>ERZ772974.118-NODE-118-length-59728-cov-4.081880_pt1 | contig 59728 bp, 45 predicted proteins | sample MGYA00580671_ERZ772974 | MGnify/ENA primary metagenome ERZ772974 (study PRJEB29015, sample SAMEA2738065) | human oral metagenome | biome: human oral; feature: human-associated habitat; material: saliva | place: China | collected 2218 ... | reverse complement strand
CAACGCTCCCGCTGGAGCATTTACTCAACCTTGCTAGCCTATCCAACGAACCAAAAACTTGGGTTCTATTGTTTCTTAGCATCCCTCGGAGAGAGGGGTTCTCGAAGGCGTAGTCTCATGCGATCGCATCAGATCGCTCTTCGATGGCGGGTCAGTGGGTCGCGGGGCGACTACTTCTTACCCTTAGCTGGAGCAGCCTGACCTGGCTTAGGACGCTTAGCTCCATACTTTGAGCGGCGCTGCAGACGTCCATTAACACCAGCCGTATCCAGCGAACCACGTACGATGTGATAACGTACCCCTGGAAGGTCCTTCACACGTCCACCACGGACAAGGACGATGCTGTGCTCCTGGAGGTTGTGACCTTCACCTGGGATGTAGGCGTTGATCTCCTTACCATTCGTCAGGCGAACACGAGCGACCTTACGCATAGCCGAGTTAGGCTTCTTAGGGGTAGTCGTGTACACACGCACACAGACTCCTCGGCGCTGAGGGCAGGAGTCAAGAGCAGGGCTCTTACCCTTCTCTACGAGCGACTCGCGTCCCTTGCGTACCAATTGTTGAATAGTTGGCATTTCTTCGTTTCTACTTATGTTTGAATAACTTGTCTACAATTTAGACTCCTAAAGACCTGCCTTAGGCATACTCTACAGGATGCACAAAGATACACATAATTTACGAATAAACAATACGATGCGTACGCCTTCCCTCCATCTGTCGCATCAGCAAAAGAGGGGGAACGGCCTCCTCCGATCAGCATAGATCCGACAGCTCAATCACAATATACCTAACCCACCGATCACGATATACGTAATCCCTCGACCACCATATACCCAACCTCAAGATCACAATATACCCAACATAACGGGGCAATCCCATCCCCCTGACCGCACGCAGCACCACGAGGGTCTATAAACGTCTACCCGCCCTGCCGAGTCGAGGCTCAGCAGGGCGGGTAGAGTCATTTAGGAGTGGGACGAACTACTTCGTGATCACCTCAAGGCGACGGAGTAGCGTCTGATAGTGGAGCTTCAGATCCTTGGATCGAGTCGTCGGGATCACCTTCTTCAGCAGCGCCTCGGCTTGGTACTGGAGCGGGAGGAATAGGGTCGTCGCATTACCGATGGAGCCCGTGAAGAGATCTTCGGGCTCTCCGTAGTTCTTACCAAAGCCTAGAAACTCCGTACCCTGCTGATAGAGCTTGACCTGCTCCTCCTCTGCTTCGTGACGTAGCGAGCAGACGTGATCGTGGTGAGACTGAGGAAGCGTAGCGATGAACTCATCATCCGTCATCCCTTCGGGGCGGAAGGAAGCATCCTGCCCAACGGATCCGATCAGGCCTCCCGAGGTCAGCTTAGAGCCACCGCCAGATTTAGGCAGAAGATCCTCCGTGTACGACGTGAGGTAACGCACGTAGAACTCCTGAAGCTGACGCTCTGCAGGTGTAAGATCCTCCTTGCCAGCCTCCGTCTTAGCGAAGACACGGGCATAGACATCTGCCGCATACTCTGCAGGAGAATAGGAGGTCGAGTCAAGATAGTAGGAGAGATTCAGCGAGATGATATTACGAATCGCCTGTGCACGAGTATAAGCCCCGAGACGCACGAAGGGCGAATCTGCAGCGACATCCCCCATCGACTGCTCGAGCTTCTCATTACGAAGGCTATCGATCGAGACAGCTTGGTCTAGGAGCCAGAGCGCAGACTCACGCTGCTTCGCCTTAGGTACGACACGGTAGCGAGGAAGCCCTGATGCCTCACTCGTCTGATTGAGGTAGATACCAGGCACATTGAGGAAGACATTATGGACATAGCGCATAGCTTGCCCTGCGATCCCCTCATAGAGCTTGGTGCGGTGATCTGCTTCTTCATCCTTAGCGAACCACTCCTCGAGGTGTGAGATGATGTACTTCAGGTTCTTTAGCCCTAGCGTACTAGCTGCCACAGGGTCATTGGAGAGGTCTTCCTCGATAGCCGAAGGGTCGTAAGCACGACTTCCGTCCTGAGGCATCCCATAGCGATACTCGGGATCGTGTGCGTGCTTCTCTACAAAGGCCGACAGACGCTTGAACTCCTCGATCGCATCGCCATTCGTATCTGGGAAGTATTTATACGTCCATTCGATGGCATACTTATCATACGTACCTACCGTAGGAGGGTCTAGCGTCACACCCTTATCCTCGGGCTGGACAACGTAGTTGAAGCGGGCATAGTCCATGATCGAAGGAGTCGTACCATGCGTGGCGGTGAAGGTAGCCGAGCGCAGGGAATCGACCGAGTAAGCCGCAGAGGATCCCATGTTGTGCATGAAGCCCAGCGTATGCCCGATCTCGTGGGCGATGACGTACTTGAGCGACTTCGACATCAGCGAGTCAGGGAGCTTCATCGCACGTACCGCAGGGTCATTCTGTGCCGTCTGGATAAAGCGCCAGTTATTATTGAGCTTCGAGACATCGCTCCATACGAGTACCGTAGCATTGATGATCTCCCCAGTACGAGGATCTGCCCAAGAGGGACCCATCGCATTCTCCGTGGGGATGGGGACGTAGCGGATACAGTTGTACTTGAGGTTATCGGGGTCGAAGTTGGGATCATCCGTAGGGAAGTCACGCACCTGGATAGCATCCTTAAAGCCGATACGCTCAAAGGCGGCATTCCAGCGTAGTGTCCCCTCCTTCATCGCTTCCTTCCATAGCGGAGGGAAGGTATTCTCCACATAGAAGATGATAGGCTTCTTAGGCGTGACGAGCTCACCACGCTTGAAGGCTTCGACGTCCGAGGGCTCAATGCGCCAGCGCTTGACGAAGTTCGTCTGCTCGATCTCGTTCGTCTCAGGATTGAGGACGATCTTAGGCGTGAGGAAGAGTCCTACTCGGGTATCCGAGATACGAGGGACCATTTGCTCCTTCGGTAGACGAAGGATCGTGAAGGTCGCCCCAATAGTCACGGGATAGTCCTGCAGAGCCGTCCCACGCTGCGAAGAGAGCGTGATGCGGTAGCTACGATCGACCTTGACCGAGACATTATCCTCGAAGGACTTCAGCTCACGGATCAGACTGAGATCACGCTGCTGATTGGCCGTGACCGACATCCCCGAAGCACTGCGAGAGATGAGGCGGAAGTACTTCTGATCCTCCGTGAAGAGGCTCGTAGCATCGATGAGAACGGTGGTCTTGTCCTTGTTCCACGCCTTAATGGGGAACTTGTACAGCGGCAAATGCTTGTAGCTAGGACTTAGACGCTCCTTGATCTCCTCGCTCTTCTTATCGGAGAAGAGGTAGGGATTGGAGTTCACCGCCTCGAGCACGATAGCACTATCTCGCTGAGCGAAGCGCATGTGCACAGGGCTACTATTCTTATAGCCCACCATCCCCAACTGAGGATTGGAGATCGAGGAGAGTGTCGCCGAGATGAGGATTTCGTCCCCAATGGTCTTTACAGGAAGCTCGATATAGAGCTTCTCATCCGTCTTATGGAGCGTCAGGAAGTCGCCCTTAGCAGAGACGATCTTACCTGAGGTCAGGATACGTTCGTAGGGAGTCTTCTCAGGAGCCTTCTCCGTCTTAGCTGGCTTTTTCTTCTTAAGGAAGTCGAAGATGCCGGCTTGTGCTGACGGGACGAGCGCAAAGCAAGCTACCGCCAGGACGAGTGCTGTGATCTTATTTCTTGTCATCTTCTAGATAGGCTATTTCTTTTCATCAAGGAGCTTAGCGACCTTGAAGGCCAGCGTCTGATAGTGGGCACGTAGCACCTTGTCCGTAGTACTAGCTGCACGCTGCTCCAGCAGAGGGCGGAGCTTCACCAAGTAAGCATACATATAGCGGTCAGAGGTATCTAGGGCTGGGATATTAGCCATAGGATAGATGCTAGCCGAAGGATTGCCACTGCGGAAGGCAGACTTATTGGACTGCAGAGCCTGCGCATAGTCCGTAGCTGGCTGATCCAGTGCCGAGAGTTGACCAAAGCTATGCTGGAAAGAAGGTGAAGCAAAGCCTATAGGGAAGGAAGGCGTAGCATTACGTGGGTTTTTAGCCCCTGCGATCGACTTATCGATGAAGGCGGTCTGCATCAGACGCTCCATGTGGTTCGGGCTCTTGCCTGCGATCGTCGAGGAGAAGGTCGCCTGATAGAGATCTTCGAAGTATTCCTCGAGCGAGTAGCTCTGCTTATCGATCTGAGCTGCGAGGATGACACGTGAGCGAAGATTGAGGATGTCTCCCACGATGAACTCAAGGATCTGATCGAAGTAGCCGATGTTCATAAAGCCCTTACGCTCTAGGTTACGATCAGCATAGCCCTGGAACTTCTTAGCTTGGTCAAGCACCCAGAGGAAGGCTTCACGCTGCTTCGCCTTAGGCACGACACGATAGCTAGGCTGACCCGAGGACAGACGGGGAGTACTGCAGATGATCCCACCGACCAGACTTGCACCATTCTTAAACTGCTGATAGTACTGCTGAGCGACAGCGAGGTAGAGTGCGGTCTTCTTTCGGCTATCGGGATCGTCCTTCACCCATTGCTCTAGGCCATTGCGGATGACGGCTAGGTTCTTGAGGGCTAGGTCACTTGCTTTGATCGGGTCATTCCCTAGATCCGCTTCTCGCACCGTAGGATCGACGGCATAGCGCTGTACGGGAGCATAGCGAAAGCGTGCATCCCCAGCCTTCTTATTGACGAAGTCCGTGAGGAGCTTAGCCTCAGCGATAGGATCACCCTCCGTCTTGGGGAAGTAGCGGTAGCCCCAGTCGATGGCAAAGAGGTCGTAGGGGCCGAGTTGGTCATTCACCAGGCGAGCACCCTTATCCGTTGGTTGAGCAAGGAAGTTATAGGACACGCCGTCCAAGATCGAGGAGGCTAGCCCAAGGCTCTGGCTCTTGCTGGAGCGAAGATCCTCGACGCTGTAAGCATAGGACGAAGCATGGTTAGGCAGTAGCCCAAGGACGCTCCCGACTTCCTGTGAGACGAGGAGCGAGAGGGACTGCTCAAACTGCGCCTGCGACAGACGACCCGAGCGAATCGAGGGATCGACTGCTCCCGTAGCGATGAAGCGATCCTTATAGAGCTGACGCTCTACATTATTATAGATGGTGATGTTCGCTGCGAAGATCTCCCCCGTACGAGGATCAGTCCATGAGGAAGAGGTCACCGACTCGGCGGTGTTAGGTACGAAACGAATGCAGGAATACTCGAGATTGTCTGGGTCAAAGTCCTTGTCATTCTTAGGGAAGTCACGTACCTCAAGGACGTTCTTGAAGCCAGCGGCCTCGAATGCCTTGTTCCAGCGTAGGACTCCCTCACGCACAGGCTTAGCCCAGCCAGCAGGGAGGGTATTGTCGAGGTAGAAGACGATCTTCTTGACGGGCTCGGAAAGCTTGCCAGCAGCGTAAGCGGACTTATCCTTTGGCACGAGGTTCCAGCGATGTGCGAGGTAGACAGGCTCGCTCTGGTCGAGGTAGTCGGGGAAGGATACCTTGCGGGAAGTCTCGTAGCCGACACGTGCATCAGCAAAGCGAGGTATCGCAGAGGACTCCTGCGCGGGCATGATCGTATAGGTGACCTCAGCCGTCAGGGGCATGTCCTTGGCGACAGTCATGATCCCCAGTAGCGAAGCCGTCACGGAGAAGTTCATCTCGACACAGACGCTGGCATTGTTATCGAAGCTCTTTAGTCCACGAACGAACGTCAAGCCCGCATTACGCGATGAGGTAATCTTGAAGGGACCCTGCTGCTTGGGCATGATCTCGAAGAGCGGATTGCTCTCCTTGACGAGCTTATTCAGCTTGATCACTACCGCAGAGCTGTCGGGACGGTAGACCTCGGGCTTGAAAGAGTTCAAGACGAGATCACGGTAGTTCAGCTTTAGCGCCTCCGAAAGCTCGGGAGAAGCGCCACGCCGGTAGACCAACGTGTTCGGAGTCTTGAGGACAAGCACACTATCCTGAGGCTCTAGGCGGAAGATCACCGGAGCAGAATTCATCGAACCGACTGCCAGATAGTCAGGATCGGTCGTCGATGTGATGACAGCACCCATCATGAGCTCCTTGCCAAGGTACTTGGTAGGCAGCTCAAGGTAGATATCCTCATCTATCTTATGTAGGGTGACGAACTTACCCTTGGCAGTCTCTACCTTCTTATCCTTAAAGAATTTGGTGTACTTATCTTCAGGTTTCTTCTTCTCTTCCTTCTTCTCCTCCTTCTTCGTGTCTTGGGGAGCTCGGGAAGCGAGTGGTGCTGCGAGCAGCGTGCCACCTGTGAGTCCTGCTACGAGGGCAAGAGCGAGGTAGCGCATGGGTCTTTTGTGCATGGATTCGCTTATAGTGATTAGGTGATTACTTATAGGACGATGGGACAGCTATCGGGCGGTGTAAGCGCTCCTCTCTCGGATCTCTATCCTAGGGAGGAGCGTTACTTAGGCTACTAACTAGCTACCGAATGATCGAAGCTGACCCATAGAAATAGTGCAAGACGGGGAAGAGGCTGACGGGAGAGACGAACCTTCGGTAGAAGAAACGTAAACCTTGACCAGAATAGACCTTAGCCCGAACAAAGGCTAACCTTTCTTAGCCCGATCGATCTTGGCCCGCAGTCTCTACCTTGAGGATGTGCCTTATAGCCCCTCGATCCTTCCCTTGGATTTAGCTAAGTCGGAAGTCGATATTCAGGATCTTACCCGCAATACCCGTCTTAGCCCAGACCTGCGAACTCGTGCTACCGCTGGTGACATCGTAGTAGTAGATCGAGCTCGTGGTACCATCGGTCGTAGCGATATATAGGTAAGTATTGCTACCATCGACGCGGGTCAACATCTGCACGACACGCTGTCCCTGAGGGAGGGTGATGAGTGGCGAAGTCGGGAAAGAGGTCGATCCTGCCACGTAGGCATAGATCTGATGACCAGCAGATAGATAGAGGATGTCACGATGCGAGGCTATGCGTGAGCTAGCATCTATCCCCAGCGTCGAGGGAATATCCTGAAGTCCAGCGAAAGCTATCGGCTCGGTACGTGTACCTGAGGCGAAGGAGAAGCGTGCGAGGAAGAAATTCGCAGCGTTCGTCTTCGACTGCATCAGCAGAGCTACTTGATTGCGCTCACCATAAGAGGCCATTGCCAAGAGCTTGCCATCCTGCCACTTGCGATAGCTAGCATCGCTACCGAGATTAGAGCTGGTGGGCTGGTAGCGGAAGAAGTTAGCTGCCTGCATCAAGAATAGGACTCCTCTGGTCTCATCATAGAGGACGGCCGCATCACCGAGAGCCGTCGTAGCGATCACAGACTGCGCTGAGAAGAGCGTCCCAGGGTAGCGCTGATCGACCAAATACTGACCTCTCGGGCGACGAGCATAGAAGTAAGAGGAATACTGATAACTATAGAACTGCCCGTTACGAATGATACCACGGAACGAACCACTATACAGCGAGACAAGGGTCGCCTCACCTTCGGCCGCCTTGAATGGATCCCTCAGCAGCACCTGCATCGTGTTTGCATTCAGCAGGTAAGTATTCCCATCCACGAGCGTCAGAGTGATGTAGCGATCCTGTAGGTTCTGGAAGGAAGCGATCGAACTAGGTGCAGCGGGGAAGCCTGCGAAGGAGCCTGCGACAGGGTTATTCAGCTGTAGTCCCTCCTTATAGGTCTCTGACTCCTTCGAGCTGTCGTAGCCCGCCGCAGGGATATAGCCGATCTCAGGCTTGTCACTCCTATTCAGTAGAGCGTAGAGCCCTACCCCGTAGGCTGTAGGCACGACGACCTTAAAGCGCTTGATGTACGTATTGTCAGCGTTGGAGATATGCAGATTGACGTCATACGTACCATAGATATTGAGTGGCAGACGGAGTTCACGACTCGTCTGGATCTGTGGCAGAAAGCGTGCCCCCTGGGACTCCTTAGTCGTAGGAGGATAGATCTCCCAGCGGTAGGTAAGGGGGAAGGTCTCATGCGCCTGCTTGACATCAGGAGCGTTGAGCACGAACTCTTGCCCGAAGTCGGCCGTATAGGAGTCAGCGATCGTCGCCCCATCGGCTAGCGTGATGGAAGAGAGCGGACGTGTCGACTCGACGCTATCGTCCTTGTAGCAGGAGGAGAAGCCTCCCCCTAGCGCTAGCAGGGCACAGAGGTGGATGATATGTTTCTTTATCATGATGAGCTATACTAGATGAGTGAAACTAGGGAAGGAAGCGACGAATCTGAGCTTCATTCAGCCCCAACTCGGGATGCTCCTTGGCGATCTCGAGTGCAGCCCCTGCAATATAGGCGATATTGGCTGGGGTGTAAGCCTCCATGGCACGTGACCCCTGGAAGGAGGCAGCCTTAGGGAACTTGGCGAGGAGGTACTGGAACTTCACCCGTGAGTAATCCCCCAGGATACCCATACCACCGGTCTCATTACTAAATCCGATCCACCAAACAGGCTGCTGTAGGTCATCGACGATACGGATACGGTAGGTCAAGCTAGCCGTAAACCGGGTTTCTAGATCTGCCGAAGGCTCTAGCTGAAGGATGAGCTCCTTACCAGCTTCACCTGCCTGAGCGACACCGCTTCGCTTGAAGACCACGGGGATCGTCGCACGAATAGAGTCTGCGGGGATATAATAGCTAGGTGCTAGCGCCTCGTAGTCCGTACCTGCGATGGCCGGCTGAGGGCGGTCTTTCTCATTAGCGATACTACTGCTATAGTCTATTGGGGTACCTACCTTGACCTTCACCTCTAGGCGAGAGGAAGATGTCGGCCCTGCTAGACGAATGGGGACATCGACACGCACCACAGTAGAGTCCGCCGTCAGTATGCCCGACGAGATCAAGACCCCCGAGGGACGAAGGACTGCACTACCATAAGGATAGTCCGACACGGGGACGTCGGAGGTAACTCGCTGGAAGTAAACTTGGCGTGGAGCATTATAGAAGCCCTTCTTAGCCATACCATCGACCTCATCGATATGCTGACGACAGGAGCTGAACGGAAGAGCGAGCGCAATGCTACCTGCGAGAAGCAGGAGCTTATGAATAGGATACTTCATTGTCTGCTGTAATCTTAGTAAGTGATATCACTACTGCTTACCGTAGTTTTGCTCAGCCTCGGGACGTGGGAGGACAAAGATCGTCTCTGATGGCTGCATCGTAACTCCCTCATAATTCGTGAAGGGGATCTGCAGGCGCTTCATAGCGAAGAAGACTTGTCCCTCACCAGGGTACTCCTTGATATACTCCAGGAGTAGCTGCTGCTTCAGATCGCTAAGCGAAGAGATGCTGCTAGCCTCGAGCCCCTGCAGGCCACGGGAGCGACGTACTGCATTGAGAGACTCTAGCGCCTCAGCCGTCTGACCTAGGCGGAAGCGAGCCTCAGCCTGGATATAGTACATCTCTGGCAGACGGAGGATCGTGATCCCTCGCTGAGAGGTCGGCACACGGTCGATCTCTGCAGCCGTAGCGCCAAAGCGAATGAGCTTATTCTGCTCGCCCTGTCCGGAGAGAGCTTGGTTTGAGTAGAAGGCAGGATAGCGTTCGTCTCGGTTACCAGCTGTCGCCGTAGTCGCTTCGTAGATCTTCCCCTCTAGGTCTGCACGACCATACAGCTCCGGGACGGCAAAGTAAGCCTGAGCATCCCCTAAGAACTTCGGAGCGTAGAGCCCAAAGATCATTTCCCCAGGAGCAGGGAAGCGACGCACGGAAGCAAACTTCGTAGACTCCACAAGAGAGAACTTAGCGATCACCTTCGAAGCATATTCATTCGCCTTCTCACTATTGCCCATCAGGCTATAGACACGTGCATAGAGGGCATAGAGGGCATACTTATTGAAGTGCACGACTCGGTTCTTCGTGATCTCCGTATCGGTGACGTCATCCTGACGGATCGTCTCATCTTCACCCATCAGCGCTTCGGCCTGCTGTAGATCCTGAAGGATTAGGCCAAGGAACTGCTCATGCGTATAGACATCCTTATTCTCGAGGTTGAAGGTCGTCGAGTAAGGAAGCAAGCGCTCGGACTTGTGCGCCGCATAGTCCATAGGCCCGAAGAGGCGATAGACATCGAGGTGCAGGAAGGCACGCAGACCATAAGCCTCCGCTTGGATACGCTGTAGGCGTGGATCCGAGAACTGAGGCGCAGCGACGTGACGAAGGATGTTATTGGCGTAGGAGATCGTCTTGTAGAGCGAAGTCCAAAGATTATCGCCCGACTGACGGATCGAAGGGTAGCTATAGTTAAACGACGAGAACTGGGGATCTTCTCCCTCTGTCCCCATATTCGTTTTACGGAAGAGCTGTCCCAGCTTATCCATATACCCATAGGTCATCGCTGATCCATAGAGACTCGATGTCGCCATCGTCCCATAGACCCCATAGAGCGCATCGATATAGCCCTCATAGGTACTGAACTGAACGTCTTCGGTCAGTGTACCCTTTGGCTGGACATCAAGGAACTTATTGCAAGAGGTAAGGCTCAGCGCAGAAAGGCTGACAGCTCCTACCAAGATATATTGAATGGTCTTATTCATTGAGTTACCTAAGCTTTAGGGTTAGAAACCTATGCGGAGAGACATCTCCACACTACGAGCAAAGGGATAGTCGAGTCCACGCTCACGCTTGACTGTCGACCAGTAGAAAAGGTCATTGGTCAGTAGCTCAAGACGTGCCTGACGGAAACGGAACTGCTTCAGCCAAGCCTGAGGGATGTCATACCCCAGCGACAGGCTACGGAGGGTGAAGTAGTTGTTCGTCTCGATGAAGCGGCTAGTCTGATAGCTCGTCTCCTCAGTAGCGATGTCACGGAAACGAGTGATATCCCCTGGACGCTTCCAGCGATCTGTGAAGACACGCTCATCGGCATTGAACTCCTTATTAGCCCCTTCAATACGGGTCACTAACGTCGAGTTGTAAGCCTTAGCCCCGAAGGAATAGCCAAAGGAAGCCGTCAGAGAGAACCCCTTATAGTAGAGGTAAGAGGAGATCGAGCCTGAGCCTAACGGATTCGAATCTCCGACGATCACCTTGTCATTGGCATCGTAGGTGTAGGTGAAGCTCCCATCTCGCTTGATGAAGATCTCACGCCCCGTAGCAGGATCGATACCCGCAGAGCGAACGACCTTGAGCGCCGAGAGCGACTCTCCCTCTTCGTAGATAGGAGGTAGCTCTAGCCCATTACGACGCTGAGCATCCGTGAGGTTAGGGCGACTCGTGTCGGTCGTACTAGGCACCGTCCCTCCAGCAGGCGTCTGTGTAGGGCGCTTGGCATTCTCAGCCTCATTGGTGCGTCGGTTACTCTCACGGAGAGCATCGCTGATCTTGAGGATCTTATTCTGATTATAGGTATAGTTGGCCGAGATGGACCACTGCCAGTCCTTCGTCTGTATAGCCACGACACGTGCCTGAAGCTCGATCCCGCGGTTCTCTACCTGACCTAAGTTCTCCTTCGCCTGGGAGATCCCGATGGAGGGAGCCTTCGTCACGTCGAGGAGGAGGTTATCAGTGATCTTCTGGTAGACATCGGCTGTCAAGTCAAGGCGATTCTTGAAGAGAGTGATGTCTGCCCCCACGTTCTTACTCAGGACACGCTCCCACTTGAGGTCAGGATTCCCGATGCTCTTGGGGATCGACCCTGGACCGAGGATATAGTTGAGTCCAGAGTTGTAGTCATAGGTCGTCAATGCCTGATAAGGCTCGAAGGACATATTCCCTAGGTACCCGATACTTGCACGGAGCTTAAGAAGCTGGATATTCTTATTCCCCTTGAAGAAGCTCTCGTTATGTACGTTCCAAGCTCCTCCGAGAGACCAGAAGGGTGCGAAGCGCGTATTCTTACCAAACTTCGATGAGCCCTCATAGCGATAAACGACGTCTACAGAATAGCGGTTATCGTAGATCGCATTCCCGTTGAAGAAGAAGCCTGCTGCCGTCGATAGGTTCTCCTGACCCGAGGGACGAGCACCCGATCCGTAGCCTAGCCCGAAGTGTGGGTGACCAAGCACATCGGAGTAGTAGCCGAGGCTCGTATAGGAGCTAGCATCGGACTTATTCGACTCTAAGCTAGAGCCAAGCATAGACGTGACGAAGAGCTTCTGGAAGAAGGTCTTGTTATACGAGACCATCAGACGTCCCGTGATATTCAGCCCACGGGTGAAGGACTCATACATATCCCCTCGCTGAGTCAAGTCCGCTACTCTCCGGAAGACATAGGAGAGCGGTGAGCGGAAGCGACGACTAGCATCCGAGCGAGATGAGATCGAGAGGTCACCATCGATACGGAACTTACCCAGCCAGACCTGCAGGCTCGTATTGTTAAGGAAGTCGATCGAGTTCTGATTATTGAAGCTCCCCAGCGTCATCTCATAGAGCGGGTTGGGGTTCGACGGCTTATCCAGCGAGGTCAGTAGATGTCCATCCTCGCCATAGGGAGACTGGTAGGGGTTCTGCTTCACGAAGGTCGAGAAGGAGCCGTAGGAGGGGTTCTCTGAGGAGATACGGTTCAGTGTCAGCGTATTGGAGACGAAGAACTTCTGTGGCTGATTGTACGACAGACGGAAGGAGCCCGAGACGCGCTCACGACTAGACTGCTTCATCACCCCATCATCATTCCCATAGCGGAGCGTCAGTCCATAGCGGACGAACCTATCTCCACCCTCAGCAGCTAGGCTGTGAGAGTGCGACACCCCAGTACGCAGGGGTTTGGCGAGCCAGTCGATATTTGTTCCTCGGCGCACCATACCGAGGACACGATTACGGAGATCATCCTTCACCTTCTGGTTAGACATCGAGATATGTGTCCCGTCTGGGCTGACCGCACTGAATCGACCTGCCAGCTCTTCGTACTGGAACTTCTGCTCAGGGTTCAGCAGATGGTAGTCCGTGAGGTCTGGCACCGAGAGACGAAGTGTCCCACTGTAGTTGAGGCGGATTCGCCCCTCCTTAATAGGCTTCGTCGTGATGACGATCACCCCTGCAGCAGCCTTCGCTCCATAGAGCGCCGAGGCCGAAGCATCCTTAAGCACCGTCACCGACTCGATGGTATTCACATCCATATCGTAGATGTAGTCCACATCGACGATGGCTCCGTCGACGACGAAGAGAGGCAGGTTAGCAGCACCATCGAAGGATGCACGCCCACGGATGTTGAGGTTCGGGCGTTCATTGGGGTTAGACCCTAGGTCATTCGAGGAGACCGCCTTCAGACCAGGGACAAAGGCCTCCAAGCTCTGAAGGATATTCTTCGTACCGACAGCCAGCAGGTCTCTTGCCTGGATCGTGGTCTGCGACCCCGTGTAGCTCTTCTTATCCTTCTTCGTGAAGCCGGTGACGACGACATCCGATAGCGTGCTACTCTCTGGCTCGAGCTTGACGCGGATGGGATTACCTGCCTGTAGGGTCAGGATCTGCGTCTTATAGCCCATGAGAGAGATACGTACTCGCTCAGTTGCATTCTTTGTACGGAACTCAAAGACACCTTTAGCATTGGTCATATAGCCACTCGTCTGTCCGACGAGGATCGCTACACCCATAGCGGGGTCGCCATTCTCATCCACGATCGTACCCGTGAAGGTATGTAGGGTCGATCCCGTGGGTTGCTGCTGTTGGCTCAAAGCGCTAAGCGCTGGAGGCAGGCTCGGTGTGGCAGCCTGCGCCGTGAGGATAAAGCTCATCAGCCATCCTCCGGTTAGTAATGTCGTTAATACTCTCATTCGGCCTCTGTTGTTAGTTTAAACACTGTGCTTCTGACATAGCCTCGACTTCATTCAGCCGAGGACTACACACCAAGCAGGTCCGTCATGCATCTATGCATCGAATTAAGTAATCCCCACCATCCATGCTGGAGTAAGGTGAGGATTCGGATCGTCATGCCCCTGCTCTAGGAGCAGCGATGTACTGAGTAAGGCTACGTCTTGTAGGGATACAAGAACCTAGGATAGCAAAGATAAACAAATAATTGCATTTTTAATACACCTTAGCTGATCACCCCACCTGCCCATCCATAGTGTCTCGCTATCAGGCATAATCTTACCCTAATCCATCCCTTACGCTAGCCTTATCTTCAACTAAAACGATCAAGGAGAGCCCTCTCTATCGAGAGCTCTCCTTGATCCTAGTCGATACGAGGGGTGAGCAGGACTACATCACCTCAGTGCCCGAACTTCTCATGTAGGAAATCAAAGCGTGCAAGCGCAGCCTCACCATGCTTACTGAAGCCAGAGCGCACCTTCTCCAGCGTCTTTCGCTGTCCTAGCTTCGTCTTTGAGAAGAACTTATCCGCATAGCAGATCAGCTCTTCCTCGAGCGTCACGGGGACATAGACCCCTTCGGGTAGGGCAATACCTCGCTGCTGGATCTCTGACCATAGCAGTCCACTACCCGTATGACGCTCAGCGACCTGAGCGTGTCGGGGGTAGCCCTCTCGCCGAAGAAGCTCTGCCCCCAGATAGCCATGTAGGATATAGGGCTGATCCCCCTCACAGTGGATCGTCGGAGCCTCTGTGAGGAAGATCCCGATGTCATGAAGCATAGCCGCCTCCTCGACGAAGGCTCGATCAAGAGGGAGCTCAGGATGTGCATCGACTAGCTCAAGAGCTAGCCCTGTGACATCCAGACTATGCTGTAGAAGCACCGTATGGAGCGGGCTTCCCTCCGTGTAATATCGGTTGATAAGCGCTAGGGGATCCATGAGAGTCTAGGGAGCAACTAGGGTTCGACGGGCTGAGAGGTGGGCTGAGCACCCTCCTGTCCAGTACTATCGGACGGGAAGAGGAGCTGTCTTACTTGGCGAATATCCTCTACCGAATGCAATAGGCGAGGATAGAGTAGCGAAGACTGACGTGCCGAGGGGGGCTGAGTGCTATTCTCGGTATAAGGCTGGGTAGGGAAAATGCCTTCGTAAAGCAGACATCCATAGCCTAGCAGATAGATCCCGACCAAGAGACCAAGGACAAGGCCTACGAGGCGATCCAGCACACCCAGCACTGGGCCTTTAGCTAGTGAGCCAAACCAGCCACCTACCAGACGGATCAGGGTGTACACGACAGCGAATGAGAGCAGAGGTAAGATGAAGCCCCACCCACTCAGCGAAGAGCCATCCCCTCCGCCTAGCTCCTGCTCAATATAGGGAGCCACTCGCCAAGCCTCACGAAAGGCGATGATGAGTGCCGCCACCTGCACCACCCTTCTCACAGCGCCACCAAAGAGCCCTCCTAAAGCGAAGAGAAGCAGGACGCCACCAAGGAAAAGATCAAGTTGGTTCATACAAGTATCTTCCAGCTAATGATTATAACGCCTGCAAAGGTACAGCATATCCACCCAATGTCGAGCAGGAGCCCTCACACTCCCCCACCCCTCCTCTTGTCCTGCGATATGACTCCTTCGAGCAAACAGGCATCAGTAGTAACCCCAAAGGGGCAACAGTAGTGCCTCCCCAGAGGCAACAGTAGTGCCCCTCATGGGGCATCAGTAGTACCTACTAGTTGGAAATAAAAACGCCCTCTCCGAGGTCACTTTCCTGCCTCTCTCTAGGAGCGATAGAGACACCTTTTCCAGTACCTCTTCTCCCTCCCCTCGGTAGTCCATAGACAAGTCTGAAGAAGATAATAAGCAGATTTACATTATCTTTGCAGAGTTTCGATGGTGGGAGCAAGCGGCTCCACCCCGAGACCTACAGCCCCGAAAGCCGGGAGCCTAGCTCGATCCTGAGCTGACTTGACACCCCTCCCCTGTGGGAGACACGAGGATGCAAGATGGATGGCGCTAGGTATGTCTGACTTAAACAAAAATGTATGACGTTGAAAGGAATTCTTTTCGGCGCCTGGGCATTCGCTACGCTCCTCGGAGCTACCTCAGCGAGTCTCCCTCACCCTGCTAGCGCTGAAGCGCTGACCGTGGGTGACGTGCTACCGAAAATGAAGTCTCTGGACGTAGGTGGTCGCATCAGCACACCAGCCGACAAGACACCAGCCTATCGCCTCATCCACTTCTGGGCAGCTTACGATGCCGAGAGTAGAGCGATGAATCAGGTCTGGGATCACATCTTCAAGGCTAACCCCCACACAGCTATCCGCTACGAAGGTATCTCCGTAGATCCCGAGGAAGCTGTATGGGCACGAACGATCACCTGGGACCAGGTGGATCCTCACCGTCAGCACTGCTTGCCCGAAGGCGAGCAAGAGGAATACGCCTCTCGTGCTGGCTTGACTACGAACTTCCACACCTACCTGATCGATCAGCAGGGTGTCATCGTAGCCGTCGATCCAACCCCCTCAGAAATCACGAAGTATCTTTAACACCCCCTTTATGAATGAAGAAGCCCCTACGCTCAAGACTTGAGCGTAGGGGCTTCGCTTTTTCTAGCCCTCCGAGAGGAGGGTGTCAGCTACTTCAGCGGATGGATACCGAGACGTACAGGGCGGATGAGGTTCTCTGGGGAGAGCACCTTATCGAGATCTTCCTTCGTCAGGATACCATGCTCGAGGATCAGATCGTAGACACCACGACCGGTCTCTAGCGCTTCCTTAGCGATCTTGGTCGAGTTCTTATAGCCGATGATAGGGTTCAGAGCCGTGACGATACCGATACTTTCACGGACATAGCTCTGGCACTTCTCTTCGTTAGCCGTGATCCCGTCGATACAGAGGGTGCGGAGGGTATCAAAGCCATTCGCGAGGAGGTCAATAGACTCGAAGCAACACTGTGCCATGACGGGCTCCATAGCATTCAGCTCCATCTGCGAAGCGTCGCCAGCCATGGTGACACAGAGGTCGTTCCCCATGACCTTGTAGCAGACCTGACTCATGACCTCGGGGATGACCGGGTTTACCTTCCCTGGCATGATCGAGGAGCCTGGCTGCATAGCGGGCAGGTTGATTTCCCCGAGACCACAGCGTGGACCACTAGAGAGCAGACGGAGGTCGTTACAGATCTTATTGACCTTGACAGCGATACGGCGAAGGGCAGAGCTATAGCCGATCATCTCGCTCGTGTCACTCGTAGCACCGATGAAGTCTTCGGTGCGAGTGATAGGCCAACCCGTGATCTGCGCCATTGCTTCGGTGCAGTAGTCTGCGTACTCGGGTTCAGAGCAGATACCCGTACCGATAGCCGTAGCCCCCATGTTGATAGCGAGGAACTGTTGAGCAGCATAGTCGAGATGTGCCACCTCTGCCTCCAGGATGGAAGCGAAGCCACCGAAGGTCTGTCCGAGGGTCATCGGTACAGCATCCTGAAGCTGAGTACGACCCATCTTCACCACATGAGACAGCTCCTTAGACTTAGCCTTGAGAGCATCGATGAGCTGGATGAAGTGAGGACGGAGCTTGAGGTGCGAAGCATAGAGACCTAGGTGAATAGCCGTAGGATAAGCATCGTTCGTCGACTGCGAGCCATTGACATGGTCGTTAGGCGTGAGATACTGGAACTCCCCTGGCTGATGCCCCATGATCTGGAGGGCACGGTTACAGATGACCTCGTTAGCGTTCATGTTCGTCGTCGTACCTGCACCGCCCTGGATCATATCCACGGGGAAGTGCTCGTGGTGCTTACCCTCGAGGAGCTCGTGACAAGCCTGGACGATAGCATCCTTCTGCTCGTCCGAGAGCAGCCCTAGACGATGATTGGCTATAGCCGCAGCTTCCTTCGTCCAGGCTAAGCCGTGGATGAAGAGAGGATAGTCGGAGAGATGGAAGACGCTGATCTGGAAGTTCTCGATACCGCGTAGGGTCTGGACGCCGTAGAGGTGTTCGTTGCTGATCTGACGTGCGCCGATCAGATCGCTTTCAGTGCGAAAGCCATTGGCTGTAGTTGCCATAGTATCTGGGATTACTATTGATGATGTGTTGAAATCAATATCACAAAGGTACATTTTTTTCCTTCGCTACCTGCCCGCTCTCTAGCCCTTCCTGCGGGGGCTTCTGCAGGTAGAAATACCATCTTAACACAAAGGACAAGCTTCCCCTTCAAGCACACCTCTTTTGTCGTCTTTCCAGCGCAAAAGCCTACATTTTGACGAACTTCCACACCTCTCCTCGCAGGCAAGAAATCCACCACGGGCGAGGCACCCCCATGCACCCTTTCCAGTATTACCTCTCCAGAGGCACTACTGTTGCCCCTGAGGTGGCACTACTGATGCCCCAGGAGAGGCAACAGTAGTGCCTACTAGTTGGAAATTCCGACACCCATAAAAAGCGCCCCACCTCGAAGCGACTAAGTGCGTAGTCTTCGAGGTGGGGCGATGGTCGGATCAAGGAAAGAGAAGCTAGTGCTTCTTCTGTCGATGCTGATCGAAGTAGCGACGTGCGAACTCCTTACACACCCACGGCAGACGCACGAGGCGATCCCCAGAGAGGATGGTCTTGGCACGCAGGTAATAGGTACGCTCTAGCTCAGCCTCCTTGACATGGAAGTCCAGCGTCTTGTCATAGAAGGAGGACATCTCCTCGGCCGTCAGTGTCTTGTCACCCTGACGCAGGCGACGCCCGATGGGCTCCAGCTCACGCCACAGACCGAAGCGCTTGTCATCCAGCTCATTCAGCAGAGGCATCAGCGCATCAGCCTCCGCAGTCGTCAAGCTAAGCTCCTTCATGAGAAAGAGTTGCTTCTGAGCACGGATACGCTCTCGGTGCTCCTGATGTATCAACTCCGGCTTCGCCGGCCTCTTCGGCTGCTGAGCCGAGAGAGACGAAGGGGAAAGACAGATCGACCCCAGCACGAGAGCTAGGGGGTAAATAAGCGACTTATTCATACGAAGCATAAATAGGTGCAGGCTCTCCCGTGAGATCCTGATAGTAGGAAGAGTAGCCCTCTCCGGCTCGCATCCGCTCACCGTAGTCGGCGTAGTAGTCAGCATACTCCTCATCGGGAGTCTTCGTCGTGACACTAGCCGTCGTCGTAGAGGTCTTCTCGGGCGTATGGAAGGCTCGGAAGAGTAGGCTAAAGGAGACAAACATCGCCGCCAGATAGAGGATAGGACGTAGGCGCACCCAGAGTGTAGGCCGAGGCGTCACGGCCTCTGCTGGAGCTTCGTCAGGGAGCTGAGCGAGTAGACGCTCCTCCAGCCCCTCGAAGTATCCTTCGGGGGTAGTATAATGACGTCCGCTCTCTTTGGCGGGGGGAAGGGGTGTGGGCTTAATCATACTTGTAGCAATAGAGTCCTAGGGGACTTGACTATGTGACAAGGAGAAAAGGTATAGGTTTAATCTTGTTGGTTGAGGAAGTCAGTTACCTTCTTCACCGCATGGTGGTAAGAGGCCTTCAGAGCGCCCTCCGACGTCCCCGTCAGAGCCGACATCTGGTCATAGGGCATCTCGTCATAGTAGCGTAGACGAAAGACGAGCTGCTGCTTCTTCGGTAGGCTCAAGATCGCCTGCTGGAGTCGAAGCTCCGTAGCATCAGCATCGAAGTACTCATCTGCCGTCAGTCGCTCCAAGAGGTAGCTAGCCTCTGCTTCTTCGCTAGGCTGTAGGCGGAACTCCTGCTCTTGGCGTAGCTTCTTGAGGAAGTTCAGAGCTTCGTAGAGAGCGATACGATAGAGCCAGGTCGACACCTTAGCCTCCCCACGAAATCCCTCGATAGCCTCCCAGGCCTTGATGAAGACATTCTGCGTCAGATCATCGGCATCCTCATGGCAGTAGACCATACGGCGAATCTGCCAGTAGACCTGCTTGCTATAGAGACGCACGACCTGAGCAAAGGCACTGCGTCTACGCTTCGGATCGGCGAGGCTCGCTTGGAGCTCTTCCTCGGTCATCACAGGGGTACCCATCGGCCTAGTCTTGTGCAGACTTCTTCTGTCGTGGTTCCGGCTTCTTCGTGATACGCTCGGTGAGCTCGCCCGAGCTAGAGGCGTCCAGCGTCAGGACTTGCTCCTTCGTCAGACGACCAGCGAGGATAGCTTCGACACAGCGATCCTCCACGAGCGTCTGTAGTCTTCTCCGGATGAAGCGAGCTCCCTTGGTCTTGGCTTCCTCAGCCTGTGCCAAGAGATGCAGGGCTCGTGGCTGTACACGGAGCGTATAGCCCGCTTGACTCAGTCGCTCCTGGATAGGGCGAAGCTCAAGGGTGACGATCTGCTCCAGCGCCTCGATGTCTAAGCTATTGAAGGCGATGACCTCGTCCAAGCGCCCGAGGAACTCGGGACTAAATGTTCGCTCCAAGGCCTTACGAACGATCCCTTCACTGCGCTCCTCGGACTCACTTAGTCCTGCGAAGCCTACACTGCGAGCGAAGGACTTAGCTTCTCTTGATCCGACATTACTCGTGAGGATGATCAGCGTGTGGCGGAAGTCCACCGTCCGACCTTCACCATCCGTGAGACGACCTTCGTCAAGGAGCTGGAGGAGGATATTGTACACATCGGGATGCGCCTTCTCGATCTCATCGAGGAGAATGACTCGGTGTGGCTTGAGGCGTACGGGCTCGGTGAGTTCGCCACCTTCTCCATAGCCGATATAGCCAGGAGGCGAGCCGATCAGTCGGGTGACCGTGAAGCGCTCGGCCAGCTCGCTCATATCAATACGCACAAGTGCCTCCTCGCTACCAAAGATCTCCTTAGCAAGCGCCTTAGCCAGATAGGTCTTCCCTACCCCAGTGGGTCCTAGGAAGAGGAAGGAGGCTATGGGACGATGCTCGTCCCTCAGTCCCAGCTTAGCTCGCTGGATGGAGCGACTGACGAGGTCGATCGCATGATCCTGCCCGATGATCTGTGCCTTCAGCTGGCTAGGTAGCTTCTGAAGTTCCTTGAGCTCACTAGAGCCAGAGACCTGCTCCTCGGGGATATTCGCTAGTCGTGCCACCGCACGGCAGAGGTCTTTCCCTGAGATGATGTACCTGGAGGATCGCTGGGAGGCGTAGCCACGACGCTGGCGAGCAAGTGCGCCAGACAGATCAAGGAGCTCTCTACAAGCATAGAGGAAAGGATACTGTGGTAGATAACGCTCCGCCAAAGTAAGGACATCCATGTAGCTAAAGCCTATCCGAGCCCCATAGTGCTTCGACGTCTCCTGCCCATACTGGGCGAAGATCTTCGAGTAATGTCGCCGATCGATAGGCTCGACCAAGACCTTCACCGTAGAGCGGGAGATGATCTCACTACGCTCGATGCTCTGCGTGTAGCCGGCTAGTGTAGTCGTAGCTAGGAGACGCAGCCCATGCTGAGCTAGGGATGCAAAGAAAAGGTCTGCAAACTCCCCACCCTGCCCCCTAGAGGAAGAGGAGCGGAGGAGGTGAATATCCTCGATATAGAGTAGCGCTTGGGGGACAGCCTTCAGACGATCAAAGAGGACACGAAGCACCATCTCCGCCCCAAAGGCTTGGGCTCCGGCCATGAGCCTAGAGGCATTGAGCTGGAAGAGCTCCGTATAAGGGAATCCCTTAGGCGGTAGATAGCCATAGTTGATCTCAAAGTGTCTGCGCTCCAAGGCACGGGCAAAGGCCAGCACCAGCTCTTGAGGACAGTCTTTATGCTCAGCAATGATGATAGGAGAGAGAGCTCGCTGACGAAGGAGTGTCTCGACGAGACGATCCATCTCGCGGACGAAAAGTCCGTCCTTGTCCGTGAGCTTGGGGTTTCCTCCTCTGACGAAGGCTCCGAGCTCCTCCAGGTGCATCCGAGGATCCGCCTGAGGTTCTCCCTGCTCTTGCTCTTCGATCTGGGATCGCTCCTCTTCAGAGAGCTCCGTGGAGGTCTGTAATCCTATGCGAGCAAGCATCTCATTGAGCTCATTCAGCAGGCTATCATTGCGCACGAACTTCCCATCTTTCCCTTGAGAGAAGGCTGCCACAGGGAGAACCCGAGCGCCCTTACGGCGACTCCGAGAGCGAGGTTTCTCCTCGGCTTCCGATGCCGATGTCTCCTCTAGCTCACGATCCAGATCCTCCTTCTCCTTAGCTCGGCTAGTAGAAGGATCTCCATGTACTAAGCGAATGATCCGAGCGATCTCTTCGTCCGTCTGAGGTGTGATCCCCTGAGCTCGGAGGTAGTCCGAGAGGACATCCCACCCATCCGCTAGACAGAGGGCATAGAGCAGGTGCAGAGGCGAGATCGCCTGAGCCCCGACGAGGCGGGAGATGCGTGCCGAGAGCGTCAGTACGTCGTGCGCCTCTATGCTATAGGGGGGCACACGATCTACGAGCTCGGCCTGACCGGTCTGCTCTAGACGGCTGGCGAGCTCGGCCTTCAGCGTCTCCCACGGGAGATCTCGCTCGGTAAAGAAGCGTATGGCTCGACTCGTCCCTTCCTCCAAGATCCCCCAGAGCAGGAAGTCCAGAGTCAGCTCTGGAGCTCCCAAGCGACCAGCATATTCAGATGCTAGCTCAAGGGCTGAGCGGAAGGTGTCTGTATAATTGTACTTCATAGAGATAAGACGTACCTAGGGGAGAGAAGACTAGCCCTTCACCTGGGCTGCATGGAGCTTGGCGTAGCGATCACCACGAGCCAACAGCTCTTCGTGCGTACCTTGCTCCACGATCTGACCACCCTCGACGACGCAGATGAGGTCAGCGTGGATGATGGTAGAGAGGCGGTGAGCGATGACGATCGTCGTGCGCCCCGTCATCAGACGATCGAGCGCACTCTGCACGAGGCGCTCACTCTTCGTATCGAGAGCCGAGGTCGCCTCGTCGAGGATGAGGATCGGAGGATTCTTGTAGACTGCTCGGGCTATGGAGAGACGCTGGCGTTGTCCCCCAGAGAGCTTGCCTCCTCGGTCACCGATGTTCGTCTGATAGCCATGGGGGAGCTCGTCGATGAACTCATCAGCATGGGCAACGACAGCAGCCTGGCGGATAGCTTCTGGATCGGGAGTATCGATACCAAAGGCGATATTATCTGCCACGGAGGCATTGAAGAGGATCGGCTCTTGGTTCACATTCCCCATGAGACTACGGAGATCATGGAGCGTGACCTCACGGACGTCGGTTCCATCGATCGTGATACTCCCCTCGACGACATCGTAGAAGCGAGGGATCAGATCCACGAGGGTACTCTTCCCCGAACCCGAATGTCCGACGAGCGCCACGGTCTGCCCCTTGTGAATGGTGAGATTCACATGGCGTAGCACCCACTCCTCCTCGTAGCGGAAGGAGACATCATGTAGCTCGATCTTGTCCTCGAAGGTCAGTGGCTTCGGCTGAGCTGGATCTAAGATGTTGCTTTCCGCCTTCAGAATGCGGTCAACGCGCTCCATCGACGCCATGCCTCGGCGGACGTTGTAGATACCACGGCTAAGCTCCTTGAGCGGATTGATCAGGCTATAGAAGATCACCAAGTAGTAGATGAAGGTCGAAGCACTGATCGGGCTACTCTGATTGAGGATCAATGAGCCCCCATACCATAGTACGATGGCGATAGTAGCCGTACCGAGGAACTCACTCATCGGGTGTGCTAGCTGCTGACGACGTGCGACTCGGATGGTCGTACGGCGGTAGTTCTCGTTGGATCGCTCGAAGCGATCTCCGACATAGGCCTCGGCTGTGAAGGCTTTGACAATGCGTAGCCCGCCGAGCGTCTCTTCGACCTGACTGATGAGGCCTCCCCACTGCGTCTGAGCCTCTAGGCTTGAGCGCTTGAGCGTCTTACCTACACGTCCCATGATGAAGCCTGCCAGCGGGAGAACGAGGAAGACGAAGAGCGTTAGCTCCCACGAGATCATCAGCATCGTCGAGAGATAGACGATGATCAGGATAGGATTCTTGAGCAGGAGGTCTAGCGAACTCATCACAGAGTTCTCTACCTCCCCGACATCGCCCGTGATTCGTGCTAGGACATCCCCCTTGCGCTCGTCGCTAAAGAAGCCCAAAGGAAGGGCAAGGATCTTACGATTGAGCTGATTGCGTAGATCTCTGACGACCCCCGTACGTATCGGTATCAGGAAGAAGTCCGCCAAATAGGTCGCACTGACCTTTAGTAGGGTCATCACCACTAGGTAGACGCCGAGGACAACGAGCGCGTACGACGCCCCTTCCTGCTCGATCAGCTGGGTGACCCAGTAGCCAAAGTTATTGACAAGCGCCTTGAATAGTCCATCCCAGCCACTCCTTGTCCAGAGGTCAAAGCCAGCGAAGGGGATGTAAGTATGTACCCTATCCTCGATCTGGAAGAGGATATTCAGGATCGGCATCACCAGAGAGAAGGCGACGAGGTTGAGCAAAGCGCTCAGGATGTTGAAGCCCACCGCCAGCGTCAAGAACCTCTTGTAATGAGGCGCTATGAAGCGGCGAACCAAAACAAATATATCTTTCATCTAAATGATCTGTATCTAGCTGTAGTTACGCTTATCGCACTACAATTATCTTGCCAAAGATACGACAATTACCCCAGCCCCTTTTGTTGCCCTACCCCCTCCTCTCCCGTCGCTTCCCCTCTACTCACAGCCTGCCGAGCTAGTTATACGCCCCCAGCCTCGTGGGACTTCTTAGCGCCCTCCGTTCGCCTTAGCTAGAGAAGACCTCTAGCTTGGCAGACGGAGAGGCTAACCTTTCTCCTCACGAAGGTTAGCCTTTTCCTCGACAAAGCTATACCTCACCGACAAGCCTCCTACTTGTTCGGAAAAAGCCACGCTACGAGGTCTTAAAACCAAGACCTAGGGACAAAGGGAGGATGAGGAATGATCGTAGCCAGCTAGCTCTGATCCGAGCCGCACTAAGGTCTAGGCGACAGGGTGCTGAGGTAACGGCGATAGGCTGGGAGTGTCTCGTCACTGAGGAGCGGAAGATTAGCTGGCGCCACGGGAAGCCATAGGGTACCTTGAGGCAAGGCTTCACTCAGCTCTTCGGCTTGCCGTGCTTGGGCAAGGAAATCCCGAAGGGCGCTGGCGGAAAGGAAGCCCTTCATCCGAAATCCCTCCCAGCTAGTGAAGCCATCGAGCAGACTTGTCTCCAGCGACCACTGGGTGAAGTGGGAGAAGACAAAGGTCATCAGCGTGAAATACACCTCGTGGCGCACCCCTTGCCCCTTAGGATAGAGCAGTAGGAGCTCAGGGGTCTGTCCCTCGACGAAGGGTAGGAAGCTCAGACTATCTACGGCGTGTGACTCCCCAAGCTCCACGGGTAGCTCACGAGAGGAGCGCTGGAGGGGAAGGCTTCGTAGAGGTCGTCCCTGCTCTAGGCCTGCGAGCAGAGAGCGAACATAGGGGGCAACTTCACTCTCAGGCGCCTCTTGCTGGAGCTGGCGCAGTCCCTCGATGAGGGTAGACCTCGCTTCGGTGTTCGGGAGAGTCAGGAGCTTCAGCAGACACACCTTGGGGCGCAGATCGGCAGGGAGCAGTGGCAAGTGATCCAGACTATCGAGCTGGAGTCGGCTCACGGCTAACTCCCCTTGCTGATAGGCCTCCCAAGCTAGACCATAGAGACGCTCGGGCTCCTGAGCCTGCTGACGTAGGGCTTGGGGATAGTCCGTCTGGCGCAAGAGTAAGCTAAGGGACGACTGGGGATAGGCTACGAGGTAGAGCTCCCGTAGGCTATCGGCCTCGGCACGTAGACCACGCCGTAGCGCTAGGAAGAGTGCCTGCTGGAGCGCCTCTTCCCGCTGGCTAAAGGCGGGGAAGTCACGCAGGAGGCGTGCGTAGCTTCGCTCGGCATGAGCGGGAAGCTCGAGCTTCTCCGAGAGGAGGTTCGCCTGCTGAAGGAGCGCCCGTGCGGTCTTCTCGGTGAGATCACGCTGGGCTTCGCTACCCAACGGAAGACTTTGGAGGTAGAAAGCTCGGGAGAGGGAGTCTGTTGATCGCACGCCTATCGGCTCCGAAGCTGACGATCGCTCCGAGGTAGCTCCAGGCGACGAAGTAGCAGAGCCAGACAGAAGAGGTCGGCGAGACCTATTCCAGTCGTCGGTCAGTGGTCGGTCTCCCCAGCGTTGGACAAAGCGCTTCCTCCCCTCGGCCACTAGATCAGGACGATCGAAGTAGAAGCCTGTCGTAGCCAAAGGAGCCTGCCGTGCAGGAGACGAAGAGTTCGTCGGGGGTAAAGTTAGACCAAGTGAGCGGTGACGACGACGGGTCTGCTGAATAAGGCTGTCGATGTAGCGCAGTCGCTCGGTCTCTGGGAGCCGAACGAGCCACAGCAGACTATCCCCACGTCGCACCTCACGGGAGGGAGCATCTAGGAGCGCAAGCCCAGGCAAGAGACTATCTAGGCGGGGACGCTGGGGATGCAGGGGATGGAGCACAGAGCCGGCCTGCATCATACGCTGGTAGGCCTCGGGGTAACGGTCGGTGGCGAGGGCGAGCTCCCCAAGGGTCAGCTGTGCCTCTGCCCAAGCTGTCGTATGCTGACGAGCCGAGTCGATGGCTCGCTGGAGGCTGGTTTCGGCTAGAGCCGTCTGCCGTGAGCCGAGGAAGCTCTGCCCCAGCGCTAGGAAGATCTGATCTTGCTGTCCTCGATAGCGACGCATCTGGCCGAGACGGCGTAGCACCGACTGCGCAGACCGACTATCCCCTCGTAGCTGAAGTGCTCTTAATCGACCTGCAAGCTCTAGGGCAGGCTCATCAGCCAGCTGAGAGGAGCGAAGGAAGGCTCCTTCGGCCTCCGAGCTTCGCCCGAGGCGTAGATAGATTTGCCCGAGGAGAAAATGTAGGCGAGCCCGCTGCTTCTTCTCCCTAGCTCGTACTGCAGCGTCCCTCAAGGCAGGCAGAGCGTCTTCCCAACGACCCTCGGCGAGCTGTAGCTCTGCCGTCGTCGCCGAATAAAGATAGCTTCGTCGGAGGCGATCGGTCGCTCCTCCTTGGGGGAAAAGGCGAAGCAATTCCTCGGCTTCGCCAAGTCTCCCTAGGTGTATCAAGCTACGTACCGCCCAGAGACGAGCCTCTTCCCTCACCTCAAGCTCTGTGGCATAGCGCAGGAGGATACCTTCGGCCGTCAGCCGAGCTTCCTTGAGCTTCCCTGAATAGAAGAGCGCCCGAGCCGTGAGGAGCCAGGCATCGCTTAGGGCAGGATTATATTCCGTTTTCGACTGGAGTGCTACCGCCTTAGGATCATGGCGCCATCCGGACTTCTTCGCCGGCTTTCGCGTCATCGAATGCTCGGCTATAGCCTTACGTGTCTTAGCGAGCGTCCGAACGAAGGTCGCCCGCTCCTGCCCCTCCGCTAGGTCATCGACCAGCGGATCAAGCGGGAGCGGGCGAGTATAGTCGTCCTGTATCGAGGAGAGAAGCCCTTCGTAGCCCTCGGCATAGGCTTCGTGTGCGTGGTAGAGGGTATTATAGCGGGTGATGAAGCCTTGCCATAGACGACTCTGCGGTGTGGTCGTCTTGGGAGAACAAGAGGTGATGAGGAGAGGTAGGAGAAGCGCTAAGACCCCAAAGAGTCCCCTTAGTCTCGTGCTGTGCTGGCAGGGCGCTTCACGAAGGAAGAGATCCATTTACTCACCGCTAGGAAGAAGAAGAGGAGCAGGATGATCAAGACCCCCGAGGGGACACTGATCCAATAGTAGCTCAGCAGTAGTCCACCCACATTAGCCACCAAGGATAGGAGGATCGAGCTCACGAGGATCTTGCGGAAATCCGAGGTGAAGAGCCCCACGATGGTCTGCGGGAGCGTCAGCAGAGAGAGCAGGAGCATGATCCCGACAGAGCGGATCGTCAGCACAAGGCTTACCGCTACCAGCACCAGCAGGAGTCGCTCCCAGAAGTTTACTCGTAGACCTCGCACCTGAGCGAAGTCCCTATCGAACGAGATATACAGGATCGGGCGATAGCAGAGGATAAAGAGTGCCGAGAGGACTAGCGCCAGCACACCGAGTGCCAGCAGGTCACTGGTCGTGACGAGGAGGATGTTCCCAAAGAGATAGGCAGGCAAGCTCGTCGTATAGCCAGGTGTCAGCGTCATGAAGAGTACACCGAGCGCCATCCCAAGCGCCCAGATTCCGGCGATAGCGGAGTCCTCTCTCACCCCTTCGGTACGGCTGAGCTTCCCGATAGAGAAGGCTGCTGCGACAGCAGCTACCGCCGCCGAGAGGATGGGGTTAATACCTAAATAGAGCCCCAGCCCGATCCCCCCAAAGGAAGCATGGGTGATCCCCCCACTGACGAAGACGATACGTCGCACCACGATATAGCTTCCCACGAGCCCACATATGACCGCTGTCAGGACAGAGGCTATGAGCGCATGCTGAAAGAACTGGAAAGAGAAGATCGATCCCATTCGTCTGATGCCGTACCGAGAGCAAATTAGACGACTGCAGGAGCTTCGTCGTGGCGACCAACGACAGCGTGGTAGTCACGATTCTCCCCAACGAGGAGATAGAGCTCAGGGCGTAAGGTCTCGGGAAAGTCAATCCCTCGAAGCTGAAGGCTACGCACCCAGCTAGGTACCTCTTCGATGTCGAGCGAGAGGAGGACGTCTCTAAACTCCTCGACATGCTCCTCTGTGTATGCTCCAGCAGGAGTACCCACGAAGCGATCAAGCTCTTCGTCCTCGAAATACTCGATCTTTTGGCTTACGGCGGCTAGCAGACTATCCTTCTCACACGTTAGGTGATTGCCACAACAGCCTCCCGTAGGTAGCGGACGCTCCCTCTCCGGCTCGACATACTCACCACGAGCGATACGCCGAGCACGAGAGCGAGCCTGAAGATAGCTCACGAGAGCAGCCACGAGACCTAGTAGTCCGAGAGCGCAAACAATGATGAGAATACTTGCCATGAGGTAGGAAGATGATAAGATGATGAGATAAAAGAGGCCGAAAAGATAGTCCCCCTAGTGAAATAAGGGGAAGAACTAAGGAAAGGTTCGTTTATGCTCGTAGATGATAGCTTAGCGACGAGAGGCGAAGAAGTCACGCATCAGCTGCGTCGCTTCGCCTTCTAATAGACCTCCAGCGATGAGGGTTTTGCGAGGGAAGAGCTCTGGAGCATAGCACCGATAGCCATATTTCTCCTCACCTGCACCATAGATGATGGCACCAAGGCGAGCATGAAAGAGAGCTCCAGCACACATGACACACGGCTCGATAGTCACGTAGATCTGACAATCTGAGAGGAACTTTCCCCCAAGGTAGTCCGTAGCTGCCGTGATGGCCAGGATCTCGGCATGTGCCGTCGGATCATGCAGGCGCTCCACTTGGTTATGCGCTCGAGCGATGACCTGCCCTTGACATACGATGACAGCCCCAATCGGCACCTCTCCTTCGTCGAAGGCTTCCTTAGCCTCCTCCAAAGCAAGGCGCATGAAGCGCTCTTCAGGGACAAAGCGATGCATCCTAACGAGCCAGGTCAAAGAGATCGGGAGCATTACGCTCGCTCTCGATCAAGATATGTGAGATGACCAGCTCCCGAATCCAGCCCGTACGATCAGTGATATGATGCTCGGCACAGTGGTCACAGATAGCCTTAAACTCCCGCTCATTGAGCGTCAGTCGAATGCTCTCTTTACGTGGGAGACGCTTCGATGTACCTCGACGAACTAGGAGACGCTTGGCCATAGGGCTTAGGCTGGGATAATGACGTGAAGAGACTGAGGGATAAGACATATCTCGACACGCTCTCCTGCGTGACACGGCTCACCATCCAAGTGAATCACACCAGGGGAAGGGCGCTCAATGATCAGCTCTCGAGCACGCTCAGTATAATAGTACTTGTTATTGGGGAGGCGTCCCAGCATCAGATCTCCGAGGACAAAGGCAGCTTCGATACTAGGGAAGGGACGGATAAGAGCAAGATCCAGGAATCCATCAGCTAGGTCTGCTTCGGGAGCAATATAGGCATTATTACCATACTGGGTAGCGTTAGCCGCTACGAGGACAAAGGCCTCCGCGTCAAAGCTACGCTCTCCGTCCAGCGTGATATGGTAGTTCTCGGCTTGGAAACCTCGGTACTCCTCGACCATCGTCCGGAAGTAAGTCACGGGACCTCGAGAAGATGCCTCAGCAAACGCATGACTCACCGTGGCATCGAAGCCCATCCCACAAGTACAGAAGAAGGGGCGTCCATCCATCGTACAGCTATCGATACAGATCCGACGACCTGTGGAGAGCTGACGAATGGCCTCTTCGCTATTCATCGCAATGCCAAGGCTACGGGCAAGACCATTACCTGATCCCTTGGGCACGATACCTAAGGCGGTGTTCGTCCCTAGGAGTGCTCGAGCGACTTCATTGACCGTCCCATCGCCTCCCACAGCGATCACCTCCTCGAACCCTTCCTCGGCCGCACGACGAGCAAGCTCCTCAGCATGCCCTGCAGCCTTGGTATAGGTCAAGAAAAGCTCTCCATCAGCCGATGAATACGCCTGCCCCAGCAGCTCAGGGATACTCTTCTTTGAGCCAGTACCTGAGATGGGATTGATGATCGCTAGATACTTTTTCATCGGATAGCGTGAGTGGCGAGGCGCTGTACTGCTAGCTCTTCGTACTTCGTACCAGGACGACCATAGTTAGCGAAGGGGAGGATACTAATCCCTCCACGTGGAGTGAAGTCTCCGATGACCTCGATGTAGCGAGGATCCATCAGCTTGATGAGATCCTTCATGATGATATTAATGCAGTCCTCATGGAAGGCTCCGTGATTGCGGAAGCTGAAGAGGTAGAGCTTCAAGCTCTTGCTCTCGACCATCCGTACATCGGGGATATAATTGATGTAGATCGTCGCATAGTCTGGCTGTGCCGTGATCGGACAGAGGCTCGTGAACTCGGGACAATGGAAGCGCACCCAGTAGTCATTCTCCTGATGCTTGTTAGTGAATGTCTCGAGGACTTCGGGCGCATAGTCCTGGCTATAGACCGTAGTCTTGGAGCCTAGGAGGGAGAGTTCGTTCTCTCCATCTCGGATACTTGCCATATATAATCTAGGGGATTACAGGTTAGTAGGCGCGGGCAAACAGGACACGCTGCTTCGAAGGCTTACCGGTGACCATGCAGACACCGGGCGTCTTGTCTCCCTCGAGGGGGATGCAGCGAATGGTTGCCTTCGTCTCTGCCTTGATCTTCTCTTCTGTCTCGGGGGTACCATCCCAGTGAGCTAGGAGGAAGCCACCCTTTTCGATCTCTACCTTGAACTCTTCGTAAGTATCGACCGTGCGAGTCATCTCTTCTCGGTAGTTCAGTGCCTTGGTGTAGATATTCGTCTGGATCTCTTGGAGGAGCTGTGCGATGTACTCGGTGATTCCCTCTAGAGGACGCGTCTCCTTGGTCAGCGTATCACGACGAGCGACTTCCACCGTGCCGTTCTTGAGGTCACGTGCTCCGAGGGCTAAGCGTACAGGGACACCCTTGAGCTCATACTCGGAGAACTTCCACCCTGGCTTCTTATTATCAGCATCATCATAGCGGACGCGGATACCACGAGCCTTCAGCTCACTCAGCACAGGCTGGATATGACGTGTGATCTCGTCACGCTGCTCTAGGCTCTTATAGATAGGTACGATCACCACCTGATGAGGAGCAAGGGTAGGAGGCAGGACAAGACCATTATCATCCGAGTGCGTGAGGATAAGGGCACCCATCAGACGAGTCGACACTCCCCAAGAGGTAGCCCAGACAAGCTCTTGCTTACCATCCTTGTTCGTGAAGGTTACATCAAAGGCCTTAGCGAAGTTCTGCCCGAGGAAGTGTGACGTACCGCTCTGGAGCGCCTTACCATCCTGCATGAGGGCCTCGATAGTATAGGTCTCTACAGCGCCTGCGAAGCGCTCGTTAGCACTCTTCACCCCTACGTGTACAGGCACAGCGAGGAAGTTACGGGCGAAGTCAGCATAGACATTCACCATACGTACTGCTTCCTCTTCCGCCTCCTCTCGGGTAGCGTGAGCGGTATGTCCCTCCTGCCAGAGGAACTCTGCTGTGCGAAGGAAGAGACGGGTACGCATCTCCCAGCGGACGACATTCGCCCATTGGTTACAGAGGATAGGCAGATCTCGGTAAGACTGGATCCAGCCCTTGTAGGTATTCCAGATGATCGTCTCCGAAGTAGGGCGGACGATCAGCTCTTCCTCGAGCTTAGCCTCGGGATCTACGACGACACCTCCCTCGGGGTTGGTCTTCAGTCGATAGTGTGTCACGACAGCGCACTCCTTGGCAAAGCCCTCTACGTGGTCTGCCTCACGGCTCAGGAAGCTCTTCGGAATAAAGAGAGGGAAGTAAGCGTTGTAGTGTCCCGTCTCCTTAAACATATCATCCAGCTGGCGCTGCATGCGCTCCCAGATGGCATAGCCATAAGGCTTGATGACCATACAGCCACGGACAGCTGAGCTCTCTGCGAGGTCTGCCTTGATGACGAGGTCTTGGTACCATTGGGAGATATCCACGTGCCGTGGGGTAAGTTCCTTGAGTTCTTTTGCCATGATTTATCTGTGGTTCTTTTGCTTCTTTTCGAATTTCTTTTGACCTACAAAGGTACTAAAAGCACTCGTCTACACCAGATCTTGCTCCATCGTCAGCTGAAGCATGGACTCGGGTACAGAGGCCTGGATAAGGGTCGAGAGCACCTCGACGAGACGCTGACGCACATACTCGCGGTGACGCACTAGGGTCACGGCACGTGTCGGGCGAGGCAGTGCGAATGGCTTGATCTGACTACGACGCTCAGCAGGGAGCATCTCTGTGGCAAGCTGGGGGAGGAAGGTCACGCCATCCCCCTGATCGACTAAGTGCATGAAGGTCTCCAAGCTCCCTCGGTGATAGCTGATCTGCTGGCGGGTGCTGTGTGCTAGCTGACAAAACTTCACTAGCTGGTCACGGAAGCAGTGCCCTTCGTCCAAGAGCCATAGCTGCTGCTTCCCCACCTCCGAGGAGCGAATATGTTCCTCCTTATACAAGGGTGAGTTCGGCGAAACGTAGGCAGCGAACTCCTCATAGTACAACGGCTGATCAAGTAGCTCCTCTCGCTGACTTGCTGTAGCGATGATAGCCAGATCCTGCTCTCCTGCGATAAGCTCCTCGAGACAATCACTCGTCTTCAGCTCGGTGATCTCTAGCCGAAGCTCCGGAAGCTCCTTACGCACCAGAGGGAGCAGACGTGGCAAGAGATAGGGGGCTATCGTCGGCAGGACAGCTAGACGCACCGTCCCCGAGAGAGCTTCATACTCCTGATGGATGACCTCACGCAGCTGCTCCGTCTGTCGCAGGATCAAGGCCGCCTGATCGAGGATCAAGCGTCCCACAGCGGTAGGCTGGATCGGCAGATGACTACGATCGAAGATCTTCACACCTAGCTCCTCCTCGAGCTTCTGGATCATCGTGCTGAGGGTAGGCTGGGTGACCTGACAATGGTCGGCTGCACGCCCGAAGTGGCGATACTTATCTAGGGCGTGGATGTATTCGAGTTGCTGGAGATTCATATCGATAGCAAAGGTACAGCAATCTGAGGAGTTCTAAGGACACCCCTCTCCGCCAAGTCAGTCAGCGAGTTACCCCGAAGATCTAAGTCCGCACTCCATCACAGAAAGAGGCTCACTGAGACAAGCCCAAATGTCCCGAGAAGGCTTCCCAAGCGATGCTCTTTCCCGAGAGTCGTAAGCTCCGAAGCCAAGAATACCTATACCTTGGGATTGCACCCTAGCTAAAGCAGACGTATTTTTGCTGTGGACTTGAATCCCCTATTTATATGGTATAGACGACACCGACTCGATCATCTCATCGCCTAGGGCATTAAACCTAGGCCTTTCCCTCCACTCTAAGCCGTATAACATCTTTAGGTATCCCCTTCATCAACTTAGGGGACTTCGCCTGATCTCCGACGAAGCCCCCTTTTTCTTTTCATTCATTGCATCGCTCATGCGTAAGTTCGCCAAGAAGCTACACCTGTGGCTTGCCCTCCCCTTCGGTCTGATCATCTCCATCTCCTGCCTCACCGGAGCTATCCTCGGCTTCGAACGGGAGCTCACGGAGCTCGTCTACCGAGATCGCTACGTCGTCCGTCCCACGGCCACAGCGCCACTCCCTCTCGATCAGCTCGCTGAGCGTGTCGCCGTGACTCTCCCTGACAGCGTTCAGGTCACGGGCATCACCATCCCTCGAGACAGCACACGTGCCTACACGGTACTACTCTCCAAGCCTCGCAAGGCAGGCGTCCTCATCAATCCCTATAGCGGGGAGATCCTCGGGCGCAGTGATCGCACGCCCTTCTTTGCGACCGTCCTACGCCTACACCGCTGGCTCCTAGACAGCATGAACCCGAAGAAGGAAGGTATCTTCTGGGGTAGACTGATCGTTGGGACGAGCACCCTCGTCTTCGTCTTCATCCTCCTGACGGGGCTCCTAGCTTGGCTTCCCAAGAAGCTCAAGGGACTCAGCAAGCGCATGAAGATCCACACCCGACAGGGTACTCCTCGCCTCCTCCACGAGCTTCACACCGTAGGGGGCGTCTATGTAATGATCATCCTACTCGTGATCGCACTCACGGGGCCCACGTGGTCCTTCGAGTGGTATGGCAAGGGCTTCTATAAGCTCTTTGGCGTCGAGCAGAAGCAAGAGAAGAAGGGTGATAAGCCTGGTCACGATGGCAAGGGGAAAGACAAGGATAAGGATCACGCCAAGGGAGATCAGCCCGAGGAAGCCCCCTCTCCCCTACCGAAGACCTACCAACTCTGGCCTGCCGTCTATACCCAAGTACTAGCAACGAAGGCTAATCACCCTCAAGTCACCCTCCAGGAGGATAAGGCCGAAGGCTCACTCAGCCCCATAGGCAATATCCGAGCCAATGACACCTATCACTTCGACACGACCACAGGGCAGATCACCCGCATCGAGCGCTATGCTGATGCCCCTGCTAGCAAGGGAGCTCGTGGCTGGGTCTACTCGGTGCATACGGGCGCTTGGGGAGGTTGGCTGACCAAACTTATCTGGGTCATCGCCGCTCTATTTGGAGGAACCCTCCCTCTGACGGGCTTCTATCTCCTGATCCGTCGTAAGCGAATGGAAGCCAAGAAGGGATCCAAGGGCAAGAAACAGGGGGACATCTAGTCACCCTTCATCCTCATCACGAAATCCAACTAGTAGGCACTACTGTTGCCTCTCGGGTGGCACTACTGTTACCTCTCGAGGGGCAACAGTAGTGCCTCTTTTGTGTTAACACTGCTACCCCTCTCTTCCTATCCTCCTAGCCGGATCACCGAAATCCCACAAGAAGGCCGAGACATCCCCCACCGATCCCCACACGACGCCCCTGCTAGGAGCTATCTCTGAGCGATAGAGCTCGTGATGAGAGAAAAATGCATGAGCTGTTTTGGCAGTAGAAATATTTATCTTATCTTTGCACTCGCAACCAAGGACGTTCACGCTTTGATTGAACTACGGGAGGCCCATTCGTCTATCGGTTAGGACGCAAGATTTTCATTCTTGAAAGAGGGGTTCGATTCCCCTATGGGCTACCAAACGAGACACCGACATGATTCACTTCCCCGTGATCATGTCGGTGTCTTCGTTTTATCCGCACCTCAGCTATCACCCCAATCCTTAGAGCTATGAACCTACATCATCTCCCTCAGCTCCGTCATCTCACGGCGCTGCTTCTCCTCACTGGAGCTATCCTCCTCTCCCTCCCCAGCTGTCAGCGCTCAGGCTCCTCCGCCACAAGCCAAGTAGCTGATAGTCTGACTCAGGAGGAGCGTGACGACTTCGCCCAGGAGGTCACCTTCAGCTACGCGAAGCGCCTCAGTGTCGAGAATCATCCCGACTACAAGCTCGTGACGATCCACCACCCCGACGAAGCGAAGGACCTCGCTCGCTATATCCTCTATCCCCGAGGAGCGAAGAAACCCGAGCTTCAGGCAGATGCCTACATCGAAGTCCCTCTACGCTCCATCGCTTGTCTCTCCACGAGCCAAGTAGGAGCCCTCCCCCTGCTAGGCGCTGTCGATCAGCTCGTAGGCGTCTCTGACCTCAACCTCCTCAACGACGAAGAGATCCTCACCCGCGTCAAGGAAGGGAAGATCCAAGTCATTGGTCAAGGGATGAGCAAGAACTACGAGGCCATCGCCGCCTTGCGTCCCGACGCCCTCCTCGTCTCCTTCTTCAGCGAGGATAGCCAAGAGGCTGAGCTCTCCAAGACCGGCATTCATGTCCTCCTCGACTACGAGTGGAAGGAGGAGACGCTACTCGGGCGTGCCGAGTGGCTGAAGTTCCTCGGGATGCTCCTAGGGAAGAACGCTGTCGCCACCAAGAACTTCTCGCAGATCGAAGCCGACTACCGAGCGACCCTCGACCTCGTGAAGCAGGCTGGTGCTCCTCTCCCGACCCTCTATGGGCTCGATTACCAGGGGGCTTGGTATCTCCCTGGAGAGAAGAGCTACGTCGCCGATCTACTGACGAGTGCAGGTCTGCGAGCTGACGTCACCCCAGGCGCCGTCAGCGGTCAGCCCGCTCCCTTCGAGCAGGTCATCGCCCGCCACCGTCAGGATAGTCTATGGATCTGCATGCCCCCCAATGACATCAAGACCATCCAAGCCTTCTCCCAGCTCCACGCTCGCTACGCCGACTTCACAGCCGTACGCTCTGGCCGAGTCCTCGTGCCTAACAAGCGAGTCAACGCCACGGGCGGGAACGACTTCTGGCAAACGGGCGTCTATGAGCCCAACCTGCAGGTGAAGGACCTCGTCTTCCTCACACGTCCCGACCTACTTCCTAGCTACACACCCAAGTACTGGATCGCTCTTCAGCGCTAAGCTCACCCTCTCCATCCTCCACGAAGGCACCACGGCTCCCGATCGATCAGGAGCCGTGGTGCCTTCGCTCTATTTACCCTGTTACCTCCGAAGGGGCATCAGTAGTGCCTCTCCAGAGGCAACAGTAGTGCCACCCGAGGGGCAACAGTAGTACCTACTAGTTGGTCATCACATAGCACCCCAAGATTCACCCCGATCAGTCCCTTCAGCTCACCAGCAACGTCTGCGTACTAAGGCTTCTCTTTCTCTCGTTTTGTCTATAGATGAGCCGATATCGCCTTGATCCTCTGCCTCTGAGAAGGTTCCCCAGCCTTCCCACAAGCCCCTCTACACGGGAAGTAAGGCAGGAAATGCGTATCTTTGTGTAAGCTATTTGTCTCTAGCAAGGCGACTTCTCCCCAAGGGACTCGCTAGACAGGGAGCCTCACGAACTAACTCAACAGACGAATGAAATCAAGACGAATATTGTACATCTCACAGGAGATCTTCCCTTACCTACCCGAGTCGGACATCTCCTTAGCAGCTCGACACCTCCCCCAAGGGATCCAAGAGCTCGGGAATGATATCCGTATCTTCATGCCTCGCTTCGGTGTCATCAATGAGCGCCGTAATCAGCTCCATGAAGTGATCCGTCTCTCGGGGATCAATACCATCATCAACAACAACGACCATCCCCTCATCATCAAGGTAGCCTCGCTCCCTACAGCACGCCTGCAGGTCTACTTCATTGACAACGATGACTTCTTCAAGCGCAAGACGCTCTTCGACGTAGACAGCAAGCTGGGGAATGACAATGACGAGCGCTCCATCTTCTTCGTACGTGGTGCCCTCGAAGCGATCCGCCGTCTCGGCTGGATCCCCGACATCATCCACTGCCATGGTACATTCACGGCTCTGGGGATGCTCTACCTCAAGAAGTTCTATCACGACGATCCCTACCTCAAGAAGGCTAAGCTCGTCTTCTCCGTCTATGACGAGGAGAAGCCCGTGGAGATCGACGAACATCTTTTCGAGAGCCTGAAGTTTGACAAGTTCAAGCCCTCTCACCTCTCCCCGCTCGGTGGTAAGACCGACTACGAAGCTCTCAACAAGCTGGCTATCCACTACGCCAACGGAGTCATCCAGGGGAGCGAGAAGCTCTCTCCCGCCCTACAGTCCTACATCGAAGAGCGAGGTGTAGCCTTCATGCCCTACACCCCTATCGAAGGTGGCATTGAGGCATACAACGAATTCTATAAGAAGATAGTCCCCTAATGAAGCGCTGGCATATCCTCCTCCTAGCCCTCATCGGCTTCGGAGGTCTCTCCTTTGGGCTTAGCTCCTGTGCAGAAGACACCCTCTCCGCTATCGGCGAGAGTGTACAGCCGGAGCAAGACAAGCTCTCTGGCCGTGGGACGACGATCGAGTTCGAAGCTCAGACCGTCGCCACCCCTACGCTCTACACCGATGGCACCCGCTCCCTCCTCGGAGAGATCCTCGACCATACCGGACAGCCCATACGTGGGGAGTTCATCAAGCAGATCCGCACAGCTCCCGATCTGACCTTCGATAGCGTCACGGCAGCCACACGAGTAGACTCGGTAGACTTCCGCATCTATTACGACCAAGTCGTCGGCACACCGACCTCCTCGATCAATGTGAACATCTACCGTCTGGCTGAGCCTATCTCCATCCAGGGTACGACGAGCAAGGACCTCTCCAGCTATGGCTCCCCCGATCGTCTACTGACCTCGCTGACACTTAGCCCCAGCACGGGCAGACGCCTGAATGAGAACTCGACGACGAGCGTCATCGCCACACGCCTCCCCATAAGCGTCGGTCAGCGTATCCTAGATGCCTCTCGCTCGCAGACAGAGCGCCCTTACTTCGCTACGCAGGCGCTCTTTGACAAGCATATCTTCCCGGGCTTCTACGTCACTCCGACGACGGGACGAGGCTTCCTCCTCCAGGTAGAGCGTATCGCTCTGATCATCTACTACTCGACGCCATCAGCTAGTGGGAGCAGTAAGCCTACCCCCCACTCGATGACCTTCGTCGACACGCGTCAGACAGGGCGACTGAATGCCTTGACCAGCGGTGATGTCTCTTCCCTAACGGCAGCATCCTCCGAGTACACCTACATCAAGGGACCTGCGGGAGTCTCGACACGCTACACCATCTCAGTAGAGGAGCTGCAGAAGCTCCTTCGCACTGTCCCAGCTCCGAAGACCAGCGCCACGCCTAAGGACTTCATCGGCAGATCCTGGATGCTCGCCAATGCACGCTTCTCCGTGCCCATCAATGCTCCCCAAGGACAGCTGACCAATGAGCCCACCCGCCTACTCCTGCTCCCCACAGATCAGGCACGTAGCTACTTCATCAATGAGGTACAAGAGGTGCGCCCAGGTCACGCCTATCTCTCTGCTCCCTACGAGCAGGGCAATCGTCGGTATGACTTCAATAATATCGCTCAGATCGTCACGGAGCACCTTGCGAAGCATGCAGCCTACACGAGCTCAGGTGGCTGGATAATCAATACGCCTCTGTCACTCGATCTCATCCCAGTTACTGTCACTCAGAACGGGAGCAACACGGCTTCTATCGCCGAGCAGATAGCCCCTTCGTTCGTCCGCCTCTCGAAGGCTCGTGATGCGATGCGTCTCACCTTCGTCAGCGTCGAGATCAAACAATGATTTAAGCCAACCTAGCGCCCATAGTCACTGCCCTCCTTAGGCAGTAGCTATGGGCGCTTTCGCCTTCTATCACCCCATAACATCTACCCTACTATTTACTCATGGACACCAAGCACATCAAGCTCCGCCTCACGGTGATGAACTTCCTCCAGTTCGCTATCTGGGGTGCGTACCTCACCTCTATGGGTCGCTACCTAGGAGCAGCAGGATTCGCCGAAGGTATCGGTAACTTCTACGCCATGCAGGGCATCGTCTCCCTCTTTATGCCCGCCCTGATGGGTATCGTCGCCGACCGCTGGATCCCAGCTCAGCGCTTGCTCGGTCTCTGCCATGCCATCGCAGGGCTTCTGATGTTTGCCCTCTATGGCTACTCCTTGACCGAAGCCCCCAGCTACTCGATCCTCTTCTCGATCTATGCGCTAAGTGTCGCCTTCTATATGCCTACGCTCGCACTAAGTAATTCCGTCGCCTACTCCTCTCTTGATCAGGCAGGCATGGATCTAGTGAAGAGCTTCCCGCCTATCCGTGTCTTCGGTACGGTGGGATTCATCTGTACAATGATCACAGTGAGCCTGCTCGGAGTAGAGGCTACCTCCGGACAATTCGCCATCTCTGGCGGTATAGGCATCCTCCTAGCACTCTATGCACAGACACTGCCTCACTGCCCGACAGCCCCCAAGGGAGAGAGCAAGGGCTTGGTAGAAGCACTCGGTCTACGCGCCTTCTCGCTCTTCAAGCAGCGCAAGATGGCTCTCTTCTTCATCTTCTCCATGCTCCTTGGGGTAAGTCTTCAGATCACCAATGGTTTCGCCAACCCCTTCATCAGTACCTTCGGAGAAGTGCCGGCCTTTGCGGAGACCTTCGGCGTCAAGCACGCCAACATCCTGATCTCCCTCTCTCAGCTCTCGGAGACTCTATGTATCCTACTGATCCCCTTTGCCCTTCGTCGCTTCGGTATCAAGATCGTGATGCTCATCGCCATGGTAGCATGGGTACTTCGCTTTGGCTTCTTAGGACTTGGAGATCCGGGCGCTGGCGTCTGGCTCTTCCTCCTGAGCATGATCGTCTATGGGGTAGCCTTTGACTTCTTCAACGTGTCCGGTTCGCTCTTCGTCGACAAGGAGACGGATCCCTCCATCCGCTCTAGCGCCCAAGGGCTCTTCATGATCATGACCAACGGGATCGGAGCTACACTCGGCTCACTGGGGGCACAAGCCGTGATCAATCACTTCGTCTACAGCGAGCATGACGTCTACGCCCAGCTAGCAGGCTGGAGCATGAGCTGGTATATCTTCGCGGCTTATGCAGCCATCGTCGCTGTGCTCTTTGCCTTGCTCTTCCGCTACAAGGAAGATGTAGCTCGCTAGTTCGTCCTGCTTCACCCCTTCGCTTCATGACCATTGCTTTCGATGCCAAGCGCATTACTAATAATGCGACAGGGCTTGGCAACTACAGCCGGTTTGTCCTCCAGACACTCACGGACTTCCTCCCAGAGAATCGGTATCTCCTCTTCTCTCCGTCCGTAGGAGATCCATCCCTGTACAAGGAGCTCGTCAAGCATCGCTCCGTGCGCCTCATCACCCCTCATCGGGCACTTGCCTTAGCGGGCGGAAGCCTCTGGCGCAACTTCTCCATCCCTGGAGTATGCCGCACGGAGGGAGTAGATCTCTTCCATGGGCTAAGCAACGAGCTCCCTATTCGGCTCTATCGCAATAAGCGCATCCGGACAGTGGTCACGATCCATGATCTAGCCTTCATCCACTACCCACAGTTCTACAAGGCCATAGACCGTGCACTCTACCGTAAGAAATATGGAGCCTCCGCTCGCAATGCCGATCATGTCATCACCGTAAGTGATCAGACACGGCGTGATGTCATCGACATCTTCGGAGTCGAGCCAGAGCGAGTGACAACAGTCTACCAAGGGTGCTCAGAAGCCTTCTCCGCCGTTACCCCCGAAGAGGTCACTCTAGCCCGCACGAAGCTCAAGCTCCCCGAGCGCTACATCCTCTTCGTAGGAAGTATCGAGGAGCGCAAGAACCTCGCTCTCGTCGTCGAAGCCCTAGCAAGCCTTCAGGACAAGGATATTCACCTCGTCGCCATCGGTCGCAAGACGCCCTACGTGCAGACCGTAGTCGAGCGAGCTCGCCGTCTAGGTGTCCTCTCTCGCCTACACCTCCTCCATGGGGTGAGTTCGCTCCTACTACCTGGAGCATACGCAGGAGCCCAAGTCTTCGTCTACCCCTCACGCTTCGAAGGCTTTGGCATCCCCCTGATCGAAGCCCTCAATGCTGGCGTCCCCGTGATCGGGGCTACAGGCTCTTGCCTCGAGGAAGCAGGAGGCCCCTCCAGCCTCTATACCGACCCAAACAATGCAACCATGCTCGCCAGCATGATCGATCGAGTATTGATCGACATCTCCCTACGTAAGAAGATGATCGAAGACGGACATCAATATGTCGAGCGGTTTGCTCCCAAGCGCTTAGCCAAGGATCTCTCCTCCGTCTACGAACAAGCGCTACTAAGCTACGAGTAGATCTATCCTTTCACTTCGATAAGAGAAGCCCGCCCACAACCCCGATGGAGATTGTGGGCGGGCTTACTTTACACGCTAGCCAAGGGCTTCAAAGCACCTCCGAACAACTGGCTAAGCCACCATATACCCAACCAGTCGGTCACAATATACGTAACACCCCAGCCAGTATATACGTAACCGCTTCGCCACAATATACCTAACCCAATGAAGCCTCTAAGCACCTTCTACCGACCTCCCCTAATTAGCTTCAAAGTCTCAGCACTTAGCACACGAAGAAGCAGGCTATTTTCAACCCGTCAAGGAGACTCTTCACGCACTTATTGGCTCGCCATTTGTAAGCAAGCGATAATATCGCTATCTTTGCACAAGAAATCAGGGTTCTGATCGCTTCATAGCGTTAGAACTTCGACCCGAGGAGAGATGGCAGAGTGGTCGATTGCGGCGGTCTTGAAAACCGTTGAACTGAGAGGTTCCGGGGGTTCGAATCCCTCTCTCTCCGCAGTGAGTGTCGTAACCAACGAGGTTACGGCACTTTTCTTTTAAGAAGTAGCTTCGACTTGAGATACGAGCTCGCTGATCCCATACTCCGACATCCCTCGATCAGATCTAAGACGCACACCGAGCCCGCCATGCCTGGGCTTTGGGTTAGCACACACCTTGATCTCCCTGCCCTATCTTTGTACCGCAAGATCAAGATCCCAAGGCAAATACAATGACGATTACAGAAGCAAGAGATGCTCTCCAGAAAGAAGATCCCTAGGAGCTATTTAAGCTACATCATGCTTGGGTAAGCACCCTCATCCCGTTTTGGAGGCAGGCGGTGATCCGAATCGCAGAGCTGACCGGCACACCGACAGACCGTAGGGACAAGCACTTGAGAGCTATAGAGCAATCCATAACCCTACTACCCGGCTGGCGATCGAAGCAGATAACCTATGTCAAGGCTCGACACAGAGAGATCGACAGCGCCATTAGTTTCATCCGGAATGCAGCCTTAACTAAGCCGGTCTCGAAGTATGCCTTTGCACCCGTCTGCAGAAACCTAGCAGGCATCTTACGTGGAGCCTTATATATATCCACCTTCGGCTACAGCGACGAACAGCTACCAGACGTATTGGCTCACGACGTTTACGATCTAGCCACCTGCCATACGCTATTCCCCTTTGACACCAGTGACTTCGTATGCTTCCTCTCAGACGAGAGATCTACCCAGACTGACGGAAACACTGGAGTGAACTGGCATCTCATGATGGATCGTGCTGGCGAAGTACTCGGTATTCGTCCCCTCATTAAAGCCGTGGATCAGCAAGCAAGACTCATATGGGAGAGCTACAGCGCACCCTTCGCGTGGGTGTATGATGAAGCCATTTGGACTCAGGAGGTCCCTAGCCTCTTCAAGGAGCTATACTACATTGCCCAAAGAGCCTTTCACCAACGATAAGACCAAGGTCTCTGTATCAGACCAGCCAGGCATCCGCTGGGTCAGCATACCCTCATGAGAGAGTATCTCGAGAGCCAAAAAGACCTACCATAGCTGGATCTTTGGCTTCCTACTGTCTGAGAAGTAACGTATCTTTGTGTTAAAGAATTCATACATAGAAGATGAAACCATTCCATACCCTGCTCCCCTTAGGGATCTTCGTTAGTGCTTGCCTTCTCGGGAGCGGGACCTCATGCTCTTCCCATAGCCATGGGAGTACCGATTCCACACAGACCTCCTCTTCCCTCGAGCTAGCTCTCGACTCGGTCGTCGTACGGGACACACTCTACGATCAGCAGGCTACCCGCAGTGGCTCTGCCGTAGCTGTTGACCTAGTCTTCCGCTATCCCTCAGGGGACAGCACGCTAGTACCTCTCTTCACTCGAGCATTCTTCGGTGACGAGTTTCAGTCTACTAGCCCTCGTGAGACGATGACACGCTTCGTCGAGAAGATCCGAGAGGAGTATCTCTTTGGCGCACTAGAGGGCGAAGAGGGCTTCTCCAAGGAGGAGCTGGGATTCATGCAGAGCACGTTCGCCATGGAGAATAAGGTCAGCTACACCGACTCCCTCGTAGTCTCGATCGAGAAGACAGAGTCCAACTACTCCCACGGAGCTGCCCATGGTATCGAGGGGATCTCCTATCACAATATCGACCGCCGAAGACATAGTCTCATCAGTGAAGGGGATCTATTCATCGAGGGCTACACATCACCACTGAGCAAGATCCTCCAGCGCTGTATCCTCCGAGACTATAAGGCTAAGACTACCGAAGACCTCTTCAACGAAACGAGCATTGACGCTAGCGAGATGCCACCGAATAATAACTTCGCCATCACACGCGATGGTCTCATCTACTACTTCAATCCCTATGAGATCGCCCCTTATGTCGCAGGTATCATTCAGGTGCGTGTCCCCTATGAGGAGCTACGTCCGATCCTGCGCCCTGGCTCACTCCTCTATGCTTATCTCCCTGCCAACTAGCTTTACCCTATGTCCGCTTCGCTCGACCTACTGAAGAAATACTTCCCGCACCTCACCCCCGAGCAGTGCAGCCAGTTTGAAGCCTTGGACGCTCTATATCGAGAGTGGAACGCCAAGATCAACGTCATCTCTCGCAAGGATATTGACTCGCTCTACGAGCATCATATCTTGCATTCGCTCGGTATCGCCCAAATGATCCGCTTCAAGCCTGGTACGAGGATCATCGACTTCGGTACAGGCGGTGGCTTCCCTGGCATCCCTCTGGCGATCCTCTTCCCCGAGTGTGACTTCCTCCTCGTCGACAGCATCGGCAAGAAGGTGCGGGTAGCTGGGGCCGTGGCCGAAGCCCTCGGGCTGAAGAACGTACGCACACTCCACGGCCGAGGCGAAGACGTCAAGGAGCAGTTTGACTTCGTCGTCAGTCGTGCGGTGATGCGCCTAGATGAGTTGGTAGGCTTCACACGACGTCTCGTCCACGGAGAGCACCGTAATGGCATGCCGAACGGACTCATCTGCCTCAAGGGCGGAGAGCTCCAAGCCGAGATACGCCCCTTCAAGCGGATCGTCGAGGTGCAAGATCTCTGGCCGACCTTCAGCGAGGAATACTTCAAGACGAAGAAGGTCGTCTATCTACCGCTCTAGCGCGCTCCCTTCGAGAAGAGGAGACCAGATCCGATGTGGCTGGTCTCCTCTTTTTTTTACCTACTCTGGGTACTATAGATCGCTCCCTCTTAGTCACAATATACCTAACCGACAGACCACTATATACCCACCCGAGAGGTCACGATATACCTAACCGATCAGTCAGAATATACGTAATCTCACGAAGGGAATAGAAGCCCCCGACAGCTCCGCCATCCTCCATCGGGTGACAAGCCGTACTCCCAGCCGTCAGGGAGCCTACTCAGCCAGCGATATTCTCTATCTTTGTATAAGCAAATACTCATTAAACTATAGGACAATGAAGATCCGTACCCTCGCTTTACTTGTCATGGTCACGACCGCCCTAGGCAGTAGCCAGCTCTCCGCCCAAGAGAAACCACTCCCCACCCCCACGCTCGAGCAATATACCTCCGGCTCCCCGAACCAACTCCGACGCACCTCCCTACGAGCGTTGACTTGGCTAGGCAATGACTACATCTACATCGACCAAGACCGCCTCATCCTCGGCTCTCCTAGCGGGAAGCGTAGCGAGAAGACCCTACTAACCCAGGCACAGCTACTCGATCTACTCGGTGAGGACACGAAGGGGCGCACGGCGAAGTTCTTCGCACCCTTTACCGTCGTCGGGAAAGACAGACACCTCCTCTCGATCGACTTCGGCAAGAAGCATCACCTCATTGACCCACGAGCTGGGAAGCACCTAGGTGCCTTCGAGCGAGATACCCAAGGGGAGCAAGCCTTCCTTCTTGACCCAACGGCTACCCACGCCGCCTGTGTAGGAGGACACAATATCCACCTCCTCGGCCTAGATGGCACGAGCAAGGCGATCACCACGGATGGATCTCCATCACTCGTCTACGGGCTCTCCGTACATCAAAATGAGTTCGGCATCAAGGGGGGACTCTTCTGGAGCCCCGATGGCAAGCGCCTTGCATTCTACCGCATGGATCAGCACATGGTCACTCCCTATCCGATCGTACACACGAACACACGCGAGGCTACTCGAGAAGACCTCTATTATCCCATGGCTGGCATGCCCTCCCATCAGGTCACGGTAGGCATCTTCGATACGGAGAGCGGTCAGACGACCTATCTACAGACCGGAGAGCCTAAGGAGAAATACCTGACCAATGTCTCTTGGGCACCCGATGGTCGGACGATTTATATCGCCGAGGTCAATCGGGAGCAAAACCACATGGATCTACAGGCCTACGACCCTGCCTCGGGGGCACGCCTCAGAACCCTCTTCTCAGAGCACAATGAGAAGTACATCGAGCCCCAGTGGCCTCTCTACTTCATCCCGGGGCGCCCTAACGAGTTCATCTGGCAGACACGCCGAGATGGATTCACCCACCTCTATCACTACAATACAGAGGGGAAGCTCCTCGGGCAGATCACGCAGGGAGCGTGGGAAGTGACCGACTTCCTAGGCTTCGCTGATGGGGGTAAGACGCTCGTCTTCGCCTCGACACAGCTTAGCCCCATCGACCGAGCTATCTCGACCATTAGCCTCGATGGGAAGAAGATGAAGCTCCTGACCCAGCAGTCAGGATGGCATGTAGGTCAGCTATCGCTAGATGGCAAGCACCTCCTTGATCGCTTTGAGTCGCTCCATATCCCGACAGAGAACCGGCTTCTCTCCACGGCTTCGGGCAAACTCACCTCTACCCTCTACAAGTCCAAAGATCCAGAGGCAGGATACCTCAATCCCGAGATTACCTTCGGGACGATCAAGGCGGCTGATGGGACGACGGATCTACACTACCGACTCCTGAAGCCCACCAACTTCGACCCTACGAAGAAGTATCCCACGGTCATCTATGTCTATAATGGCCCCCACGCTCAGCTCGTACAGAACCGCTTCCAGGCAGGCTGCCTAGGCTGGGATCTCTACATGGCTACTCAGGGCTATATCATCTTTACGGTCGACGGGAGAGGATCCGCTCACCGTGGAGCCGCCTTCGAGCAGGTCATCCACCGCCAGCTAGGTAAGCACGAGATGGCCGACCAGATGGAGGGGGTGAAGTTCCTCAAGAGCCTACCCTATGTCGATGCTGACCGTATGGGAGTAGCTGGCTGGAGCTATGGTGGCTTCATGACGACCAACCTCATGCTGACCTACCCCGAGGTATTCAAGGTAGGGGTAGCTGGTGGTGCCGTCACCGACTGGGCACGCTATGAGATCATGTATGGAGAGCGCTACATGGATCGTCCACAGGATAACCCCGACGGGTATCAAGCATCCAACCTCTCGCTCCGAGCCAAGGATCTGCGCGGTCGCCTGCTCCTCATCCACGGCACGATCGACCCTGTGGTCGTCTGGCAGCACACCCAGCTCTTCGTCGAGGCCTGTGTCAAGGCGGGCACCTACCCCGACTACATGATCTATCCCGAGCATCGCCACAATGTCCTCGGCGTAGATCGGGTACATCTCAACTACACCATGGCTCGCTATTTCTTCGATCACCTCAAGTAAATCCTTCCCTATCTACGCTATATGAATATCCTCCTCTTAGGCTCTGGAGGGCGTGAGCACGCCCTTGCCTGGAGCATCGCCCGCTCATCCCGTCTTTCCCATCTCTTCATCGCCCCTGGCAACCCCGGTATGGAGCTCTATGGTACTTGTCTACCTCAGCTCTCTGTCCTTGACTTCGCTGGTATCGCCGAGGTGATACGCCGAGAGCAGATAGGTCTCCTCGTGGTAGGACCCGAGGTACCTCTCGTCGAAGGACTCGTAGACTACCTGCGCTATGATGCGGGGCTCAAGGAGCTACTCATCGTGGGCCCAGATGCACGTGGAGCCCAGATGGAGGGGAGTAAAGACTTCAGCAAGGCGTTTATGCTCCGCCATGGCATCCCAACGGCTCACTACCAGACCTTTGAGCTAGGAGCCTATGAGGAGGCCTGCGCCTTCCTCCGCACCTTCGAGGCACCCTATGTCCTCAAGGCTGATGGACTAGCAGCTGGCAAGGGGGTCATCATCGCAGAGACCCTTGAGGAAGCAGAGTCCGAACTCAAGGAGCTCCTACAAGGGCGCTTCGGCAATTCCTCCTCACGTGTCGTGATCGAGGAATACCTCCATGGCATCGAATGCTCCGTCTTCGTAGCGACCGATGGCAAGAGCTGGCGTGTCCTCCCCGTAGCCAAGGACTACAAGCGCATCGGCGAAGGGGACACAGGACTCAATACCGGCGGGATGGGCTCAGTCTCTCCCGTGAGCTTTGCCGACAAAGACTTCATGGCGAAGGTCGAGAAGCGTATCATCCGTCCCACGATAGAAGGACTACGCTCCGAGCGTATCCCCTACCGAGGATTCCTCTTCATCGGGCTGATGAATGTCGGAGGAGATCCCTATGTCATCGAGTATAACTGCCGTATGGGCGATCCGGAGACTGAGTCCGTGATGCTCCGTATCGATTCGGACTTCGTCGAGCTCCTCGAGCGTATGGCCTCCGGTGATCTAGAGGACTATCAGCTGATCGAGAGCCCGAAGTATGCTGCCACAGTTGTCCTAGTCTCAAAGGGCTACCCTGGGGACTACCCCAAGGGGATCCCTATTAGCTATCCCCATGAGCCGACCTTTGACTCCGCCCTCTTCCATGCGGGTACGAGCCGAGATCATGAAGGCCATCTCGTGACGGCTGGAGGACGTGTGCTCACAGCGAGCTGTCTCGGAGATACCCTCGAGGAGGCTCTCTCCCGATGCTACAAGCTAGCCGATCAAGTACACTTCACCGGAAAGACCCTCCGCCGAGATATTGGTAAGGACTTGCTAGCTCTCGAATAGCCCCTGCCCCTAAAGGAATGCCTATGGAGAAGCCTCTCCCCTCTAGGGAAAGGTCTCCATAGGCATTCTTCATCCTCCTATAAGCATCTATGACTATCGCCTCCTCCAAGCAACGCCCCCCCAGTCCTCTAGCGACACTCTTCTGGGTGCTCCTCTTTCTCACTGTCTACTTCCTTGCCCCCTTACTCGGGGAGGTATCAGGTGGTGACGGAGTGCGTCTGCCTCTGCTTCCCGCAGAAGCTACCCCCATGGTGCGCCTGATCGGTTTAGGCGGGATGTTACTCTTAGGAGCAGGAGGAGCATTGCTCGGTGAGCGCTACCTCCTCATCGAGAAGGGGGAGCGTGTGACGATGCTTCTCTGCCTACTCGCTTTCTTCACGACGACCCCATCACTGAGCATCCTCACCGCTGGAGCCGTCCTCGTGACTTGGCTACTCCTCTTCCTCCAGCTAGGCACCTATCAGGATACTCATCATCGACACACCTACCTCCTCCTTGGTGTAGTCACCGGAGGACTAGCCCTCACGACACCTGTCTACCTCACCCTACTACCGATCCTCCTCTGGGGAGGCTATCATCTACGATCCCTCTCACTACGCTCGGTAGTAGCTCTTTTAATGGGATTATTACTCCCGCTATGGATCCTCTTCCCCATCCTAGCACTTCAGGGAGAAGAGATACTCCAGACAGTCTATAGCTGGAGTATATCCACCTGCTGCCTACCGAACCTCCGTGAGGGGATCCATCTCTCCAGCTTATCGCTGGTCACGTACCTGCTCTACATCGGCTTTTACCTTCTCGGGGTAGTGCTCTATCGAGGGAGATACTATCGGGAGAGCGTGCGTCATCGGGATATGTTCGCTACGCTGCTTCGCTACCCTTTGCTCCTTCTGGTCGCCTACCCACTCCTAGGCACCGAGGGACAGCTACTTCTGCCTCTCCTCTTCTTTCCCTTGAGTATCCTCTTGGCGCGCGGATTCAGCGGACTCTCACCACGCTGGATGCGTGTCCTACGATCCCTGCTTCTACTAGCCTGCCTCGCTAGCTACCTCTATCGGCTAGGGATCATCGACTACGCTATGAAGTACTTCTTCTAATTCTTTCTTACGATAGCTACCAACTATGAATACAAAGACCAATCTACACGTAGGCGCGACAGTACGCTTCCTCAATGCCATAGGAGGTGGACGTGTAGCACGCATCCAGGGCGATACCGCTTGGATCGAGGATGAAGATGGATTCGAGATCCCCACTCCGATCAAGGAGTGTGTCGTCGTCGAAGCAGGAGATACCTTCATCCCCGAGATACGCCCACCCAAGCTCATCCAAGAAAAACTCCAGCAGGGCAGATCTATGCCTTCGCCCCAAGAAGCTCCTCGCCCCACTCCCAAGGCTACACCAACACGCCCCCTCCGACCAGAGAAGGATATCCTCTCGGTGCATTTAGCCTTCCTCCCCATCGATCGCACCAAGCTCGGCATCACCAACTACGAGGCCTACCTCATCAACGATAGCAACTACTCCCTCTACTACACCTATCTCAGCGCAGTCGGCACAGGCTACAAGCTTCGCTCCTCAGGTCTTCTTGAGCCCAATGAGGACATCCTCCTAGAGGAGTTTGCACCAGCCACACTTAATGAGCTCGAGCAACTCGCCTTCCAGCTCCTCCCCTTCTCTCCCAACCGAGTGGCAAAGCTCGAGGAGCCGATCGCTGTGCGCCTACGCCTCGACACCACCAAATTCTTCAAGCTACATGCTTTCCGTCTCAACGATTATTTCATGGACGATGCCCTGCTCCTACCCATCATCGAGCGAGGAGCAGTCCAGGAAGAACTAGAGGTGAATGCCGAAGTCCTCTCCACTGCTCTTCAATCTCGGAAGGAAGCCAAGAGTGAGAAGAAGCCTGCGGAAACAGCCAAGACTCCTCGACCTAATGAGCCGATCATCATCGACCTCCATGCTAGCGAGATCCTGGAGACAACCGCTGGACTTACCTCAAGAGACATCCTCGAGTACCAGCTAGACTTCTTCCACAAGACGATGAAGGAGCATACCCAGGCTCGAGGGAGAAAACTCATCTTCATCCATGGTAAAGGTGACGGAATCCTTCGCTCATCCATCGAACGGGAGCTACGCCACAAATACAAGACTTGTCGCTTCCAAGATGCCTCCTTCCGAGAATATGGCTACGGAGCGACCCAAGTGACGATCGGATGAAAGGGCTAGAGATAGAGCGAAAGTATCTCGTCCGAGATACCTCCTTCCTCCGTGAAGCGATAGCTAGTGACTCTATCGATCAGGGCTATCTCCACACGGGAATACCCACCGTACGCATACGCACTCGGGGAGAGCAAGCCTTCCTCACCATCAAGGGTGCTAGCGATCCCTCCGGACTCATCCGTACCGAGTATGAGTACCCTATTCCTTTGGTGGATGCGAAGGCTTTACTCGCACTCTGCACGGCGGGGCGTCTAACGAAGACACGTCATCTCGTCCCCTATCAGGGACACACGTGGGAGGTAGATATCTTCCATGGGGAGCTTGAGGGATTGATCCTTGCTGAACTCGAGCTAGACAGCCCAACCACGAGCTTCCCTCTCCCCCCTTGGATCGGAGAGGAGGTCACAGGGGATCCAAGGTATTACAATAGTTATCTTGCCTCGTGCAAACAATAACGCCTCTTATATAGTTAAGCTTTTGGTAGCCCTCCCCTAGGAGAACCTATGTGAAAGGCCTACTAAAGACTTTTGTCACCACGTTTAAACCGATATACTCGTATGAAGTTCGAACTCATCCAACTCCCCTATGCAGCAGATGCCCTTGAGCCTGCTATCAGCGCTGAGACGCTCTCCTTCCACCATGGCAAGCACCTCGCTGGCTATGTCAACACCCTGAATAGCCTCATCGAAGGAACCCCTCTAGCAGACGCCACCCTCGAGGAAATTATCTGCAAGAGCGAAGGCCCTACCTTTAATAATGCAGGACAGACGCTGAACCACAATCTCTATTTCACGCAGTTTGCTCCAGCTAAGGGAAGCAAGCCTCAGGGAAAGCTACTTGAAGCAATCAACAAGGCATTCGGTAGCTTCGAAGGCTTCCAGCAGGAGTTCCTCAACGCTTGCACGACGCTCTTCGGCTCAGGATGGGCATGGCTTTCTGCCAAGGAAGATGGTAGCCTCGTCATCACCAAGGAAGCTAATGGTAGCAACCCTGTCGTACACGGCCTACGCCCTCTCTTTGGTGTCGATGTCTGGGAGCATGCCTACTATCTCAGCTACCAAAACCGCCGTGCTGACCACGTCAAGGATCTCTGGGCTATCGTAGACTGGGATGTCGTAGCTTCTCGCTACTAGTCTCTAGATCGATCATAAGATCTTCACTAGCCTCCCCAACTCTACAGAGTGGGGAGGCTTTCTTGTATCTCACCCTCTCTAGCTTACTGCGCCAGACTAGACAGATACAATGAGGGCGGAGAAGTCCTCTTCCCCGTTGTAGGTATGGGGTCTTTTATGTATCTTTGCGAAGATTTTACGCATAAGCTAGAGCTTCCCTCCCTATGCACAGTGATATTTACAAAATCAAGCTACGTAGCCTTTCCGAAGGAGATCACCAGTACGACTGGAGGCTTGATGATGCCTACTTCACTCGCCTCTCTGAGGGAGCGATCCTTGGAGGAGAAGTCTTTGTAGACTTAGATCTCCGTCGTACAGGAGAGGTATTCAGCCTGCGTTTATTCTACGAAGGGTATGTCACGACACCTTGTGACCGTTGCTTAGAGCCCGCCGACCTCTCTTTAGAAGAGGAGCGAGAGCTTGTAGTGAAGTTCGGTCATAACGCTGATGAATCCACAGATGAGATACTCATCGTCGATCAGCAGGATGGTGTTTTAGACCTCGAATGGCTCCTCTATGAGGACATCATGCTCGCCTTACCTCTTCAGCATATGCATCCTGACGGAGAGTGTAGCTCGGAAATGATGGCTATCTATACAGACATCGCTACCGACGAGGTGCGAGAGCTCGAAGAAGATGCCAGCTCAATCAATCGAGACGAAGATGGTATCGACGAACGATGGGCAGCCCTGAAGCAACTCAAGAGAGATTAGTAATTAAAACAAAATAGATTTATGGCACATCCTAAAAGAAGACAGTCGAAGACACGCACCGCTAAGCGTCGCTCACACGACAAGGCCGCTCTGCCTACCCTCGCTAAGTGCGCAAACTGTGGCGCATGGCACATCTACCACACGGTGTGTGGCGAATGTGGCTACTACCGCGGTAAGCTCGCTATCGAGCAGGCTTAGTAGCTAAGCAAATCAACCGAGAAAGCCCCAAGGTAAACCTTTGGGGCTTTTTTCGTATCTTCGTGGCGAGCAGGCACATCCCTGACTCCATTATCCATTTACATATATTACACCTTATGAGTGTCATCAACGCAGCTATTACCGCTGTCGGAGGATACCTCCCCGAAGATAAACTAACCAATGCCGACCTAGAGAAGATGGTCGATACCAATGACGAATGGATCATGACCCGTGTTGGGATTCGTGAACGTCGTATTCTCAAGGATCCCAACCTTGGTGCCTCACACCTAGGGATCAAGGCTGTAGAAGATCTCTTCTCTCGAAACAACATTGATCCTGCAAGCATCGATGGCATCATCGTCTCAACCAATACCGCAGACTACCACTTCCCCACGACCGCATCTATCATCGCCCACGACACAGGCTGTGTGAATGCGCTCACTTTCGATATACAGAGCGCCTGCCCAGGCTTTATCTATGCCCTCGAAGCGGGTGCTAACTACATCCGCTCTGGACGCTACAAGCGTATCCTCGTCGTAGCAGCTGAGAAGATGTCTGCTATCACGGACTATACAGACCGCGCTACTTGCCCTCTCTTTGGTGACGGTGCTGCCTGTGTACTCCTCGAGCCTACAACAGATGAGATCGGCGTACTAGACTCCACCTTCCACACCGACGGGATCGGACGTACTAATCTGATCATGCATGCCGGTGGCTCTGCTTGCCCTGCCTCTCATGAAACGGTGGATAAGCGTCAGCACTTCGTCTACCAAGAGGGAGCTGCCGTCTTCAAGCACGCTGTCAAGGGCATGTCTTCTAGCTGCCGTACTATCATGGAGCGCAATGGTCTCTCCTACGAAGATATCGCTTGGGTAGTCCCCCATCAGGCGAACCTGCGCATCATCGACGCTGTCGCACGCGAGATGCAAGTACCTCACGAGCGAGTAATGATCAACATCGAGTATCGTGGCAACACGAGCTCTGCGACCATCCCCATCTGCCTATGGGAGTTTGAGAACAAGCTCAAGAAGGGAGATAATCTCATCCTAACCTCCTTCGGGGCAGGCTTCACTTGGGGTGCGGTCTATGTCAAGTGGGCCTATGACCCTAAGAATTAAGGGAACGGACAAACTCCTCCCCCTTCCAATCACCTAAGCTAAACCACGTAGTAGGAGTACGGCGATCGTACTTCTACTACGTGCATTATATAAACAGAGGAAGATCAATCACCCTATGACCGAGATCCAAGAGATCCCTTCGACCCACCGCTCCGGCTTCGTCAACATCGTTGGCAACCCCAATGTCGGGAAGTCCACCCTGATGAACCTGCTGGTCGGCGAACGAGTCTCCATCATCACCTCCAAGGCACAGACGACTCGCCACCGCATCATGGGTATCGTCAATACCCGTGAGCTACAGATCGTCTATAGCGACACCCCTGGTGTCCTACGGCCGAACTATAAGCTCCAAGAGAGTATGCTTGAGTTCTCGGAGTCAGCACTAGGTGATGCGGACGTCCTCCTCTATGTCACGGACACCGTCGAGACGGCCGATAAGAACGAATTCTTCCTAGAGCGCGTCCGTGGAGTCAAGTGTCCTGTACTGCTACTCATTAACAAGATCGACCTCACGACGCAGGAAGAGCTAGAGAAGCTCGTCGATCGCTGGCACAAAGAGCTACCTCAGGCCGAGATCATCCCGATCTCAGCCCTCAATCGCTTCAACATCCAGCCCCTCAAGGCTCGCATCGAGAGCCTCATCCCTCTATCTCCCCCCTACTTTGAGAAGGATGCGCTAACTGATCGCCCGGCCCGCTTCTTCGTGACAGAGATCATTCGCGAGAAGATACTTCTCTACTACAAGAAGGAGATCCCCTACTCTGTGGAGGTCGTAGTAGAGTCCTTCCAAGAGGAGGCTGATCGTATCCATATCCAAGCCCTGATCATCGCTGAGCGAGACAGCCAGAAGGGGATCATCATCGGGCACAAAGGTGTGGCGATCAAGAAGGTCGGCACCATGGCACGTAGAGATATGGAGCGCTTCTTCGATAAGAAGATCCACCTCGAGCTCTTCGTTAAGATCGAGAAAGACTGGCGAAGCCGTGACAATCTCCTTCGTGCCTACGGCTACCGCTTAGACTAAGGTAGCCCTCCCCTTGCCTCATCGAGATGCTGAAGCAAGCCCTCTCCATCTCCATCACATTTAGCCTAGCAAATTACCCTATATGAGCCATCTTGTAGCCATCGTCGGACGCCCGAATGTAGGTAAGTCCACCCTCTTCAACCGCCTGACCCAATCTCGTGGTGCCATCGTCAGCGAAGAAGCTGGCACGACCCGTGACCGCCAGTATGGTAAGGTATCCTGGCTCGACCGAGAGTTCTCCATCGTAGATACGGGGGGCTGGGTCGTCGGTAGCGAGGACATCTTCGAAGGAGAGATCAACAAGCAGGTCGAGATCGCTATGGAGGAGGCAGATGTCATCCTCTTCGTCGTCGATGTAGAGAATGGCATCACCGACCTCGATGACGACGTAGCCTCCAAGCTACGTCGTACCAAGAAGCCCGTGATCCTAGTCGCTAACAAGGCTGACAATTACGCCCAGCACTTCCAAGCTGCCGAGTTCTACGCCTTTGGGCTAGGCGATCCTCTACCTATCTCCGCCGTCAGCGGAAGTGGGACGGGCGAACTCCTAGACGCCATCATCAAGGATCTCCCCGAAGGTGCTGACGAAGACGAGCCACTCGATGCTCCTCGTATCGCCATCGTCGGACGTCCGAACGCAGGGAAGTCCTCCCTCGTCAATGCATTCATCGGCGAAGAGCGTAACATCGTCACCAACATCGCTGGGACGACACGTGACTCCATCTACACGCACTATACGAAGTTCGGCATGAACTTCTACCTCGTCGACACCGCAGGGATACGTAAGCGTGGCAAGGTCAATGAGGATCTGGAGTACTACTCGGTCATTCGCTCCATTCGGGCTATCGAGAACTCCGACGTCTGCGTACTGATGCTGGATGCGACACGTGGCATCGAGAGCCAAGACCTCAACATCTTCTCCCTCATCCAGAAGAATAGCAAGGGGCTCATCGTATGTGTCAACAAGTGGGACCTCGTCGAAGACAAGAGCAACGCCGTCATTAAGACCTTCGAAGCTGCGATCCGCGAACGATTAGCCCCCTTCACTGACTTCCCGATCATCTTCATTTCCGCCCTAACCAAGCAGCGTATCTTCAAGGTACTTGAGGAAGTTCAGCAGGTCTACGAGCGTCGCAGCCGACGTGTACCTACCCACGAGCTCAACGAGGTCATGCTTCCGATCATCGAAGCTACCCCTCCTCCCGCCATCAAGGGTAAGTACATCAAGATCAAGTACGTCATGCAGCTCCCCACCGCCGTACCTAGCTTCGCTTTCTTTGCGAACCTCCCCCAGTGGGTCAAGGAGCCTTACAAGCGCTTCCTCGAGAATCAGATCCGCAAGCACTGGGACTTCTCGGGCACTCCGATCAACATCTTCATCCGAGAGAAGTAAGCCCTCCGCCCTCTCTCTCCATACCTCGAGCCAGCATCCCTTCAGGTGCTGGCTCGCTGACTTTCTACTCAATGACGACGGAGGTAAATAATAGCAAGCAGTCTGTCACATCACTATAGAAATAAAGAGCTACCTTTAGGTCGCACAAGGTCTACCTCTACCACCTCAAAGGTCTACCTCCCCACGCGCTAAGCTTAGCCTCTATACAAGCTGAGACAGCGCTTTACCAAGTGCTCCTCTAACCTCAAAGAGGACAAACATTTAAGAAATATAGAAATGTAAATAATGCTCCCCTCCTCTGAGCTCGCTCCTTGGCGCTATTTAAGCGTCTCTCAGCACGAAAAAGAAAAAAGTTTTCTCCTCGCTCATTCTTATATATTTTGTATATTTGTAACGAAATAGTGTGTCTGTGGCTATGCTGTTCCCCCAGGGCACATCGTAGGGTAAGCCCCCAACCGACTGTGTACCAGAAAACTCTCAGCTAGCCTAGACTAACGAACTTCGTTGCTCGTCTAGATGTTTAACTAGCAATCCCAAAATAGACTCAATGCACATGAAGAAATTCTCATTAGTACTCTGTGCTACGATGCTTGCAGGCATCAGTAGCCAGGCGCTGGCGCAGGTACAGGACGTCAGCTTCACCATCTCTCCCGTAGCAGGGTATACCCGCTGGGACAATAAGCTTAACCTCGGCGATGCTCCTTATTGGGGTCTTCGTGCTGGTTTCGGTTTCGGCCCTCTCTTTGAGGTTCGTGGTCTCTATGAGCGCAGCTTTGACCTCAAGGGTAAGCTCCAGAGCTCTGCCAACCCTAACTGGCTCCGTGATTGGGCGGACAAACTCGAGGATAGCAAGGCTGAAATCACCCGCTATGGTGGGGAGCTCAAGCTGAACCTCTGGTCTAACACGATCGTCACGCCTTACCTCACCGCTGGTGGTGGTGTCATGAAGTTCACCTATACAGGTACGGCTGCTGGCTCAAGCGCTGCTACGGACTACAAGGAAGAGCAGATTTATGGCGCCGGAGGTGTAGGTCTGAAGTTCAATCTTGGGCAGCGTGTCGCTCTTTCCCTCGAGGGTAAGGACCTTATCTTTAACGTTAACGAGCACAATCGTTACCTTGCTAACCCCACCTCTGGAGGTAAGCAGCTCCATAACTGGACGGGGCAGGCTTCACTCGACATCTATTTTGGCGGTAGCACTAACCGTCCTGCTGACGCAGTCTCTCGTGCCTACAAGAACCTCTATACCGGTGGCTTCCGTGGGCTGAAGTTTGCTGTCGAGCCAGGCGTCGCTTACGTTGACTTTGCTAACGGTTCTGGCTTCGAAGACCAGTGGTTCGTCGGGGGATCAGCAGGCCTTGACCTCTCGAACATCTTCGGTATCCGTGGTTTCTACTACGCTGCTACCGAAAAGCCAAGCACGCTCAACTTCGAGCTCAATAACGACCTCCGCATGTACGGTGGTAACTTCCTCGCTCGCCTCAATATGCCTCTCGGGCTAACGCCTTACCTCAACCTCGGTGCAGGTTACCTCGAAGCGACGAGCAAGTTTACCAAGAGCCCCAGTGTGACAGGGGATGCTAAGAGCGGTCTCTTCCTCTTCGGTGGTGCCGGTCTAGAGATCCCTCTCCACAAGTACGTAGCTATCTACGGGAATGTTAACGCTATGCTGACGGAGCAGAATAACCCTGACGTCCTCAAGGTCACCGATCCTGAGTCAGTCAAGGTAGGTACGTTCTATCAGGCTGGGGTGCGCTTCAACATCGGACGTTCCGCTCGCGACGGTCGTGCACTCTATCACGACTACGCCAACGATCGTGTACGTAGCGAAGTAGCTATCGTCAACGAGGCAAACCTCGAAGAGCTCAACCGCCTACGTGCACAGTACGACGCACGTATCAAGAAGCTCAACCAGGAGCTCGCAGACGCTGTCGCTGAGAGAGACAACGAGAAGATCTCTCGTGTACTCGAGGAAAAGGACCAGGTCACTAAGCATATCTCCTCAGTAGATGCTAAGACGACGCAGATCGCCGTAGCCGAACCTCAGGGAGAGAAGAAGGTTACGCTGACCAAGGCTCAGTTCGACGCCCTCGTAGACCGTGTCGTCCTCGACCTCAAGCAGCAGCAGGTAACACAGCCACAGCAGGTGCGCTCTTCGCTCTCTGTATCGGATGTCACCAGCAGCAGCCTATCTGACCTCGACAAGATCCTGCTCCTCAATGCGCTTTACCGTAGCCCTTATGCTGGTCAGCACCTAGCTCCAGCACAGGCACCTGTACAGGTCGCTCCTCAGGCATCGGCACAGCAGGGACAGCAGACAGACGCTACGCTAGCACTAGCTAAGCGTCTGGATCAGGTAGTAGACCGCCTCGATGCGATCAACGCTGGTCAACAGAACGCACAGCAGTCTAATCGCCTCCTCGAATCTCAGATCGCTTCAGCTCTTCAGCAGAGCAATCGTGACCAGCAGCACATCGTCGTCACCAAGCAAGACGAACGTGGCGATGTAGAAGCTCGTGAGGTCAAGGTGAAGAAGGCTGACGAAGTCTTCCACCTCAACCGTGCTGCGATCTTCGTTGGTCCTAACTTCGGTGATCAGTTCAACGTCAATGTCGGTGCTAGAGCTTACCTCCAGATCAAGGATTCTAAGTTCGACCTCGCTCCAGACGTTTACTTTGGCTTCCTCGGTGATAAGACGGCTTTCGGCATCAACGCCAACCTGCTCTACAACCTCCCTACGCTCTTCTCGGGCGCTGTCAATCCTTACCTCGGTGTAGGGCTTGGCTTCAACAACATCGGAGGTACGCACCGCTTCCTGCCTAACTACGTCGTCGGTACGAGCCTAAACAAGGTCCTCGGTGGAAGCCTCTTCGTAGACTACACCATCCGTGGAGCTTTCCGTAACAACCAGCTAGCCGTCGGCTATCGCTTCCACTTCTAAGCAGTAGGTAAGACACGATGAAGTCCATCCTTCTAGCCAGTGCTCTCTTCTCTGTCGCTACCCTAGCCTCCGCACAGCGTGTGGAGGCAGGGCAGGGACAGCCTATGAGCAGTGCTGATACCCTCATCACCCTGACCGAAGGAGAGCTCGCTGAGGCTATCCAGCGTGTCGCCGCCGCTCGCCTTGCGACAGAGCGTAGCACCGTGACACTGCAGAGCCAGCAGCAGACGACGCACCTCAACTCAGGGATTAGTGCCGAGATGCTCCGTATCATCAAGCTACA
>ERZ772974.117-NODE-117-length-60132-cov-7.784077_pt1 | contig 60132 bp, 54 predicted proteins | sample MGYA00580671_ERZ772974 | MGnify/ENA primary metagenome ERZ772974 (study PRJEB29015, sample SAMEA2738065) | human oral metagenome | biome: human oral; feature: human-associated habitat; material: saliva | place: China | collected 2218 ... | reverse complement strand
CTGGTTAGAGCACGAGCCTCTTAAGCTTGGTGTCGTGGGTTCAAGTCCCACCCGGATCACCACATAAATTTTGGCCTAATTTTGGCCCTGAAATTAGACTTTGAAACGATTCTTTATAAATATAAAGGATCGTTTTTTGTTGGCCAATTTTGAGGTTCAAGAATCTTAGAAATTTATTATGTCTATTAAGCTAGGGTCTGTTTTCACCCCCCTAAGCCACTCACACCTTCCCCACGCTTCATCATTAACCCTATTTAGTCGCTCATATCCACATCAAGCGTCACCATCACCGCATACCCCTCAAATTCCGCCCTCACCTTATCGCGAATTTCTCGATAAATTTGATCGCGTTTCTTCGTCTTAAAATCAATAATAATATCAAATCTAATCGTTTTGTCATCCTTGTCTAAATAAAATCCGTGCATCTGCAAAACTTCTTTGTAAGAAGACACAATTTGCTCGACTTTTTTCTTCGCCTCGATATTCGCTTTATCCTTCGTACTAACCGAGTAAATCCCAATCGTATGCAAAACTACTCCATATTTTTTCGAAACTCGTTTCATAATACTACGCGACATCTTATCTATCTCAACCGCGTTCATCGTGTCCGGCACTTCAACGTGAATTGAGCCTAAGTACTTGTCCGGGCCATAGTCGTTCAAAACTAAATCAAACGCCCCTCTAACATATTCTTCCTGCATTACTTCCCTTTTAATTGCCTTCGCCAAATTGCCATCAATTCGCATCCCCAATACATTATCAATTGCCCCCTTGATTAACTCTAGGCCGGCCTTCATGATAAATATCGACAGCAATATACCCACATATGCTTCCAAGTTAACTTGAAACACCATGTAGATTATCGCTGAAGCTAATACTGAAATTGACAAAATTGCATCATTAAATGCATCAGCCCCACTCGCCACTAATGAATTTGAGCTAGTATCACGCCCCTTCTTCTTTACATACAATCCCAACCCAAACTTCACTATAATACCAGCCACTACAATCACCAAAGTCGGCACACTATACTCAACTTCTTCCGGCATAAAAACTTTTTTTGCTGATTCAACAAATGCCGCCATACCAGCATAAAGCACAATTTCCGATACAATCATTTCTGTCACATATTCAATTCGACCGTGTCCATAAGGATGCTCTTTATCCGGCGCTTTATTCGCCAACTTCGTACCGATAATCGTAATAATACTCGACAGTGCATCACTCAAATTATTTACCGCATCCGAAATAATCGCAATCGAGTTCGAAATTAAACCAACCGTCGCCTTAAAAATCACTAATACCAGGTTCGTAATAATACTTATTGCACTAGTTCTAACAACTATTTTTTCGCGTTCACTTCTCGTTTTCATTCTTTAATTATATCATTTTTTTAGCCACTTAATCTCGTCGTGGCTCTTCACTAAGTTTTACTCACTTAGCTATTTTATGTGTTCCCGAAAAATTCACCGTAAAAGTACCTTAACTTTTAAATAGTCCTGGCTTTTTACAATTCTGCGCTATAATAAAATAAAGAATTTATTAAAATTTTTGTTTTGAACTAATTCTCAGTCTAACCATAAACTAGAACTCGAAACTTAAATTTAAACTCTAGAAAGGAGTATTGGATGAGTTTAATTGAGGCCAAAGATATTAAAAAGTCTTTTGGGAAAAAGACCCAGGCTCTTCGTGGCGCTAATCTTTCCGTACAGGAAGGTGAAGTTGTCGCCATTATGGGGCCTAGCGGTTCCGGTAAATCAACTTTACTTCACTGTCTCGCAGGCATCTTACCAGTCACTTCCGGCAAAGTTATTTTTAATGGCCAAGATATCGGCAAGTATTCTGATAAAAAACGCAGTAAATTAAGGCGCGAACATTTTGGCTTCGTTTTTCAATTCAGCCAACTTGTACCTGAGCTAACCGCTCTTGACAATGTCGCATTACCGCTCTTAGTTAATGGTGTTAACAAAAAACAAGCTTATCTTGAAGCTAAGGCTTGGCTCAAAAGAGTTGGGGTCGAAAGTTGCGCCAATCAAATTCCGGGCGAATTATCTGGTGGACAAAATCAACGCGTAGCCATTGCTCGTGCCATGATCATTAAACCAAAAATTCTTTTTGCCGACGAACCGACCGGCTCTCTCGATTCCTCCAACTCCACTAAGGTTATGGAACTTTTTATTGAAACTGCTAAAGAAAATCACACCACTGTCATCATGGTTACCCATGAGCCAACCATTGCCACCTACGCCGATCGCAAAATCATCGTTCGCGATGGCGTTATTGACTCGGAGAACGCATAATGTTCCTCGGCCTACTTTTTCTCAAGCGCAGCGATAAGCAGACTTGGTTTAGATATATCGTCATGATCGTTGCTATTATGCTTTCCATGGCTATGCTTTTAAGTAGTGTCGCCATCGGCAACGCGGCCTCGAAGCAAATTGATCGCAACGCTTGGCACCAAAATATCTTTTCTTATTCTGATCGAGATGGAGTTTCCGACGCCTTGGATCCAGCCAGTCAAAAAACCATTCTAGAGCTGAGTCACACCTATTTTAATCAGGATTTTAAGCAGTACAGTATCCAAGAACTCGGAATTCGACAGATTAGCTCCGATTCTCCACTTCCACCAAATCTCGCTAGGCAACCCGAGGCTGACAAGATTTTCGTTTCACAATCACTCTTAAATCTCATCAACTCTCATCCAACCTTGAAGGAACGTTACGCTGATTATAAAATTTCACTTGGCGTTCCCGATGATCTTCTCACGTCTCCAGATAACAATCTCCTGATTTATCGCATATCTGACGAAAAAATCAATCACTCTTTTAATCATCATAATGATTTCGCCACTTTTGGCCACGAGGACTTATCCAAATTCTCCGCCAAGCCCGATTCTCTTCGTCATAAAATTATTACCGCCTTCATGTTGATTTGTGGTCTTGGCGTTTGTTTCCCAATGCTTATCCTCCTCATTTCTGCTATGCGCATCGGCATGGTCCAGCGCGAGCAACGCTATGCTGCACTCAGCCTTATCGGTACCAGTAAGCGTCAAGTCAACCAAATCATCTTACTTGAAGCTTTATCTAGCACATTCATTGGTGTACTTTCCGGTATTGGCCTTTACGAGCTTCTTCGCTTCACCATTCTCAGCAATCTTCGTTTTGGTGGCGATCGATTCTTCACTAAAGACATTTCCGTCTCTCCACTTGGTGTTCTCTACCTCACTCTACTCATTTTTGCCATCACCGTTCTAGTTAATTTCATCGCCCTACGCAAAGTCAAATCTTCACCGCTCGGTGTCGCTAAAATTCAAAAGCTACCTAAAAAACCATCGTTCTTAAGACTCGTCCCGGCGCTAATCGCCGTTTTCGCCACCTTAAAAATTACTGATCTTGGCGGGGATTGGTTCAAAGGCCATGCCGAGAACGCAGTTTTCTACCTCGCTGGACTCTTTTTACTTTCCATGATTAGTCTCCTACTAGCCGGCTCTTACATTACTTTACTATTCGCGAAACTTTTCAATAAACTTAGTCGCGGTGTGATTGGTACACTTGCGTCAAAGCGGCTTAAAATCTTCGCCAAAACCATTTTCTCTAGCGTTAGTGGTGTAGTTCTCGCACTCTTTGTTGGCAGTTTCTTCTTTACTCTTATTGCCAGCATCGAACATACTTTCACCAGTCATTACGATACCACTACTACTTATTACGATTTAAATCGCGCTGCTTACCAAAACGACGTTATTGAGATTAGCGGAGAAGAAACTGATTTAACTACCTTTTTCAGTCAAATCGACCATAATCAAAAAATCTCCCCACGCATTTTAAATAAAATCATTAAACAGAATGTATTTAGCAACGAAGATGAGCATAATAGCAGTATCAAAGAGCTATATACTTGTGCCGAATTAGCTCAATTCACAGTCACTAAATGCAAAAATGATAGTAAACCAGATTCTAAAGTTATTCTCGTTAAAAACTATACTGATCGAAAATACTATATTGAACCCTATCACCCATCTCTCCATCACATTGGTCCGTCTGGTTCAATTTTAATTAAATTTAGTAATGCCGATGATGCCGCCATTGCCCGCGAGCAACTTCGCAATTTAGCTTACTCATTTTCTCGTAATTCCGGGGTCGAACTTTATGTTTATCAACCATCCACCCCAGTCGTTAATATCTTCGAATCCATCAGTGGACTGCTTTCCCTAGTTGAACTCGGCACAATTCTCACCATTATCGTTGCTGGCTTCAGCGTCACCGTTTCAGCTATTGGCGGCGTCTTTGAGCGTAAAAAATCCTTCAGTAATTTAAAACTAATGGGCATTTATAATTATCAATTATTCTTGGTGGTTCTGCTCGAGTCTGCCATCCCGATTATTTTATCTTCTGTTATCGCCGTCACTTGTGGTATTCTCTTCGCTAAATACATCCTGTTCATTATTGGAGGTGGTCAAATTCTTTTCGCCCTCCCAAGTTGGCATTACCTCTGGCTAGTTACCGCCTCCCTCTTCGTCTCCATTCTTCTCATTTTCTGCACTCTACCGATCCTAAAGCAGGTTACTTCTCTAGAGCAAAACCGCACCGAATAAATCTTCCCACAGCTCCATATAAAAATCCCCGAACTAAACATCTTTCGGGGATTAATTTTTGGAGGTACACTCATTCCAAATTTTAGCTGCACGACTTGTTACCATGCAATAGTCTTCGAATGTTATGTCCGCGACATATTCTATATTCATCGTTCTCCGGCCACATGACCGACAGTAAGCATACGCCTTGACTTCGCCCATCCGAACTCCATTCAGGATACCAGTATACCGTGCTTCACTCATCATTACCGGATTACTTCTCCCGCAGCAGCAGCTACATAGTCCGTGATATTCCGTCGGTCCCATTGGATGCAACCAAGTATCATTACTCATATTAGAATCACCTCCTATCAAAGTACTAATAGGCACCCCACCGGCTACTTCATCTGCCTCAATTATAACACAAACTGCTTTTGTTTACTAAAGGCTTGCTTTTTAGACGATCCCTATAAAATCAAGATTTATTCCCTTTTTTGACCACTTTCTTTGTCACATCAAATTTTTCCATATATAGTCCCAACATCAGTCTAGTTTGAGAATAAAATGCACAGAAGCTTTGGTATACAATCGCGATCACGGGCATCATCAGCCATTGCAATATCATCGTAATTCTTGAAATTCTCTTTGATTCAGGCGGCCTTGGTGGCAGCATTTTTAGCGACACAATAATTGTTGCCATTAAACCAATTGATGCAAAAAACTGCACTACCCCAACCGTTTCCGGTAGATTATATGTCAACAAATTTTTTGAATCATAGTTCATTAGTCTCGGCACCCATCCACCAAACGCCACAATTGGACTCATCGCCGCCAACATTACATGTCCATCCAGCAGTCGCCAAAACTTTGCAAAAAGCGGCATGAATTTCATCTGTCCAATTTTTTTTCGCTCTCGCGAGAATAGCCTTACTCCTACGAACGCAACATCACTCGCACCATAGTCCCAGCGCCTCAGCTGGATAAACTGCGCCTTTAGAGTTTTTAAAAATGTTTCCTCCATCACTGCATCTTGATAAATCGCCACATGAATCGGTACCACATCATAGTCACCATGAAAATGAAATAACGACCTCCAGTATTGGTGCCCATCTTCAACGATTGTTCGCTTCGACCAAAAATCCATCTCAACCAACGCCGCCAATGGCTGCGAATGTGAAGCAAAGTTTCTTAAAGTATGCGGCCTCATCGTTGAAATGATATTAAAAAACGAATTTGAAATTGCAATCACCCGCATCGGTGCCGTCGCTTCCCAAATGTTATTCATAAACAGCGACACCGGCTGATATGACAGCCTTTGTCGATTTGGCCTCGTGATAAATTCGTATGCTACATAATCTAAATACTTTTCGCTCATTCGATTATCTGAATCAAGCGAAGTGACGATCACTTTTTCCATCGGAATTTTTTCTGCCATCACAAACTCTTTGAGCGCTCTACCGGCATAACACAGATTCGGTCCTTTGCCTTTAATTTCATTCGGTAATCCATCTGGATGTTTTATCGCCAAAAACTCATAAAAATCTTTTTTAAATTTTGCCTGTAATTTTTTAGCAGTATTTTCCATTTCTGGACCACCCCGCTCTTCATAACCCAGTACTACAATGATTTTTTTACAATCAAATGTCGACTTTTTTATTGCCTCAATCGACGGCCCCAGTACGTCTTCCCCCTCATTGTAAGCCATCAACAAAATTGCATGATAAACCTCTGTCGGCTTAATCAAATCTTTTTCATCGGTTACTGCCAACATTTTTAGATTTGCAATATGCTCTAAAATCCCAAACGTGCCATTATTTAATCGGTCCGCTTCACTTTTACTATGCATCACCCCTGCTACATCCAGCAATTTCAAACGCTTCACTTCCGCCGAATAATGCTTTTCATAATTATCATGCGGATTTTCCAAATCCGCCACTCGCTGATGCCAGTTTACTCGTTCCGCTTTTTTCACCGTGTCATATCCCTGCACTGTTCGAAACGCTACCCCTACTGCCTTTACTAATGTAATCGTGATAATTATCAATAGATAGACTGAGCCAGCTACTGGCCATAACACCGACAGTAGCACTAAAACCCCCACCATCGAATAGGCCAAAAAACCAGGTAAAATTTCAAAAAACCGATATTTTCTCGTTCTTAAACCTTGTGGAATTTCATTGTCCGCCCAATCACTTTTCGTGTGCGGCTTAAATCTTGGTGTTTTCTTTTTGAGTTTTTTCATCATTATAGAAGCTCTCTCTATGCTTCACCTAGTAGTCTCCCAAAGACTAAGAAAGTTGTCATTACTAATCCAATCGAGAATAGCACGAAAAACATTGCCATCCCGCTACCTTTTTTCTCAAAAATTTTAACTGCCATCAAATTGTGCAACACCCCGAAAATAATCGCAAATATCGCATATGCAAAATACTCCGTCCAGACATCGTCATAATACCCACCAGAGTTTGACATCGACGACCATTCCCCGCCCTGATAGCGCCCAATATCCCCATACGCTGTTTTTACCACCGAAGCATTTGAGCCCACATTTAGTAACGAAAAAATTAACAGCGCCAAGGCCATCACAAATAAAACGGTTTGCATTCCGAACAACATTTTATGCTCTTCAAAAATTTTCTTAAAATTTTCCGTAATCTTTTTCATAAACGTTATTTTAATTATATCATATTCGGCTAGAGTTCACCCCAATTCCTACCCGTCGTCACTTCCGCCACTAATTTAATTGGCAATTCCGGTGCCACTTCCTCCATTGTTTTTACTAACATTGCCGAAATTTCCTCCGCCATATTTTCATCACATTCAACAATAATCGAATCATGAATTTGCAAAATCTGCTTCGCTCCTTCCAGCAATTTCTTGTCAATTTGGATCATCGCTCGCTTCATCAAATCTGCCTCAGTCCCCTGGATCGGCATATTCTGCGCCGCTCTTTCAGCTGCCATCCTAACTACAAAATTAGCTGATTTCACATCCGGCGTCGGTCGTCGTCGCCCAAAAAATGTTTCAACATAACCTAAAGTTTTTGCCTGATTTAATACCTCTTCCAGGTAGTTTTTAATCGGACTTCTCACCCTAAAATAATCGTCAATAAATTCTTTTGCCTCATAAAAACTCATCCCCGCAGCATCCGCCAAGCCCTTGGGACTCATACCATACATCACGCCGAAATTAATTACTTTCGCTGCTCGCCTTTGGTTCTTCGTCACCTGTTCCATCGGCACCTCAAATACTTCGCTCGCCGTTTTCGTATGCACATCAACTCCAGAATTAAAAATCTCAATCAATTTTTCATCTCCTGCTAGCGCCGCCGCCAACCTCAATTCAAATTGAGCATAATCCGCCGACACAAAAATTTTTCCTTTGCGTGCCACAAAGCCTTTTCTAATCTCTTTTCCCACTTCAGTCCTCACCGGTATATTTTGCAAGTTCGGATTAAGACTCGACAGTCTTCCTGTTGCCGTCACATTTTGCGTAAATGTTGTATGAATCGACTGCTCTTTGTCCGCTAATAGCGGCAACGGCAAAATATAAGTCGAAAGCAGTTTTGCGCTCTCTCGATATTCCATAATTAAACCAATAATTTCATGCTCGTCGTTTAATTTTTCTAATTCCTTAATTCCTGTCGAAAAGCCTTTTTTTGTTTTCTTGATCCCCTTGGTTGGCAGCTGCAATTTAGAAAACAACACTTCCGCTAGTTGAATTGGCGAGTTTACATTAAATTCCATTCCAGCAGATTTAAAGATTTTTTGTTCAATCTCTCCCACTTTTTGCTCAAAATCTTTTTTCAATTTCGCAAAATGAGCCGGGTCGATCTTAATCCCCGTTTTTTCCATTTTATATAGCACCGGAATTAACGGCAAATCAAATTCCATATAGATTTTTTCTAATTTTGCATTCGTTTTAAATTCCAGTTTTTCCTTTTTATATTCCTCCACCAAATTCTCTTCAAACGAAAAACCCAATTGTTCCGTTTCATTTTTTCTTGCCAATGGATCCAATAAAAACTCCGCTTGCGAAACATCCCAAAACTGCGCTCCCGCTAAAATTTTTTCCGCAACTTTTTCATTTGCATGCATTTCAGTTTTCACATCTCTTAGAATTAGCAAGTCTTTCGGCACTTCATTCGCCGAATCTTCCGATTTTTCCGATTCTTCCGAGTCTTCGCTCACTACTTCATTGTTGATTCTTCCATCCACTTTTTCATGCACTTTTCCCGCCACCACTGGGTCATTTTTCTCAAATTCTGCTTGATATTTTCTTACCAACGAAAAAAATTCTAGCTTTTTTAGTTCTGCAATAATTTCTTCTTTATTAACTTTTAGTTCCGGCACTTCAGCTAGTTTTACCGGTGCATCAAATCTAATCTCCGCCAGCTGATATGACATATATGCTGACTCTCTACCGGCAATCAATTTCTTTTGCGTTGCACCTTTAATTTCGTTGATGTGTTCATAAATACCGTCTAGCGTCTTATACTCATTCAGTAATTTTACCGCTCCTTTTTCACCAATGCCAGGCACACCAGGAATGTTGTCCGAACTATCACCCTTTAATGCTTTTAGCTCTAAGAATTGTTCTTTTAAAATCCCATACTTCGCCTCTACTGCCGCTACGTCCAACTCCTCCAGCTCTGAAAAACCCTTTAACAGTCGGTACATTTTTGTGTTTTCGTCCACAATCTGCAACATATCTAAATCCGAAGATACAATATAAGTCTCCCACTTGCATTTGCCGTCCTCGCCTAATTCTTCATCTGCCTGCTTCGCTAACGTACCGATAATATCATCTGCCTCATATTCGTCACATTCTAAAAATCCCCAACCCAGTGCTTTAATCAAATCTACTAAAAGTGGAATTTGGGCATAAAAATCTTCTGGCGGCTTTACTCTCCCCGCCTTATATTCTGGATATATTTCCAAGCGTTTCTTTGTCGAAGTATGCGCCTTGTCCCATGCCACTACTACTTTTGTTGGCGCCAGTTTTTTTACAACTTCCATTGCAATCACCGCAAAACCATATACTCCAGAGGTCGGCGTGCCATCTTTTCGAGCTAGATTTCCCATCGCATAGTATCCACGATAGAACACACTTTTTCCATCAATAATCACCAGTCTATTCATCTCGCTCTCCAAAAATTAGCTTTTCTATTTTAAAAATCGATCTTCTTCAGCACTTCATCAACATCTTTTTCCAATTCTTCGACCGAACCATTATTCAATAAATAATAGTCCGCCATTGCAATTGGACCACCTTTTTCCAAATTCTCAATCTCCGAACGATCGCGTTCCTGAATTTCTTCCGCATTAAACGGTCGCTCCGGTCGCTTTGCTACTCGTTTATGACGAATTGACTTGTCAACCACTACCGCCAGCACTGTCATCTGGCCTGGAAATTCTTTCTTCAAAATCTTATATTCTGTCCAAGTATAGAGTCCGTCCAGCACGACTCGCTTCTGCCCTGCTGCAATCAAATTCTTAGTTGATTCGATCACTTGGCGTACTACCCAATCCTTACCTTCCGTCTCCCGAATCATCTCTCGAAAATGTTTTTCACTTTCACCGTCCGCCGTTCGTTCAATCCCCCGTTTTTCCATTTCCTTATAAATCATTCCGCCAAAATATATTTTTGGCAAACCTAGATTTGTTAGGTGGTCCACTACCACCGACTTTCCCGAACCTGACATCCCGACAATCGCTAAAATTTTCACATCTTTATCTTTAATCTGTTTTTCATCCATACTCCTATTATACACTAAAAATGTCGATATTCTTTTCTCGCCCTTCCTTTGCATCTCTCTAGGTCATTTCGAATTTTCTGGATAATTTCAATATCGTAAACTTTAATAAATGAAAAACATCTCTTCTGATTATACCTTAGTGAGCGCGCCATCATATATAAATGAGTATCGTCAATCAGCAAAAAACGATCCTTAAATATATTCGTTTCCACAAAATCAAACCCCACGCTAAAATCATGTCGCCGCCTAATTATACTTGGCTTTGTAAATAATTTATTTTTCGAACAAATTAAAACCGGCACATCTACCGGTTTATTATCTAATATCGTTAAAGTTTGTTCATCGACGTAATCATCAATTAAAATAACTGACTCTTTTGCTGCCGCAATTTTACTAGATATGTCACACATATAAAAACAAAACAGAGTTTTTCCCTCTGCTCTTGTTTTCCTAATCTTTTTATAAACCTTCTACTTTATTTTTGCAAGCATAAGTTTTTCGATGCTAGCTAAGCCCTTAATAATAGTTATACCCTTATTCTAGCTGTATTTTTATCAATTTTAGCCAAACAATCCCTTTCTTTATCGGACTTTCCCACGCTAGTTTCCTTAATCTCTAAAATATGCTAGAATAGCTTCAGCGCCATTGTAGCTCAGTCGGTAGAGCAGCTCATTCGTAACGAGCAGGTCACAGGTTCGATCCCTGCCAATGGCTCCATTTTTTATGGCTTATTTTACTTAATAATCTTTTTAACTAGTCTTATTCGCTTAGATACTGCACCGCTTTTAGTGCTGCCACCGCTCCATCGCTCGTCGCCGTCACTAGCTGTCGTACTTCCTTTTTTCTATTATCGCCCGCCACAAAAATTCCTGCCACATTCGTCTCACAGCTTTCATCCGCCAAAATATACCCCGCCTCGTCCGCTTCTATCACATCCGCAAAGTTTTCATTTTTCGGCATTTGCCCCACCGCCACAAACAATCCGTCCACTAGAATCCTTCTAACTTCACCATTTTTATTTTTCACCTCAACTGCCTCGAGTCTCTTCTCCCCTTCCAGCTTTTCAACTTCGCTATTTAGCACTAACTCAACATTGGCGCGATTTTTTACCTGCTCGACCAACTTTGCCTCCCCCCTAAACTCAGTTCGACGATGAATGAGATATACTTTTTCCGCTAAATCAGACAGCACTAACACATCTGAAAGTGCAGTATTTCCTCCCCCGACCACCGCCACAGTCTTACCTTTATAGAAGGCTCCGTCGCAAGTTGCGCAATACGAAATTCCACGACCAATCATCTTCTCTTCGCCTAGACCAAGTGGTCGATTTTCTAGCCCAGTCGCAATAATCACCGTTTTCGTCGTGTATGTTCCATCATCCGTCACAATCTCTTTCACCACACCAAGATCATTGATTTTTTTTGCCGTCGTAAATACTACCTCCGCACCCATCTTCTTCACTTGCTCGTACATTTTCGTCGCAAAATCAAATCCCGAAATATGCTCCGCCGTCGGATAATTTTCAATATCGAGCGCATTGACAATTTGCCCACCATAAGTCTTTGCTTCAATTATTAAGACTGTTTTATTTGCTCTTCTCGCATAAATTGCCGCCGTCATTCCGGCTGGACCAGCTCCAATAATGACAATGTCATACATTCTATTCTTCTACCAATCCTAAAATTTCCGACCTAGTTTTTAGGCCAACCGTTCGCTTAATTTCTTCTCCATTTTCAAACACAATTAAGCATGGAATTGAAGAAATTTCATATTTTTTTGCCAACTCCATTTCCGCATCAACATCCACTGCTACAATTTTATGCTCAGTCGTTTCCGCCACTTCTTCTAAAATTGGCGCTAACATTCGACAAGGGCCACACCACTGTGCGTTAAAATCTACAATCACTTTTGTCTTCGCTTCTAAAACTTCCTTCGTAAAATTTTCTTGGTCACCTTGAATAATTTTCATTTTTCTCCTTTATTATTAAAAATCAAATCTAATTTAAAATTCGGTGTGGTGCTGTCGGTGAATTCAGCTCTAGTCGCTTAAACGTAAATCCATATTGTTTTCCAAACTGAATAATTCGCTCCACAGCGTTAACTGAAAAATCTTTTCCTTTTCCGTCATGCTGCAACACAATCGAGTAGTCCCCTCTTAATCCACCCACTACATTATTATACACCACATTTGTATTTGTCGTATTCCCAGCATCTCCGCTCGTCACATTCCAATCCACATAACGGTATCCTCGTTCCTCTACCTGCTGAACCAGTCTCGACATAATCCCCTTATTATACAACCTGCTTACTGTGTTCGATGATCCACCAGGAAAACGAATCAATTTCATCTTCTCTCCCGTAATCCGCTCCACTCGTTTTTCAATTTTCGTTAAATCCTCAAAAAACACTTTTTCATTCTGATAAATCTCCGCATAATTATGCGTACAAGTATGCAGTCCAATCGTGTGCCCCTCATCATATGCCCGTTTAATCATCGCGTCATCTCCGCCACACATCACAAAAAAGGTTGCCTTAATTTGGTATTTCTTTAAAATATCCAGTACTTTTGGCGTGTTATAGCTCGGGCCATCATCAAACGTCAAATAAACAATTTTAGCCCCATTCGGCGGATAGTAAGTCGAGGTAGTTTTCGTTTTTTCGCTCACTTCTTTTTTATCCGCATCTAACGCCCCCTCATTCACGGCTTCATTCTTTTTAGAGCTTTCATTCTCCTCTTTTTTTCCGTCAGCCTCACCAGCTGCCTTAGTTTCCGTCTGCTCCTTCTTATCGCCACTCGTTAAAATCTCTTCAATAACTTTCCCATCCACTAAAGTTCTTCGAATTTTCTGCCCATTTTTAAGAGCCTGTTCGGTAGTCGCTGTTAAATTCGTGCTGTTTTCATTAGACTCTTTTTTCTTCAAATCTTCCCCCAGCTTTGCCGTCACCACTGCCCCAATCACTAAAAAGAGCGAGGCTACTAACACAATTTTTGTCTTACCGCATTTTCTTTTTCGCCCACCAGACATTTCATCTTGCGATATTTCAATTATCAGCTCGTCACCTCGCCCATCCATTTTTTATCTCCTATTTCGCATATTCTATTGCCCGTGTTTCACGGATTACATTCACCTTAATTACCCCAGGATAGCTCATCGTTGCTTCAATTTTATTTGCAATATCTCGCGCCAATTTTAGTGCTGTTAAATCATCAATTTGCTTTGGCTCAACTATCACACGAATTTCTCGTCCTGCCGAAATTGCGTAGGCCTTATCAATACCTTGGAAAGAAGTTGCGATATTTTCAAGATCTTTCATCCGTTCTGCAAAGTTTTCCGCTGAGATATTTCTTGCGCCAGGACGCGCCGCCGACAATGCATCACAAATTTTTACAATAATTGCTTCTGGTGTTGTCGCTTCGATATCGTCATGATGCGCTGCAATCGCTTTCACTACTTCGTCTGGTAAACCATATTTTTTCGCTAGCTCCGCGCCAATCTCTGCGTGTTTTCCTTCAATTTTATGCGTCACCGCCTTACCAATATCATGCAGTAGCGTTGCTGTTTTCGCCACCCTTTTGTCTGCACCAATTTCTTCCGCAATCATGCCTGCAATATGTGCCATCTCAATTGAATGTAGCAATACATTCTGCCCGTATGAAGTACGGAATTTAAGCTCACCTAAGAGATGTAACATTTCGTGTGGAATCCCGACAATACCAACCTCGCGTGCCGCGTCTTCGCCTGCTCGCATCACTTCTTTGTCGATTTCGCGCTCCGCCTTATTCACCGCCTCTTCGATTGAAGTTGGGTTAATTCGCCCATCTTTCATCAATCGCTCAAGTGCATACCTTGCCACCTGACGGCGGATTGGATCGAAGCTTGAAAGCACCACCATCCCAGGAGTATCATCCACCATAATATCTACGCCAGTTGCGCGTTGCAAAGCTTGGATATTACGCCCCTCCTTACCAATAATACGCCCTTTCATTTCATCATCTGGTAGCTTCAAGGCGGTAATCGTGCGGTCTGCCGTCACTTCTGACGACATACGCTCCATCGCCGTCACTAAAATTGCCTGTGCCGTTTCATCAATATCACGTTTAATCGCTTCCTGTTCCTTGTTCACCAAGGCTACCAAATCACCTCGCACATCATGCTCAGTCATCATCATCAGCTTATCTTTTGCTTCCGCCTTAGTCAGCCCCGCAATTTTTTCCAATTTTTCCTGCTGTTTTGTGCGAATATCTCGAATTTCTGTCTTTAGATCTTCAATTTCTTTTTCCTGCCGCACTAATCGTTCCGATTTTTTCTCCAGCTGGTCTAATTTGCCGTCCAGCAAAGTTTCGCGTTCCGATAATCTATTTTCGGTTTTACGCCATTCTCGGCGACGTTCGTCCTCTTCGTTTTTTGACTTTTCTGCCACGTCAGCCGCTTCTTTTCGCGCTTTCGACACAATATCAGACGCTTCGTTCTTAGCCCTTCGGACTAAATCCTCTGCCTTGTTTTTACCGCCATTTTCGTTTTTCTTATTATATACAAAAACAGCACCTGCACCACCGGCTATACCAACGGCAGCGGCGATAATTGACCCAATTATCTCCATATCCCTCTTTCTATTTCCTTTTGCTTGTCGGTATTTTCCTTATACCAACGGTTTTTCAGAAATTTCAAAATTTTAATAATTAACTAAAATCCCCCATTTACCCATATTATATCACGATTTAGCTAATTTTAAGTCAAACTCTATTCGTATTGCGAAATGTTATCCGTCAACATGTTTTTAATATATTGCGCTGCTGTCGTTTCAAGCCCCAAGTTCGCCTGATCCTTTGAAAATGGGATAAAATCCGTATAGAAGTAGCTGTAATTTTTATGCGTAAAGACTTTTTTACCAAACGAAATACCCGTCGCTGCGTCAAATTCACCTTCCGCCGTTGGAATTCGAGTTAAACAGCCCATCCTTCCAGGGTTTAATGCAATATTCGCAAAATCCGGGAAGTACTGTACTCCTTTTCCTACTGCGTTAAAGCAAATACTTTGGCGATAATTTTCGTTCAAAATGTATGATACTTTTTCCAGACTATCCGGTATCTTAATTTTAATTCCCCAGGTTGATAAATAAATGTATCCAGTCGTTGCCTTATAAATTGGCACGTCTTCCGGCTTGGATATTTTTGCCCCAGTTGCTTCTTCAACCGCTCGTACCACATTAGTCGCATCCTTTAGCGCGCTCTTCGTTTTTGAATGAGCTTCATTTTCATTCGCGTATAGCATTACGCAAACCACTGCCGCAATCGATGCCGCCATCGTCAATACACCGAACATGACCGTTAAAACTGAGAGCTTTCGTACTTTTTTACCTAACCTCTCAACCGTTTTTTGCTCATCACCACTCTGATCTTTTTGCGTGCTTATCCCTAGCTCTCTTGGATCTGCTACTGCTGGATTTACCGTATTTTGTATATCAAAATGCGTCGGCGAAGCTACCGGCACATTCAGTCGGCTTGCCATTGGCGCTTGATTGTAATTTTGTTGTGATGCCAAACCCCCGGTCATTACTGCATCAAATTCCGCCCCAGTCGTTTTAATTACTTCATCTAATTCATTTTTTACAGCCTGCGTGTTTACTTGCGTAGCTAAGTTAATCGGCTGACCAGGATTATTCGTTGAAGCATTCCCCCTGCCAAATTTTACCCCACCAACCGTTGTTGCATTCGTTTGTTTATCTAATTCTTCTGGATTCATTTTATGCCCTTTATACTTCTCGTATTATAACATAAGCATTATTCAACCACAAGCCAACGTAATAGCTCACAACCTTTGCAACAAAATCTTGCATAAAATAAGGTAGCTCTTAAAATTATTTTTTAGGCGCTGAAATGTTTGCCGCTCCACCATATTCTGGTAAAATAATCGGTACTTTTTCACCACGATGATTAAATAATGGGATTCTAAGCTCTTCCGCTAACGCATTCACTACCGCCGCACCAATCCTCAAACCCGTAAACGAACCTGGGCCACTCATAAAGCTAATTTCTGAAATATCTGAAAAAGTAGCCCCGCTTTCCGCTAACTTATCTCTTAAAAATGCGTGTAAATTCTCTGCCAAATCTCGTCCTGACTCCCAATGGTATTCTTTACCATCCAACTTCAGCAAGGTTACCGGCGTCGATGTGTCTAAAAACATTTTCATATCGAAGTCACCTCTCTCGTTCCGTCATCCAACAATTTAATTAAAAATCTTTTGTGGCCTTCCGGCAACAAATCTTTCACTGAATCCGCCCATTCTATCACCGTTATGGTCTTCTTGTCTTCCACATTTTCCATCAAATCTTCACTCATAATTCCTACTTCTTGCAGCCGATAAAAATCATAGTGCACCAATTTTCCATCAGGAAAATTATACTGTTTTGACAACGTAAAACTCGGACTTGTCACTTCATCAGCCACACCCAGTCCTTTCGCAATTCCTTTCGTAATTGTAGTTTTACCTACGCCAACATCCCCAGTTAATTCAATCACTTCCGGCGCCTTCAATGTCCTAGCCAGCTCTTCGCCAAACCCTACCATCTCCTGCTCTGTTCTTAAAATCATGCCTTTATTATATAACTTTTAGCATTTTTTTCAAACAAACCCGTCAGCAACCAACCAGCAACCAACTAAGCCGGTTAACCTTCTGAGTTGATATTTTTTCTTAACTTACGTATTTTACCTTTGTACGTCAGAAACGATAGCATAAATCGGCATCAACACCGCAATCACAATAAAACCGACTAGAAGCGCCATCACCACCATCAAAATTGGCTCAATCAAAGTTGAAATCGTTCTAATTTGCTCGTCCAATTCATTTTCATAAACCGTCGCCGCCTTTCCCAGCATCTCATCAATCTTACCTGACTGCTCACCGATCGAAGCCATCTGCGGAATTAACGGCATAATATAACTTCGACTCTTCATCGACTCAGACAGTGGTTTACCTTGTTTCACTTTTTCCATTACAATTTCGATCTGCTCTTGCACAATAATGTTTCCAATTGCTTCACTCGAAATTTGCAACGAGTCCTGAATTGACACACCAGTCGACAATAAGTTTTGTGCCGTTCTCGCAAAACGCGAGTTATATAATCTCAAAAAGAGTCCCTTGAATAGCGGTACATTCAGCTTCATCACTGCGCTCCACCTTTTTCCTGTATCAGTTTTTAAGAATTGCGCCAAGAACCAAATCGCCACCGCAATCGAAACCAACACCACATACCACATATCCGTAATAAAATTGGAAACACCCACCAAAAACGCCGTCGCCCATGGTAGTTGCTTACCTAGGTCTCGATATAAACTTTCCACCTGCGGCACCACCACCAACACCATAAATACAATCACCGCAATAATCACCAACAAAATAATTGCCGGGTAAGTCAATGCGCCTCGAATATCCGACATCATTTTCTCATCTTTTTCATTTTGGTCCGCCAACCGCACCAACGACAAATCCAACGTACCTGAAGTTTCACCTGCTTTCAAAAGCGCAATATATAAATTATTAAAAATATCTGGATATTTTTCACACGCTTGCGTCAAAGTTCGCCCAGCCTCAACATCTGCCAAAATTGTTTCAATCAATTTTTTCATTGGCTTACTCTCGGTTTGATCCGCCACTACTCTCAGTGAATTAGATAGTGGCAAACCAGCGCCAATCAGTGTTGCAAACTGTCTTGTGAACACGTTTTTATCTTTATTCGAGATCTTATTTTTAAATCGCGCAAAAAATCCACTACTTCCGTCGTCTTCTTCTTTGATTGTGTCCGGAGTATATCCTTGTTCAATCAACAACTTACCAGCGGTCCGTTCATTCTCCGCTTGAATCGCACCCTTAACAATTCTACCTGTCTTTGAGTCTCTTGCCTTGTATTCAAACCGCCTCATTTATTAGACTCCTTTTACTAGTCTTTCAAATTCATGCATATCGACCGCACATTCTCGTGCATTATCATAAGTTACCGTACCCTGTTGAACCAATTTCGCCAAAGTGCGATCCATTGTCTGCATCCCCTCATTTGCACCAGTCTGGATTGTCGTATCAAGTTGATGTGTCTTGCCCTCTCGAATAATCGAGCGCACTGCCGAGTTCGCCACCATAATTTCCGCTGCCACGACTCGTCCTCCACCAATTGCTGGCACCAAACGTTGTGAACAGACTGCCATCAAAACTGCCGACAATTGTGAACGAATTTGTGGTTGCTGCTCTGCCGGGAACACGTCCACCATACGGTCAACCGACTGTGCTGCCGAGTTTGTATGCAGAGTTGCGAACACCAAGTGCCCAGTTTCCGCAATCGTAATTGCTGAAGAAATAGTTTCAAGATCACGCATCTCACCAAGTAACACCACATCCGGATCTTGACGCAGCGCCGACTTCAATGCTCTTGAGAACGAAAATGTGTCATAGTGCACTTCACGCTGCGCAATCACCGATCTTTTCGACTTATGCGTAAACTCAATTGGATCTTCAATCGTCACAATATGCACCGCTTTTTCATGATTAATTTTATTGATCAGTGCCGCCAAAGTAGTTGACTTACCAGAGCCAGTCGGCCCAGTCACCAACACCAACCCTCTCGGAAAATCTGCGAAAGTTGATACGATTTGCGGCATACCTAGCTCTTCGATCGTTGGCATTTTTGTCGGAATTAAGCGAAACGCCGCCGCCAAGTTCCCTTTTTCATTAAAGGCATTCACACGAAAACGCGCAATTTCGCCAAACGAAAATGAATAATCAAATTCTTTGTCTTTTGACAAAATTTCACGTTGCATCGAATCCAGTGTTGAGAAAATTAACTTCTCCACCATATCTTCCGTCAAAATTGGCGTATTTGGAATTGGTTGTAACGCGCCACTAATTCTTAGTACTGGTGGCAAACCAACTTGGATATGTAGATCTGATGCACTTTTCTTAATACATTCCTCGAGCAAAACTTCAATTCTCACACTTGATGGCACTGCAGTTGGCGTCGCAGCTGCTGCAGCTGCTGCTGCAATCGAAGATGTCGTTGGTACTGCTGTCGAATTATCCATCACCTGCTCATTTACCACTGGACTGCCTGACTGTTTCATCACTTCACCCGCTGGCACCACTCCCGTCGCCGGCTGCACAACCGCTCCCGCCATTACTGGATTTGCTACCGGATTCACGCCTGCATTTACATCTAAGTTCACTGGATTTTCGTTTTGCATTTACCTACCCTCATTTTTTTCAATTTTAACATAATCACTTTCCCTAAGCAAGGTCAGAGGCTACTCGGTTCACTTCTGCCACTGTCGTAATTCCCGACAACGCCTTCAACATTCCATCTTGGCGCATCGTCAAAGTCCCCTTCGCTCGTGCCACTTTCATAATTTCCGACGAGGTTGCACTTGTCACTACTAATTTTTGGATATCGTCATCTACCTCAATCGTCTCATAAAGTCCCGCTCGGCCTTTATAACCACCTGGCGTTTCCCGGTCCTCAATTCCCCTCACTAAAGTATATCCGTTCGGATTATAAACTGGTAATCCAGGATAGCCAAGGTCTTCCGACACCATTGCCACCTGCTGTTGGTTTTGTGGCAGCAACTCCCCCATCAGTTCATTGATCTGCTTTGTTTCCATTTCCGTCGAAGCATAAGCTTCTCGCTTATCTGCCACTCGTCGCACCAACCTTTGCCCAATCACCGTATTTAGCGTTGAAGCTAGTAAAAATGGCTCAATTCCCATATCTAAAAGACGTGGCAAAATACCCGCTGCCGAGTTTGTATGCAACGTCGAAAACACTAAATGCCCCGTCAAAGCTGCCTGCACTGCTAGATTTGCCGTTTCTGAGTCACGAATTTCACCCACCATCACTACGTCTGGGTCCTGACGCAAAATTGAGCGTAGCCCCGCAGCAAAAGTTAAACCAGCATCCACATTCACCTGAATTTGGTTTACTCCATCCATTTTGTATTCCACTGGATCTTCCAATGTCACGATGTTGATTTTTTCATCAAAAATTTTTCGCACCAACGCATACAGCGTAGTCGACTTACCAGAGCCAGTCGGACCAGAAGTTAGAATCATCCCGTTCGGCTTCGCAATTCCCCGTTCCACCATCGCCAACGCATGCCCAGTCATTCCCATTTTTTCAATATCCAGCGTAGTACCAGTTTTATCTAAAATACGAATCACGACTTGCTCACCCCACACTACTGGCGAAATCGCCACGCGCAGGTCCACTTCTTTTCCTGCCACTGCCAAAGTAAATTGGCCATCCTGCGGAATTCGGTGTTCATCAATTTTTAGATTTGATAAAATTTTAATTCTTGACACCAATGCTGGTTCAATCGTTTTCGGCAGTTCCATTACTTTCCTTAGCACGCCATCTATCCGGCAACGAATCACCAGTGCTTGCTCTAGTGGTTCAATATGAATATCCGATGCTTTTGACCGAGTTGCATAATCCAAAATTGTCGCCAGTGCCTTTGAGATTGGCGAATCCTGTGTGATCGTTTTTACGTCCGAACTCAGTCTACTCTGCGCATCTTCCATTGTCGTCGACTTCACCGCATTCTTCACCGCCGAGAAATCGCCCGTGTATTGTGCTAGCGCTGCCCTGAGCCCCACCTCACTCGCCATCACCGTTCGTACTGGTTTTTGCACCAGCGTTGAAAGATAATCTGTTGCTTGCACATTTTGTGCATCTAGCATTGCCACATAAATCGCGCCGTTCTTTTCCCCTAGCGGCACCACCATTGTACGTTCTGCCACCTCGTGCGGAATCAGCGTCAAAATCTCACTATCCATTCGAGTATTATTCAAATTCACATATGGCACTCTCAAAATTTCTGCCATCGCATGCGAAACCGTCTCATCATCTGTAATATGTTTCGCTGTCAAAAGTGCCAAAATCGGCTGGCGTGTTTTCAGAACCTCTTCTTGCGCCGCCTTCACCTGAGTAGCTGACACTAGTCCTTCCGAAACTAGCAACTTTACTACTTGCTCTTGTAATTCTTTTGTCAGTAATGCCATTATTGACTCTCTGTATTTTCTTTTTTGCTCGTCGGACACTTGCTTTCATCATCAACAACCGTACCATCTAAACAAGTTACACTTTCAGTTTTAACTTTTCCGTCTGCATTTTCGCACTTCTTGCGCTCTTCCGGCGTCAATAAGTTCAAAACATTTTCATTACAGTCGCCGATATAAACTTCTACGGTTGGGTTAATTGCATCTGGATTAAAAAGCTCTGGATCCGGCTCTTTTAATTCAGCCGAAATCGGATTGATTGTTTTAATTTTAACTGACTGCAGATTCGGGTCCCCTAATAGCGAATTCACCGCAAAATAAGTAGCCAGCGTTCCAACCGTTGCGATAATAATAATTGAAAAGATATCTGACTGCTTCATTTATTTTTTCTCCGTCTTTTTTTCACTCTTCGTATTCGTCTTACCAGTTGCCGTTTTCGCCTCTTTTGAAGCATAAATCGTGTTCGTAGTTTCTGATGCTCTAATTTCGTTCGTATAGAATGCTTGCGCCTGCGCTGACAATTGCAATTTATCTGTCGGCTTCGCCATTAAACTATATCCACTTTTATCTGCTGATTTATAAGTAATCGTTGCATTCCTAAAACTGAAAGCTCGAATTGACTTCTCAAAATTCTGCAATAATTTTGTCGTCTGGAAGACATCGCCCTCATACGACACGGAAACTGGTATCACTTCAATTCCGTTAATCGGCGACACCTCACTTGAACGGTTTGGCGCCAACGCTTTTGGCGTTACACCAGACATATTAAAAATATGGTTCACCGAAGACAATAACGCTTCGCGGTTCTGAGTCGCAGGTAATGCATCCGGAATCACCCTTAACGACGAACACAATTTAATCATTTTTAAATTAGCTGATCGCTCTTCTTCCGATTCTGCCTCTTCATACAATTTCCTGAAATCCCGTTTCGCGCCGTCTTTGTCATAGCAGCTTTCCAACTGATTATCACGCGCCACTGATTCAAGGTTATTATTCTTCGTCATATTAACTAATACATTGTAGCGCAGCGTACCAGGAATTTCCTCAACATCAATTGCTTCCGGATTACATTTCTTTAAGTCTGCATCCGAGAATTTGCCATCCTTATTTTTCGTCTTACAAATCCCAACATTTTTAATCGCTCTATAATAATTTCCAATTGCCGTATCTTTTTCTTTAATCACTGTCGTATTAAATATGATGTATTTCATGAAGAAAATTGAAAAGACTAATGCCGCACCAAGCACTAATGAAGCACCGAGTACTGCCAACATCATTTGCTGTTGGATTTTCGTAATTCTAATTCTCTTTCCTACTGCGACCTCGACCATCTTATTCTCCCGTCTTATTTTTATTTTTTACGTTGCATTCCGTATCACCAGTTGAACATTTTGTTGCTGGTGCCGTAAAGATTTTTTGAAGCTGCACGTAAGAATCTGTCACGTTTTGGCCATTTGGACCAACCGCCATCACATGCTTATTTTTAAAGGCGAACGCATCCGCATTAAACTTCACTGATGCTGAAAAGCTGAGAACTAGTCGATCATTTTTATCACGACCGTTCGCCGACTGTGTAATTTCAATCCCATTTGGCACCATTTTACACTTATTGTCCGAAGACCATTTCACTACTTCCTTACCGCTCTTCTCATCCGTCGTCACTCCGCCCGTATAGGTAATACATTTACTCTCAAAATGAGGTACTCCACTCACTACTCCACCGGTATCCATTGTTGGTGTGTATTTATAGTTCGTCACATTATAAACCGTGTTGCTATTTGGTGGCGTTGGCGCTTTATCGTCGATACCATCTTCACTTGTTCTCACAGCTTTTTTGTTATACCAATCTGTAAATTGTGGTGTGCGATAAATTTTTTCGCTTGGCACATAATTGATTTTCTTTTTCTCAGTCTGCTCTTTTTCTACATTCTGCTTATCTGCACTCTTTTGGCCATTACCAACCTGTGCCACTTCAGACACGCCATTAGTTATTTTTGTCGACTCTAGATCCGCATTCGTCTGCGGAATTGTCACTGTACCGTCTTCATTCACAGCATAGTCGTCTCGTGATGGGTCACAGCCTTTTTTGCCACGATTCCAAATCGCATAAATACTGCCATTTTCTTCATACATTTTATTATTCAAATCGTATTCCTGCAAACAACGGGATGGAATTTCTTTCCCCTCTGCGTTCACGTAGCGACCGTAGTCAAACGACATCAAATTCGTTCGTTTAATAAATGCTTCCAAAACTCGGTAATCGATATCATCTTTCACTGCATCCGCCTGCGCGTCAAAAGTCAAAGTTGTCGAAGTCAAATCAACTGATAGCTCCGAGGCCTGCACTTTATCAATCCCTACATCTTGTAATGCTGCAAAGAAAATCAACGCTCTCGATAAAACTTTCTGTTTGTCCTCAATCTCCGCAATCCCCCTTAACTGATTTTGCACTGTCAAAAATTCTGGCAATTCTTCATACGAAGTAATCTTTTTCGACAAATTCTTCAGATGCGCGTCCTGCCCCGACATCGTGAGGTCTTGTGCTACTTTGATTGAACCTAGAATTGCCGTCACCGCCCCCGAGCCAATCACCACGACTAGGCAAATGAAAAATACTAGATTGCGAATTTTTTGCATCCTGATCATTTCTGTCTTCACGTCTGGCACAAGATTGATTTCATAAAATCCCGTCTGCTCCTTCATCACCTCTTCTTCTGGACCCACTTGACCCTTAAAGAGTGCGATTATAAATCTCGGAATATCCGAAAGGTGCATCGTCGAAAAACTAAATTGTTGTTTTTTTCCGGCCATTATCTATTGCTCCTTTCTGCTAATCCAATCGCCACTGCAAATTCAGACGCTACTGGCAACAACGCCTGTTGCTGTTCTGGTGTTACTCGCACAAATTGCCATGGGTTGCCTTGAATTGTCGGAATGTTCGTTTTTACTTCCATATACTCTGCGATGAATGGAATAATTCCCGCAAAGCCCGACAAAATAATCCCGCCTACTTGCGCCCCAATGTATTTATTCTGGAAGAATCGCCCTGACTTAGAAAGTTCCATCGCAAAAGTCTCCAGTGAAGCATCCAGTGCCTTAAAGACCTGACCTTCCAACTTATCCTGCGCTAGTCCGAATTTCAAAATAAATTGCTTCGCTTGCTCTGGCCGCACATTCAGTGCATCCGCCACCGTTTCTACGAACATTGAAAGTCCGCCAGGAATTGAGCGCACCAGCCTCGGCGCACCCTGATAAACCACCACAATATCAGTCGATTTTTCACCAAGATCAATCAACATCCTCGCATCAGTCGCCCCAATCGGTGCCAATGCCCTTGTCATTGCAATCGGTTCTGGCTCCTGTGCAATCACATTCAACCCCAGCGCTTCAACATCTTCCATTCTCTGTTCAGCATACTCTTTTGCCGTCGAAGAAATCAAAATCTCCGCCTTGAGCGCATCATTCGGCGAAACCCCAAGCACCGCATAGTCAACTTTAGCTTCTTCCACTGCCATCGGAATATATTGATCCGCCTCATACTTAATCGTTTTACCAACCTCACTTTTTGGTGCATTCGGCACCTCAATAATCGAAGTGTAAGTTTTTCTTGCCGGTAAACCCAGTGCCACATTCTTCGTCTTAATTCCCGCCTGTTCCTTTGCGCCCAAAATAGTTTCCGCTAACTTGCGTTTCCCTACTTCTGAATTATCTTGCGCAATTTTCGGATCAATCGGCACATAGGCATATTTTTCCAATGCCCAACCTCGTTCAACATCACCAGATAGCTGAATTAGTCGAATTGAATTTGTCCCAATATCCAGCGCGAAGAAATCGCCCACACCATATAGTAAACTCATGTTACTTCCTATTATAGCATAAACACTTTAAAAACAACTATTTTTTATAAGCTCGTACCAAGATAAGTAATTTTTGCATAGCCATTACCCTTCTTAGCATAGTCCGCCGTTGCCGTCTCTGAAACATTCGAGTTCGAGTTTGTCCTCGTATTATTATCACTTGAGGTTGTACACTCAAAACAGGTCATATGCTTCACTACTCCCGCTCCAGAAACTAGACTTGTCGCACCAATATAGCTCGATCCGCCGCCACCACCGCCATGTCCACGCAGCGAAGCGCCACCTCCATACCAGCCACTGCCACCGCCACTGTTCCCGCAACATTGGATTGCCGTAGCAGATTCTCCTCCATGACCAAAATAACCATTAGCCCTACCGTGAAGGTTCTGATTTCCTCCACCATTCGCACCACCACTAGATTGCGTTGCCCCTAAACCACAAAATGTGCCGTTCCTACCAATGGTCCAGCTCCATTGTCCAACCGGAGTATCGTCAAATCCACCCACGCCAACAACGCCTCCAGCGTCTCCACCAGTACCACGATACAAATTATTTGTGTCCGAAGCTTCTCCTCCTCCCCCTCCGCCAGCTCCGACAATCAAAACCGCAGATTTATTATTCTCTAATCCAGCCAATAGCCCAGTTGAAGTTGCAATATGGGTTGCTCCACCGCCACCAGATGTTTCTTGATTATCCGAAAACGCAAGACCGCCCCCATTATATCCAGCAGAGTTGGCGCATGCTCCCGCTCTATTACACAGTTTTCCTTTTCCGCCAACCATAATATATATCGTGGAGTCTTCAATAAGTTTAGCTACACCCACAGAATAAGCTCCAAAGCCACCTCGTCCCGTTGTTTTTGTATAGCCGCCACCAGACACCACATCGTCACCGCCGCCCTGTGCACCCCATACTTCAAGCTTATAATATCCAGTTCCAGGAACTTTTAATCGCTGTTCAGCCCCAGTATAGTCAAAGTTTCCAGTGTAGCTAATTAAATTCCATACCGCCTTCAGATTAACCGTTTTACTATTGCTCGGATTCACGTTCACCGTTCCTGCTGTATAAGTCGTAGTTCCGTCATTCCACCCCGCAAAAGTATAACCATCCTTCGTCGGCGTTAACTCATTTAAATTGATGGTTTCGCCCCAATTTTTTGTTGTCACATAAGTTGCCCCCGCTTTTGCCACCCCTCCATTCAAGTTCCAGTTAATTCCATAACCTAAGCAACCCGCCTTTGGCGTCATCGTATAAACTACCTCATTCACATATGTCCCCGACGGAATTTGATCATTCGCTTTCACTCCAAATTTCACCGGAATTGTCAAATTCGCCACCTGCGCCGTACTCGCATCGTAAACCACCGCCGGCGTCACACCAGCCTTTGGCACCGCCGCATAAGTTGCTGCATTATTTAAACTATACCCCCAAGAATTATCGTCTAGCGCATTCGTCGTTGTCGCTGCAATTTCTTTCGTTAATAAATCGCCATCAACCGCCGCTCGCGTCAGCGCATTTGTCGTTGCCGAGCTCATATTCATCGTAATTCTCGCCCCTGCCTCACAAGTATTTTTTGCCGTCACATTACTCGTCTTCTCATAAACTTTCTGCGTTGCCGTCGGCGTAATCTCCACCGCCACCGCTTCTTCCGTCGCCATCGACATCGTATATGGACCAATCACCTGATTATTCGACTGAGTTTCTGCATTCGTTTTTACTTGCGGCGCGAGTAAACTCACCGTCAAAAACGTTAAAATTAAAAATGATAACCCAACAATAGAATTATATATATATATATATATAAGATTTAGTGCCTAAAAAATTCGCACGCCCCATTTTCCCCTCACGAAAAACCCATTTTTTAACCATAGTTACCTCCATTTTATCGTTTTTCGTTTTAAAGCACAAGCACTTTTGAGAACTTTTCGCCTTCTCTTCAAGCAACTTTTTTATCCCGTTCTACCCCTCTAGACTTAACTCTATCCTATTACAAAATTTTTACTGCTTGTTCACTCTTAGAAATCACAATTTGTTTCACCCCACTCACCTTTTTATATTCACCTTCCGCCTGAATTTCTATTTCACCTTCTTCTGAAAAATCCAAAATCGCTTCTCTTGCTACCCGTGCCGGCACCTTAAACAATACGCTTCGCATCATAAATACCACTAGTCTAAAAAAGCTCGTCAACCTACCTGTCGCCGATAAAAACTCCGTCCGACTTAGAGCACATTTTTCATCACCTCGCATCATCTTCGCCACTGTCGCTCCGTTCACCGCCAAATAATCCGAGACTTTCCTTGTCCTTGTCTCCAGCTCCACTACTCTAATGAAATTATTCCCGTTTCCTTCATTATTTCGCACACTCCCCCGCTCCTTTTTCACCTCCATCGTCAACTGAAATTTCGGCATGAATTTTCTGCGCTTATTTTTAAAATACCAGCTCGCCAGTGTCATAATCGAAAACATCATCCCCTTGTTCCCCTTGCGTAATTTCTTCCGCGTTTCTTCTCCATCAAAAATTTCCGTCGATTCCGCAAACATTCCGAGTGTAAAATAGCAAGCTGCATATCGGTAGTGCCCCCCATCAATTTTCGCCTCCAGCGGGTATAATTCTCCGCCCGATATTTTTGCCAATGTCCTTGCCATGTCATTAAAATTACCGTATGGCAGCGCCATAAACCGCACGATCTTTTCCGACAATATCACCCCATTTAGCCCAATCGTTGCCGTTCCATCTCCCCCTGCTGTTACCACGATATCTCCATCAAGCAAAAACTCCGCCAGTCGTTTCGCATTATCGTCCACGTCTGTCGGTTGGATTTCATATTTACCGATCATCACCCCCTTGATTTCCCTGAGCGGCCCAAATACTTTATCTTTTACAAACATTGCTTTTGAAGATCTTGGGTTATATACAATAATTATTCGTCGCGTTCGCGGCGTACCGTCCTTTTTCCACCACTCATTTTCCACTCCATCAAAAACCGGCCTATTTCTCGAATAGACTAAATCAATAATCTTGCGTTTTACCTCCGAGATTTCCACCAAATTTTCCTAGCTATGAACCGTCCGCGAACAGACCACCAGGCAGCAAGAATTGTAGAATTCCCCAAATCATCACCCAAACCACTAGGCCAATCACAATCTGAAACAATCGGTTTTTCGCCTTCATCACTTGAGCTGAGTTGTCTCGCGCCGTAATATATTGGTAGCCCGTAATTAAAACACCAATAATTGCCGCCGCACCCACACCGTAGGTCACTACTGAAAGCACCATTCCGAGAATATCAAACATCGCCGAACCATCATTGCAGCCCGAAGTAATTTTTAAAATCGCCGTTTTCGGACAATCGCCTTTTGCGAATACCGGCACCGCCTTCATTGTTGCTAACGCTACCTGCAAGCCAATCGCCAGTGCTATATATTTTCTCGAAGTTTCTTTTTTCATAACCTTCCTTTTAATCTTTAATGAAGATATTCTTGCAATTTTTTCGTATCTTTATTCTTGCGCAATTTCGACAATGCTTTCGCCTCAATTTGACGAATTCGCTCTCTCGTCACTGAAAACTCCGCCCCAACTTCTTCCAAAGTATGTGGTCGTCCCCCGCCAACACCAAAGCGTAGTTTAATAATTTTCTGCTCACGCTCTGATAGTGACGCAATAATTTCCGCCAACTGCTCTTTTAGCATTTGGTTTGCAGCCGAATCTTCCGGCGAAATTCGCTCTTCATCTTCCACGAAATCACCAAGCACAGAATCCTCATCATCACCATCTTTTCCGACCGATTGGTCTAATGATGTGATATCTTGCTTGATGCGCATAATATAGTCGATTTTATCGACGTCCATATCCATCTCTTCTGCAATTTCTTCTGTGGTCGGTTCTCGGTTTAACTCAGTAGTTAATTTTCGGGTAATTCTTAGTAGCTTGTTGATTGTCTCGTGCATGTGTACCGGAATACGAATTGTTCTAGCCTGGTCTGCAATTGCACGTGTAATTGCCTGGCGTACCCACCATGTTGCATAAGTTGAAAATTTAAACCCTTTTTCCGGATCAAACTTCTCTACTGCTCTCAAAAGCCCCGTATTTCCCTCCTGAATTAAGTCCAAAAGGTCTAGACCTCGGCCCGAATACCTCTTTGCAATTGAAACCACTAAACGCATATTAGCTTCAACCATTTTATCTTTGGCTTTTTTATTGCCATTCGCCGCCTTATGCGCCAACTTCTGCTCTTCTTCAATCGTCAGTAGTGGAATTTTACCAATCTCACGCAAATACATTTTCACGGAGTCATCCGCAAATTGATCAACATTATCAACCGTAATTTCTAGATCCTCATCAGAAAAATCTTCCTCAGCGATCTCTGAAAAATCCGGCTCCTGCAGCTCTACTGAGCCATTCAAAATCTCATCGTCACTATTATCCATTAGAAAAATTATACCCGATATTATTTAAAAATCAAGTCTTCCTTATTTTGTCAACTCTTTTGCCACCTAAGCGGCCTTCTTCTTCAGTCCGCTCCTTACTTTTATCCATTTTCACCATTTAATCGGTGCTCGTCCATGCTCCACCAAATATGCGTTGCATTTTGAGAATGGTTTTGACCCAAAAAACCCATTATACGCCGACAATGGTGACGGATGCGCTGACTCAATCACTAGATGCTTTTGCCCATCAATTAGCTTCTTTTTTGCCCTTGCATCTCTCCCCCACAAAATAAACACTAGGTTTTCCTTTTCCGCATTCAAAAATTTTATCACCGCCTCGGTAAATTCTTCCCAGCCCCTGCCCCTATGCGATCCGGCCTTATGCGCTTCCACTGTTAGTACATTATTCAGCAGCATCACTCCCTGCTTTTGCCATGCTGCTAAATTTCCATTTTTATTTGCATGCGCGCCTAAATCAGCATCAATTTCCTTATAGATATTCATTAAACTTGGCGGCATATAATTCGATTCATTCGAAATTGAAAACGCTAAACCGTCTGCTACTTTTGGTGTATGATAGGGATCCTGCCCTAAAATTACTACTTTCACTTCATCTAAATTCGTTTGAAATGCCCGAAATACTGTCGCTTTTGGCGGAAAAATCGTCTTCGTTTCATATTCCGCATGCAAAAAAACCGCTAGCTCCTTAAAATAGTCTTTGTTAAATTCGGCTTCTAAGAAAGGCTTCCAACTTTCATCCATCTAAACTGCCCTAATTACTCTTCTGGTATTTTTCCTACCACTCGCTTTTATAATTCAAATTTTTGTTTTAGCATAGCAAATACCTCTTCCACCGTTCCCGAAGCGTCTAATGTTGGTACTGTATATTCTTTCGCCACTTTAAGATATCCCGCATTCAATTTCTTTTGAAATTCATTTGGCTGCGATTTCCATACTTCCCCCACTCTGCCCTGTTCGGTTGCTTGTTGCGCCAACCGTTTCGCACGAGCCTCATCCGACAGTGTTAAAATTATCTGCCTATCTGGATGAAAATATGGTTCAGGCATCGTTAGTTTATGTAATCTTGCAATATATTTTTTCGACACTCCGGCCGCATATCCTTCATAAATCAAGGTCGAAAACCAACTTCTCGTCGTAATTACCACTTCACCATTTCTTAGTGCTGGCTCCGCCAACTTTCGCCACTGTTCATAACGATTTACGAGATACAGCATCACTCTCGTTTTATGATCAATGTCTTGCTTTGAGCCATAAGTTAATTTCGCAATTGTTTTTACAAACTCATCTTCACTTGCCGTCCCCGACTCCGAGTAATGCGTAACTTTCAACCCCTTCTCCCGCAAATACTCTGCTAACATTTTCGCTTGCGTATCTTTTCCAGTTGCGTCCTGCCCCTCGATCACAATATGCATTATTTTCTCCCAGCTTTATAATCAGCATAACATTTTGGACAAATCGCGCGGTATTCAATTTCCGTTTTTCCGTCATCAATCAACACGTCCGGTCCGTCCGCTACAAATTTATTTCCTAAAAATCTTGCATTATAAGTTGCCTTCCGGCCACACTCACAAATCGTTTTAATTTCATCAATGTCCTGCGCAATTTGCAGCAATCTCGTCGCCCCTTCAAATCCGCCATCTGTCAACCTAAAGTTTAATCTCAGTCCATACGCCATCACTGGAATATCCAGTTCCGTCACTATTTCCATCAACTGGTCAACTTGTTCTTTTGTTAAAAATTGCGCTTCATCAATCAACACGCAAGCAACTTTTTTCTCGCCCTTTGCGAATTCTTTTTTTACTTTTTCAAACAAATTAGCCTCTTTATTAAAGCAGAAGTTCACTTCTCTTTCTGGCCCAATTCGTGTTAACAATTTTTCTCCATTTTTTGTGTCCGTTTTTGGCTTCATTACACAAACTTTATGCCCACGTTCTTCATAATTAAATGCTACTTGTAACAGCTGCATTGTTTTGCCACACCCCATTGCTCCGTACCTAAAATATAACTTTGACATAACTCTATTATAGCATCTAAAATCTAACTATATCGAGTTCTCTCGTTAACGCAAAAAGCTATTCTTCTTCCGCAAATTGTGAGTTATAAAGTTCCGCGTAAAATCCATTCAGCTTCAATAAATCTTCGTGTCCACCCTGCTCAACAATGTTTCCCTCTTTCATCACCAAAATCAAATCCGCATTCCTAATAGTCGACAGTCGGTGTGCAATCACAAACGAAGTGCGTCCTTTCGTTAATTTCATAAACGCATTCTGAATCATTTGCTCCGTTCGCGTATCTACATTCGATGTTGCTTCATCTAAAATCATCATTGGCGGATCTGCCACCATCGCTCGTGCAATCGTTAGCAGTTGTTTTTCGCCAGCCGAAATGTTATCCGAATCTTCGTCCACCATCGTCTTTAGCCCATCTGGTAACGAATCGATAAAATGTTCAACTGAAGCCGCCTTAACTGCCGCTCGCACTTCACTGTCTGGAATGTTTCGGCCCGCTCCATATTTTAAATTATTCATAATCGTTCCTGAAAATAGCCAAGTATCTTGCAGCACCATACCAAACATTTTTCGCACATCCGCTCGACGCATCTCGCGAATTGGTTTTCCGTCAATCGTAATATATCCCGAATCCGGATCATAAAATCGCATTAGTAAACTCACAATCGTCGTCTTACCTGCTCCAGTTGGACCAACAATCGCCACTTGCATTCCCGGCTTAATCTTGCAAGAAAAGTTTCGCACAATCGGTTGCTTCTTTTTGTCGTAGGAAAATGTCACATCGTGAAATTCAACCTCGCCCATCACCTCTTCTATCGCCACTGCACTTATTTCTTTTGGTTCCTCCGACTCCTCTTCCGCATCCAGAAATTCATACACCCGCTCCGCCGCTGCTACAATTTTCTGTATCGTTGCTGAAAGTTGTGCTATTTCCGTCACCGGACGGTTAAACTGATTTACGTATTGTAGAAAAGCCTGCACATTACCAATCGTAATTCGACCAATAATTGCAAAATATCCACCAAGCATACAAATTAGAACATATGCAAAATTCGTAAAAATATGCGTAATTGGAAATGGTAAATCGCCAAGAAACTGTGCTCTTCGCGAAGTCTCATACAGCTCTTCGTTAATTTTCCTGAACTCCACCAGCGTTTTTTCTTCATGCGTATTCGCTTTAATAATTAACTGGCCAGTATAATCTTCCTCAATTTTTGAATTCAAATTTCCAATAATTTTTCGCTGATTTCTAAAGTATTTTTGCGCCCCTTCCGCCACTTTTTTCACAAAAATCGTTGAAATCGGCACTGAAATAATCGCAATAATTGATAGTGGCACCGAAATAAACAACATCATCACTAAAATACCTACTATCATTACTGTTGAAGTTACGATCTCATTGATTGTATTTGCAAGCTCTCCCGCCATCGCATCTACGTCATTCGTCATTCTTGACATCACGTCGCCATTTTTCACTTTATCAAAATAACTCATCGGCAGTTTTGTGATTTTATCTAAAATTCTCGTTCGTATTTCCTTTGTCATTTTTGCTGCAATTATTACCAGCATAATTCCTTGGATGTATCCAACTACACTAGAGAAAACATAAAGTAAAACTAAAATCAAAAGTAACTGATTTATTTCATTCCACAAAATCCCCTCACCTTTTGCGATCGAAGTCGTCGCACTGGTCGTCATCATTCCGAGCACCATCGGACCAAATACCGTCAAAACCACTGATAAGGTTGCCATTATCACCGCTAAAATTAGCTGCTTTCGCCACGGCTTAATTTCCGTTAATAACCGACGTACCGTCTGCTTCATGTTTTTCGGCTTATTTATTTGTTCTTCCATTCTAGGCATTCCCCACTTCCTCCGCATACTCTTCGTCTGACAACTGCGATTTACAAATTTCTTGGTACACTTTACAGTTTCTAATTAGCTCTGAGTGTTTTCCTCTACCGACCACTTTTCCTTCATCTAGCACCACAATTTGTTCCGCTTCGCGAATCGTTGAAACTCTTTGCGCTACCACTAGTACCACTGCATTTTTCGTCACTGGCTTTAATGCTTCCCGTAGAACTTTATCCGTTTTCATATCGAGCGCCGAAAATGCATCATCAAAAATATAGATTTCTGGATTTTTTGCCACCGCCCTTGCAATCGCTAAACGCTGTCTTTGCCCACCTGAAACGTTACTGCCCGATTCCGTAATCGATGCCTGATATTGCTCTGGTAATTTTAAAATAAATTCTTTCGCTTGAGCAATTTCCGCCGCTTCTTCCATTTTGTGCTCAGCATTTTCGCTCTCTACTCCAAACAAAATGTTGGTTTTTACCGTTCCCGAAAACAAAAACCCCTTCTGTGGCACCAGACCAATCTTTTTCATCAAACCTTTTTTTGAATAATCTTTTACATTTATTCCATTCACTAAAACTTCACCACTCGTACAATCATAAAACCTTGGCACTAAATTAATCAGGGTTGATTTTCCCGAGCCAGTTGAGCCAATAAATGCCGTCGTTTCACCAGCTTTCGCCAAAAATGATACATTCGTCAATACTTCCCCCTCCGCCCCATCATATTTAAAGCTCACTTTCTTAAACTCCACCGTCGGCTGGTTTTCCCTCACTTCTTCACCAGTTTCCTTCCAAATAATTTTTGGCTTAGCTCTTAAAACTTCATTGATTCGTTTCGCCGACACCGCCGCTCGCGGGACCATCACGAACAACATCGTCAAAAACAGGAACGACATAATCACTCTGACCGCATACTGCATAAATGCCATCATTTTTCCAAGATAACTTGCATCAAATTCAAGGTGTGAAATTCCGATCCAAATGCAAAGCACCGTCGTACCATTAAAAATCAGCGTCATCAGTGGACCTTCCAGACTCATCAAAGTTCCAATAAAAATATCTGTCTTCATCAGCTTCATATTCGTTTTATCAAATTTACGCGCTTCATATTTTTCGTTATTAAACGCCCGAATCACTCTTCGTCCGGTTAAGTTCTCTCGCGTCAGTAAGTTAATTTTGTCAAATAATTTTTGGTATAGCACAAACTTTGGCATCACCGTCATCATAATTGAAATCACACAAAATAGCAGCACTCCGACTGACACCGCAATAATCCAAGTCATATCTGGCGCCAATCTCACCGCTTCAATAATTGCCAAAACCGCCATTAGTGGCGCTCTTAACATCATCGACAGCATCATTACGAGCGTATTTTGTACCGTTGAAATATCGTTCGTTGTTCTCGTAATCAACGATGCCGTTGAAAACTTATCAATTTCTGCAATCGAAAATGATAAGATCTTTTTAAATACATCGTCTCGCATATCGCGACCAATCGCTGCCCCAATTTTTGCCGAAAAATAAGAGGACGACAATGCTCCAATCGACGACAGCACCGTCCATAAAAACATCTGCACTCCAACCGTCAAAATCAAATCGGTATCTTTGTCAATAATTCCCTTATTCACAATTTCCGACATCAAAGTTGGCAGCCTTAGCACTCCCCAAGCTTGCATCGAAATCGACAAAATCAGAATTATTGCCTGCTTATAGTAAGGCCTAATGTATCTCAACATCTTAAACATATATCTTTACTATTTTAGCCGATATCAGCTAAATCTTCAAGCTCACTCACGCGCCCTTACTTGTCTTCCAGACATTCTAGCCCAGGTAATTCAAGTCCCGAAAGGAGTTCTAGACTTGCTCCTCCGCCAGTCGAAATCAAGGAGTATTCTAGCTCCGGTTCCACTTTTTGCAAATTCTCAACAAACCCAGTCGTATCACCACCGCAAATCACCGATGTTATGTCTCGCCTATTTCCAATCGCTCTCGCAATTGTTTTTGACGCCATTTCAAACGGATGTTTTTCTGTTAAACCCAACGTGCCGTTCCACACCACTGTTTTTGCGTCATGCATCATTTCTAAAATTTCTCTAGTTGCCTTTCGACCGATATCCAGCTTTTTTCCTACCCCACCCGTTGAACCATTCGCTAAGCCATCCACTTCATCATCTATCGCAAAATCTTCCGCCACATAGATTTTCGGATCTTCCGATTTGTATCCATCAGCTGCAATTTTTCCCCCCACCGCAATCTTATCTGCTACTGGCAAAAACTTCTCAATCAACGGCTCTTTATCTTCCACTTTCGCACCACCAATAATCACCAGTACCGGCTTTTCCGGCTCCTTCATTGTCGATTCTAAAATCGTCACTTCTTTTTCAACCAATAACCCCGCCACTGCAGGTAAAATTTTTGTCACCGCCGCCGTACTGGCATGTGCACGGTGAATTACCGCGAATCCATCTTGCACAAAAAGTTCTGCGCCCGTCGCTTCAACAATCGCGCGCATAAACTCTTCCGAATTCTCTTCTTCCCCCTTAAAAAATCGCAAATTCTCTAGTACTAGAATCCCACCGTCAGGCAGCTCAGCCGCTGCTTCCGACACCATTTCGCCCTGCACTTCTGGCACAAATTTTACTACAGGTATTTCGCCAGTCTGAGTTCGAATTACCGAACCCCTTAAAATCTCTCCCAGTCGTTCTGCCACCGGCTTTAGTGATAATTCCATTCGACGCTCCCCCTCCGGTCGACCTAAGTGCGAAATCAAAATTATTTTCTTCGCACCGTGGGATAGCAAAAAGTCAATCGTCGGCAAACTCGCTTTAATTCTAAGGTCATTTTCAATTTCGCCCCCCTCCATTGGCACATTGTAATCCACCCGTACCAACACTACTTTATTAAAAACCTCAACATCTTTGATTGTCTTTTTGCTGAACATTTATCCACCCACTTAATCAATTTAGATTTTACGAATTTGAATCGTATCAGTTCCACCTGCTACATTCGGTTGACCTGAAATAATCACTGCCAAGAGCGCATCATCGCCATCTTCTTTCTTAAGATAACCTGATTCTTTCAATTCTTGTGCTAAATCTAGCCCATAAGTATCTGAAAATGGACGCACAAAAGCTGAGTTTGCATAAGTCAAAGCTAGTTGACCTGCAACTCGAGGATTTGAAGTCACTGTGATGATTGGCAAGTTTGGTCTTTGAGTTGCAATCGCTGCTGCCGTTGCACCAGTTGAAGTCTGACACACAATCACGTCAGCTTTAATCTTTTCAGCTAATCTTGCCGCTGCACTTGAAACTGCATCGTAATTCTTAATTTCACCAGTTATCTCTTGTGAAATTGGCGCAACCTTTGAATTATTTTGCGTATAAAGAATTACTTTCTTCATTTGGCGCACTGCCTCAATCGGATATTTACCGTTTGCAGTTTCGTCTGACAACATCACTGCATCAGCACCCTGCATTACTGCATTCGCTACATCTGAAACTTCTGCGCGTGATGGTTCTGGATTATCTACCATCGAACCCATCATCTGTGTTGCAACAATCACGATTTTGCCATACTGACGGCAAAGTGCAATCAATTTTTTCTGCACGATTGGCACTACTTCGTTTCCAGCTTCAACCGCCATATCACCACGTGCCACCATAATTCCGTCGGTTGCTTTCACGATCGCTTCCATTTTTTCGTCAGACTCAATCGCCTTCTTCGTTTCAATCTTTGCAATAATTTGCGCAGTTGAACCATGTGAAAGCATAATTTGGCGCAATTTCTCAATATCTTCTGCGCTCTGCACAAAACTCATTGCCACGTAATCAAAATCTCTTGACGCGCCGAATTCAATGTCAGCCATGTCTTTCTCGGTAATCACATCGCCACCGAAATCAGTTTCCGGCAAGTTCAAACCTTTTTTCGACATCACAAAGCCGTCATTCAAAATTTTAACTTTAATTGCGGTCTTTGAAATAATTTCTGTTACTTCTGATTTAATTTTTCCGTCAAACATATAAAGTGGCTCGCCGACTTTCATACGCTCAGCCAAGTTATATTGCACTGGCAAAATGTTTGAACCATCATGTTTCGTAATGCTTGAATCAAGAATCACCTCATCGCCATGTTTCACGTCAAAATGATTGCCAGCAATTTCGCCTAAACGAATTTTTGGACCTTGCAAATCTTGCAAAATTGCCACTGAGCGACCCTTCTTTGCTGCCGCTGCACGCACTGCTCTAATTTGCTCGTCGCGTTCTTCGTAATTTCCATGGGAGAAGTTTAAACGGCAACCGTTAACTCCAGCCATGATTAGTTCTTCGATTTTTTCTGGCGCAAATACGCTCGGGCCAATCGTAGCCAAGATCTTTGTTCTTTTAAATAATCTACTCATATCGCCCTATATTTTAACATAAAACTCTCATTACGCCTAATCTTTTACAAAATGTACTGCCGCGTTATGGTCAAGTAAAATCTCCGTCTCAATTCTCATCTCTTTTGCCCACTCCGGTACTCGATAGCCATTCCCCCCTTCATTTCGATCGGTGACAAACCACACGCTCGCCTTATCTTTCAAAAATTCTTCGCCCGAGCCGACTACATTTACTCGATATTTTCGAATTGGCTCTAACGAACCATATTTATAATCCACCTCATTCTCAAACAAGTAAATCGGATGCTTTTCGCTCGAATAAAATATCCCATCATAATATGTCCATACCCCATCTGCAATAATTGGCTCACCCTCCTTTGCCACCGCAAAAGTTTCAGCCATAATTTCTTTAATATGTCCTCTTGGTTTACGATTCTCAACAAACGAAACTCCTAGACCAGCCACGATTATTACTAAGCTCGCCAATATAATTTTTAAGCGCTTATTTTTTAGCAGTCCAACTATAATTCCGAGCAATGCCCAAAACAGCACGATGCTATATAATATATAGCGATCCACAAACGAACTCGTTAGCGGCGGCAAAGACAGCACCGTCATCACTAAAAATGGTGCCACTATTAACCAAATCACATCCTTCAGCTTCTGTCGTTCTTCCGCTTTTACTGTTTTAAATGTCTGGTTTAGCCCCATTCCAAAACCAACCAGAAGTAGCAGTCCAAACATCAATCCCCAACCAGTTACTTCCTGCGCCTTATTAAAGAATAATAAACTTGCCGTAAAATCACCCATCGTTTCGAATGACACTGGTGGAATCCAAAATCCAGCCTGCACCGTCTTCACCTGGCTATAAAATGATGGCAGCCACGGCAAGTATAAAATTGCTGCTAATGAATACACCAACAAAATCGTTCTTCGCTTCGCCGTTTCCTTTATAATTGTTTTTACCCCACCCATCTTTTTCACAATCAAAACTAATTGTGCAATCCACATAAATGCTGAAAAATAGTGCGTCCACATCCCGATCGTCATTAAGATGGCATACGCCGCCCAGTATTTTCGACCAGACCTTTCCGTCCCCTTCTCCAGTGCCAACGTCAAATAGTATGTTGCCATCACTACAATCAGCAGCACCAAGGTATACATTCGCATTTCTTGGCTATATCGCACCAACATTGGTGAAACTGCTGCCGTCAGCGTCGCCACACTAGCTGCTTTTACCCCAAACCATTTTTTCACCAAGTGGAAAATAAATACGATCGCTATCAATCCAAAAAAGACCGACATAAATCGCATGGCGACAGCACTCGTACCAAACATGATTGACCAAATTTTTAGCAAAAAGTAGAAAAGTGGCGGATGCACATCAACCGCCGTCATTTCCCAAATTTGTTTGAAATCTCCTCGCACTAAATACGCCGAGTACGCCTCGTCAAACCAAATTGAAGAATTGAGATTCATTATTGCGCATACTAAAAGTATCAACCCTGCAATAATCGGCACTATTATCGAAGCTAGTCGTTCACTATTTTTAATTTTACCTAGTCCACTCATTTTCACCTCCGCACTCCCGTTTGCACTTATTTTAATTGGTCGTTTTTTTACCACTCTTTTCATTTTTGCTTGAATCATTTTCAGCCCCAGCCTCAGCCTCCTCAGCTTCCGACCCATTTTTGTCTAACGCTTTCTTTAAATACAAGTGAATCCTATTATAATTATATAGCGATTGTTCCGACTCAACTCTTGCTCCGCTCGGAATCACCACACTCTGCGCACCAACCATACCAGTTCCATATAGCGACCTCGTATCGATTGATTTTACATCACCTTTTAGACCTGTCACCACGTCCATCGCGGTCCCCATCTCCGCCCAAGTCAAATTCGTTTTTACATTATCACCAAATGATTCCAGCAACCCCTTCACTTTATTTGGATTTGTTAAAATCCCCACGTTTAGCGCCTTGTTTTTAATACCGTTAATAATTCTCTGTTGATTAATTTCACGGTCAAAGTTTGAGTTCGCTAAACCATAGCCGCCCTTCGCATTTCGCGCCCTCGCTAAATCCAACACCATGTCGCCATTCAAATTCTGGTTAAGCCCCTTATTCAACTTAATGTTATGCATGCAGATATCATAAATTCCTCTTTCATCAGTTGCATGTACATCTACGTCAATTCCCCCCAGCACATTCACCACATCCCTTAGGACTCTAAAATCTACCGCCACATAATATTGCAACTGCACATCCGTCACTTCCGTCAACTTCCTTGCAAAATATCTCGCCGCCGCATCTTTATCACCATCCGACGCTTCCTGTTTACAATAATAAGTCGCATTAATTTTACCTTTAAATCCAACTGAGCACATTAGTGCCTTTTCGCCCGCAATTGTATAATTCACCCAAAGATCTCGTGGCACCGAAAAAGTTGAAGCAATCTTCTTTTCTTGATCAAGTGAAATTACCAAAATTGAGTCAGTTAGCATCGCCCCTCCGTGCCCCTCATCATCCTCTGCTGTACCAAAAATCAAAATGTTCGTTCGCCCATTTTCATCCTTCGCCAACGGCTTCTTATTAAAGAACGCATCCATCGGGTTTCCATTCAACGCTCCCGACGCTGCTGAATAAATATTCAAGAAATAATACACTCCAAACGCAATCGCTACCACAATCAACGTTAAAAATGCTATCAAAATTTTTGCCCAAATCGGCAAACGACGACGCACTCTTCGCGCCTCCACCCTACGCATCCGTTCAACTTGTTGGCTTGTTGCCTTGACTCTTTCGTTCGCACGATTTCCTGCCCCAATTCGCTCGCTCCTACGATTCCTCCGTGCAGCTTCCGTCTCCAATTCTTCTTCCGTCAAATCAAAGTCATCAGCACCATTCATTCTGCGATTACTGTGACTACCATAATTTCTACAATCGCCACGATTACTAAGATTACTACGATTACCTCGATCATTGCGTTCGTTATATGCCCCCAACACTTCGTCCGCTTCCCCCATAATCAGCGCCCCATTTTCATCATATAAATCATCGAGATTATAAGCAGCTTCTTCGCTCAAAAAGTCATCATCTGTTATTGCTCGGCGATCATACCTAGTTACGCTTCGTCCGCCACTCGCCCCACCTCTTACTGGCGCCACCATCATCGGATCAATCACGCCACCTTCCGGCACCATTCGCCTTCTTGTAGCCCCCACTGATTTTCTTGCAAAATTACGCGCATCATCAGTTTGTTTTTTGATCATTTAATCGAGCTCCAACATAAATTAATTATAACCATAATAGCACAGAAAAAACCCTAGTTCAAATCTTGCTTTTTCCAGTTTTACTACTATATAATATATCTTAATGAGAGGCGAGGAAAAAAACGGTTCAGATTTTGAACTCATTGAATTGGTTGACGTCTGTCGCAGTTACGGTTATGGCGACGCTGAATCTTTCGCTCTCAAAAATTTCTCTCTCACCGTCAAACGCGGCGAATTTATTATGATTATGGGACCATCCGGTTGTGGTAAAACTACTTTACTCAATGTACTTGGCCTGCTTGATAAACCTACCACCGGCACTTATTATTTGAATGGTAAAAAAGTCAGTCGCTTTAGCGGCCGCGGCAAAGCTCGCCTCCGCGCTAAAAGCATTGGTTTTATTTTTCAAGATTTTTGCCTCATTCCTAATTTAACCGTCATCGAAAACGTTGCACTACCGCTCGTTTATGCTAGTGCTTCTAAAACTCATCGCCTCATTCAAGCTTCCGATACTCTTTCTCGTTTCCACTTAAGGGAACGTGAATACTTTTTACCCCACCAACTTTCTGGTGGCCAAAAACAGCGCGTCGCCATTGCCCGCTCACTCGTCTCTAAGCCTGAAATCATTTTAGCCGATGAGCCGACTGGCAATCTCGATTCTCGTTCCTCCCATATCGTCATGGAAGAGCTCCGCCGTATCCACAGCGAAGGCAATACTATTATTATGGTTACCCATAATCCAAATCTCACCACTTACGCCACTCGCGTCATTCATATGCTTGACGGTGGTATTGACGAGGATATTAAAACCGTTTCGGACGAAGAACTTCCTGCTTCAATCCACGATCGCACCGAACTTGGCGTTATTTTAGACGAAGATATTCATCCTAAGCATAAATCTAGCGCAAAAACCACTAAAATTCCGAAAAAATCTGAAAAAAATTCATCTGGTGATATAAAAACTTCTGAAATTATTTATTCATCCCATGATATAATTTCCCCATCAAACACTCCAGTCCCAAAAGTTTCAACAACTACTCCAGATTCAAACACTCCAGCCCCAAAAACTCCAACGACTGTTCCAGATTCGAAAATCCCAGCCTCAAAAACCCCAGCAACCTCCTCAACTCCAAAAAAGCCAGCCACTAAAACTCCGACCCCGAAGACTCCAGCTCAAAAAAACCCAGTCACTAAAACCGTTCGCACCGGACTTTATGCCTCTGGCGATCCAGGCTTCCGTATTAAAGAGCGCCCTTCAATTGAAGACTTAGTTTCAAAGGAGAAAAAATAATGTCGCTACTTCTAAAAACTCATTTTGACCTCGCAAAAACCTCCCTCAAAGAACGTCGTGGCCGCACTTTTTTAACCTGTCTTGGTATCGCCATCGGTGTAGCCAGCATCATCTTAATTCTCAGTCTCATGGGCAGCATCAACCACCTTATTAAAACTCAGGTCAATGCCATCGGTGGCAATCTTATTATTATTCGCCCAAGCGATAAAAAAGATCGCATCAACAACATCCTCACTGAGCTCACCTCAACCAACCATTTCAATAAATCCAACCTCACAATTACTGATGCCCAAAAAATTCAAACTCTCAACCCCACTCAATCTACCACCGCTGACTTCCCAGTCATCTCCGTCGCCCCTCTCGCTACCAGTATCAACACTCTCATTGGCGATCGCACTGTCGAATCCGCCAGCGTACTCGGCACCACAAAGGAGCTTCAGTCGCTTATCGACCTAAAACTCCGCACTGGCACCTTTTTAAGTGACCAAGCTCTAAAAACTGCCGTCGTCGGCAAAAATCTTAGCCTTAAACTTTTCGGCACCATGGAGCCAGTCGGCAAAACCTTTACCTTACTTGGCGAAAAATTCATCATCGCCGGCATTCTTTCTGAATCAAAAGATCCTATCAATTTCAATAACGTTGATTTCGATGACACTATGATTGTAAATATCAATCACCTAAAAACTCTTGAGCAAAATCTTCAAATCCAACAAATCAATGTTAAAGTCGCCAGTGAGTCTAAAACTCCAGCTACTGCCGCTAAAATCGACAGCCTCCTCCGCGACTTAAAGCACGGCGAAAAAAATTACACGGTAGCCTATGGCGACCAAATTTCACATCCAGCCGGCTCCCTTTTCGATATCATCTCCGGTATGCTCGCACTCGTCTCTGGCATTTCACTCATCGTCGGCGGTATCGGGGTTATGAACATCATGCTCGTTTCCATCGCCGAACGCACCCATGAAATCGGCATCCGAAAAGCCATTGGCGCTTCAAACCTTAACATTTTCTTGCAATTTCTGTTTGAAAGCCTCATTCTCTGTCTTCTTGGCGGCTGCTTTGGCCTCATTCTCGGCTATATTTTTGCCTTTCTTATCAGCACTATTACTCCATTTAGCCCCTACCTCGATTTTCGCATCTGTCTTATCTCGCTCGTCATTTCCATTACCGTTGGTACCATTTTCGGTCTCTACCCAGCCATCAAAGCTGCCCGCCGCAACCCAATTGACTCTCTAAAATCTAACTAAGTCATACTAGCCCCATCTCGCATAACATATGCATAACATCCTATTCATAGCCATAGCCATAGCCATAGCCATAGCTATTCCAACGTCGACCTGAACCGCTCAGATTATGTTATAATATCTCTATGTTAATCTTGGGAATTGAAACTTCGTGTGACGAAACCGCTGCTGCTGTCGTCGAAAATGGCAGTCATATTTTGAGCAACGTCGTTGTCTCCCAAATCGATATTTTTGCCGAATACGGCGGCGTGATTCCTGAGGTCGCCGCTCGCAATCATCTTGAAGTTATAATGCCAGTCATCAAAAAAGCCCTCACCGATGCCAACAAAACCTGGTCTGACATTGACGCTATTGCTGTCACTCATACGCCAGGACTACTTGGCTCACTTCTCATCGGCACCTTAACTGCTCGCACTCTCGCCATTCTACATCAAAAACCACTTTACGCCGTTCATCACCTAAAATCCCACATCTACGCTAACTGGCTCGACTCTAATTCATCCACCTCACAGCCCAGGTCAAGCCTACCGACTTTCCCTCTTCTCTCTCTCGTCATTTCCGGTGGCCATACTCAAATTCTTAAAATGGACGCGCATAATCATTTTGAAATCATTGGCACCACAAGAGACGACGCCGTTGGTGAATGCTTTGATAAAGTCGCCAAGATTCTCGGTCTCCCTTATCCAGGTGGACCAGCTATCGCCCATGCCGCCCTCACCGGCGATCGCACTAAATACCGCTTTCCCCGTCCTAAAGTCGATGGTCTAGATTTTAGCTTTTCTGGCCTTAAAACTGCCGTTCTAAGAACCGTCCAATCTGAGCTTGATCTCCCCATTAGTCACCCTAGTTATGATTTAAAAAATCACCTCACCCCAGCTCAAATTGCCGATTTTGCTGCCAGTTTTGAACAAACCGCCGTCGATTATCTATTAGATAAACTTCAAGCCGCCCAAAAACTCCATCCCGACACCAAATCCTTCGTCATTGCTGGTGGCGTTTCCGCCAATTCCCTCCTCCGCGAAGCCGCTACTGCTCGCTTTAGCTCAATTTATTTCCCTGCCCCAAAATTCTCCGGCGACAACGGCGCCATGGTTGCCGCTGCTGCCTTTTTTGAAATCCAATCTGGCGTCGCCCCTACCGACCCCTACAAACTCAACATCCTTCCCCGCTCTGCCATCAACTAACATCTCTTCCCGTTTCATCATTTATGCTATAATAATCCTTATGAGTATTCCTCTTCAGCAAACGAGAGAATGGGAGCAACTCCAGAATCAACTCGGTGAAACTACTTTTTTTCAACAAACCGCCGACTTTACTTTTCTTGCCATTCTTAAAAAAACTCGTTTCTTAAATTACCTCTACTTGCCATATGGCCCAGTTTTAAACACTAAAACTGCCGCTAAAACCGCTTACAAGGCTCTTCTAGCCCTCGCCAAGGAAAATAACGTAAGCTTTATCAGGATTGAGCCGCAAGACCTTAAAAACGCCTCTTATTTGCTTAAACTACCCAATTTGCGTAAATCTACCGACCTAAACCCGGCTCACACCTGGCTACTTGACCTCGAGAAGCCAAAGGAGCAGATCATCTCTGACTTCGCACAAGGCACTCGCACTCGCTATAATCAGAGTGAAAAAAAAGGTATTACCATCACCGTCTCCGACAATCCCGATGATATTCACCCTCTCGTCCAGCTACAACACAAGCTAGCCCGCGAAAAAGGCATCAATACCTTCTCTGAAGATTATCTTCGCACCGAGCTCGCACAACCTTTTGCCTCTCTCTATCTCGCGCACTATCAAGTCGAAGGTACCGATAAAATTATCGCTGCTTCCTTGTTTTTTGACTACGATGGCGTCCGTTATTATATGCAGTCCGCCTCCGATTACGATTATCGTAAGCTTCCCAGTGCCGTCGCTATTTTGGTTTCCGCCATTTTTGACGCTAAGGAAAAGGGCCTTAAAGCTTTTGACTTCTGGGGCATCGCACCTGATGACGCACCAAAAGACCACCCTTGGGCTGGTTTCACCGCCTTTAAAAAGTCTTTCGGTGGCTTTGCTCGCACCTATGCTGGCACCTATGACCTCATCTTAAATTATCCAAAATACCATCTCTATAATTTCGCCCGTCGCCTCAATCGTTTTATCCGTAAGCTAAAAGCCTAGTCACCTCAATCGCTAAAATGTATTAGTTTTAATCCAACGTTTTAGCCATTAAACTTATCTAAATTAAACATTGGCGTTTTCTCCTCATCAATAATCGCCTGCGCCTTTTTCAAAAGTTTCGTAATTCCCTTCTCTGTTTTTGCCGACCCCACATGCACCGTTTTCACCACCTTGCCCCGCTCTTTATAACACACTTGCACCCCAGTTGCATCCGATCCAGTCTTGAATTTACGAATATATGCCATATCAAAATTATAACACATTCCACGCTATCACCTTTTTAGCTTTAATGTGCCCCTGGGCGCCGCAGGCGCCCAGGGGGTAAAATCCCTATTTTAGCTTCGGTTCTCATTTGGGCGCCGCAGGCGCCCAAGGGGTAAAATACCTATTTTTACCTCTAAAAATCCTTATTTTCTACCCAAATTCGAAAAACCACAAGCATTATCCACAAATTCACAGCCTTTTCCCTGCCCTTCTTCCCTATCATGTTAGCAAGCACTTGACTTAGCAACCCGCTTTGCTATACAATAACCATAACAATTGTGCATTTGGGAAATGATACAGCAAGGTTGAGAGAATCTGATCGCTCTCATGACACAAAACTCGCATAATTGGGGAACAAAAATTACCAAAATAACAGAGGTAAGTTACAAGGCATAACATCTTATGCTTGTTTTGTCAATCACGATAAAACTTATACTTATTTCACACAACTAATTTCACAAGAAAGTGCTTAAGTTTTCCTAGCATTTAGATTTTTAATGTAAGACCATCTTCTAATTTAAAACGCAAGCATTTTCACAAGAATTATTGAATTTAAAGCCATTCAACTATGGTTTTTGAACTAAAAACTAGCTTTTGGAGAAAAACCTCCTCCTAGAGCCAACTCTACTTAATCAGCAAAGATTTACTTTAGAACCAACTTTATTTAATCAGCAAAGATTTTACTTTAGAACTAATTTTATTTAATCAGTAAAAATTTACTTTGGAGCTAAACCCCATTTTATGAATAACTACTTTTACGACTTCTTCAAACCAGGGGATCATGTCCAACATTTCAAGCGCGAACTTCAGCATAAAACCGATTTGAACCGTATTCCGAACCTTTACCGCTATCGCATCGTCGGTCTCGCTACGCACTCCGAAACCCGCGCCGAGTTGGTTATTTATGAATCCCTCTATAGCAAAGATCGAGCAGGGAACTATAAACTCTACGCCCGTCCAGTTGAATTTTTTCTTTCGCCCGTTGATCGCCAAAAATATCCCAACGTCAAACAGCGCTACCGTTTTGAGAAAGTTGACAGCTAAAAGGGAATTGTCTGTCGACCATCGACTCACCACCAACATCACCGATAACTCAAAGCTAATCGCACCCTATAATTTTATTATTAGAACATAAAAAATAAGTGCTGTCAATAGCACTTATTTTCTCGGCTCTAGTCTAGCATCTTCGCGACTTTATTTTCTCGTTTTTAGCCTAGTGTCTTCGTAGCTTTAAGCTTTTTTAACTCCGACCTAACTCCGACCTAAAACCTTCTTAACTTAAATCGCCTCAATTTGATTTTTTAGCCGCTTAATCAGCCCCTCTTTTTCAGAAATTGCATCGCGCGTTTCTTTCACTAAGGCCGCCGGCGCTCGTTCCACATAAGCCGGATTCATCATGCGCGCGTTCAAGCCATCCAGTTCTCGCCCAATCGCTAAAATTCGCTCCTCTAGCTCAGTTCGATAGTCTGCCACCACTGCTTCCGGCACATCTAGATATAACTCATGGTTAGCTAGCGCTAAATGTAGCCCTCTTGGCGCCCCATTCGTTGGCATCACAAACGGCACTCTCGCCAAAAACTTCACCAGCAAAGTATTATCATCCACTAAAATATCTTCGCCAAACAGCACTCCAAATTTCTTACCTTTCGCCACATTGGACAGGGAAGTATTCGTTGCGCGAATTTCCGTCACCACCATTTTTAGCCGCTCAAAGTTTTCTGCCGAAATTTCGTCATAACCCAATTTTGATGGCCATTTCGCATCAATAATCATCCCACTCGTCCATGATAAATTCTGCCAAATCGCTTCCGTCACGAATGGCGCAAACGGATGCAACATCGTCAAAATCGTCTCCAGTGTCGCCTTTAACAGGGAAGTATTCTTATAAATCTTCTGACTTTCAACGAACCAGTCCGCATATTTATCCCAAATTGTCGCATAAAGCACTTCTATCGCCTCAGCAAATCGGCACTCCGCCATACATTGCTCCACCTGTGCTCGGCAACGATTCAGTTCTCGACAAATCCAGTCCTCACCCATGTTATTAGTCGTATATTGATATTGCTCAGGGTTAATTTTGTCCGATTCTGATTCGTGTATCGCTGAGCCACCTCTATCAGTTAGCCCAACCTGCTCATTCTCTAGCACCACATCAATATTCGCATACGAGAAACCCCTCTTTTCCGTCTCCTCCTCAATCACCCCCTGAATAAACCGCGAAATGTTCCATAATTTATTGCATAATTTTTGCCCCGAAACTACTGAGTTTTCCGAAAATGCTTGGTTCATTCCTGCCGAACGACCCCTTAAAATACCCAACCTAAACGCATCTGAGCCATACTTTGACACCAAATCCATCGGGTTAATCACATTGCCCTTTGATTTTGACATCTTTTTGCCGTTCGCATCCAGCACTAATCCGTGCAAATACACCTCTTTAAATGGCACTTCATTTGTCACATACAGCCCCATCATAATCATACGGGCCACCCATGCAAACAGAATATCCGCCCCTGTTTCCATCACATTTAACGGATAGAAATCAGATGGCTTATTTTCTTCCCAATTCGTACACACAATCGGCCAATGCGACGACGAGAACCAAGTATCAAAGGTATCCTCATCTCGACGATATTTTACGCCCCCAATTTCAATTTCCGTCAAATTCACCCTTGTATCAAACACCCACTCATCGCCATCCGCATTCGGGTCCACCTTCTTAAACATCGGGATTGCGATCCCCCAAGGAATCTGCCTTGAGATATTCCAGTCTTTCAGCTCCTTAAAGTAATTGATCAATACCTTCTGTTTATTTTCCGGATGAAACTTAATTTCATTATTTTCTAGATGCGAAATCGCCACCTTCGCCAATTTTTCCGTATCAATAAACCACTGCTCTTTTAGTAGCGGTTCAATCACCGTTCCACATTTATAACAATGTGAGACCGCATGGCGAATTTTCTTTTCGCCCCTTAAAAATCCTGCTTCTTTCAGCTCTTTTAGCACCTTTTTCCGACATTCAGCAGTTGTCAGGCCCTCATATTCCGCTCCAGCCGTTGCCAACATCTTGCCATCAAATCCAATCACCGTTACTCGCGGCAAATCATGTCGATTTCCAACCTCAAAGTCATCTGGATCATGCGCTGGCGTAATCTTTACCGCTCCTGTTCCATAGCTTGGATCCGCATGCTCATCGAAAATAATTGGAATTTCTCGCTTCGAAAGTGGCAACTTCACCATTTTTCCCGCCACCGCTCTATAACGCTCATCTGTTGGATTCACTGCCACCGCCGTATCTCCAAACAGCGTCTCTGGTCGCGTGGTCGAAACGATAATCTCTTTAATTTCCGCACTGTCATCTACTAGTGGATAGGCAATATCCCAAAGATAACCATCTTCATCCTCATGCTCCACCTCAATATCCGCAAACGCCGTCTGGTGTTTCGTACAAAAGTTCACCAGCTTTTCGCCCCTATACACCATTCCGTCCCGCCACATTTTTTCAAATGTCGCATACACCCGGCGCACCACGTTTTCATCTAATGTAAAGGTCAAATCTTGCCAAGCACAGGAAGCCCCCAGCGCTCTTAGTTGCAACTCCATATTGCCACGCTGTTGTTGCACAAAATTCCATACTCTCGCATATAGCTCATCTCTTGAAAATTCAAATCGCGTATGTCCGTCTTTTTCAAGATTACGCTCATAAACCACCCAGGTCTCAAATCCAGCATGATCCGCCCCGGGAATATACCAAGCTTTTTCACCCCGCAAGCGATAATATCTCGTTAAACTGTCCTCTAAGGCCACTGTCAGCCCGTGTCCGATGTGTAAATTACCATTCGCATTCGGAGGCGGCATTACAATCGAAAAGCGCTTACGCTTAGCCTCAGCGCCTTCCAGGGCATATTCTGAGTCGGGAATTACCGGCAAAAACTTGCCCGTAGCCTCCCACGCAGCATAAATATCCGTTTCAAAGTTTTGTGGTTCATAACTACTTGCAAATTTCATCTTCTCTCCCTTTCTTTCTCATTTTTTAAATGCCGTCCCCTCTCTTCAGCTAACTTTTATTCCGATCCTTTTCCCGTCAACACCGCCACCACCGTCATCAATAAAATCTTCAGATCAAACAATACCGACCAATGATCAATATAGTAGCAATCTAGCCGTACCACTTCCTCGAAATCCGTAATTTGCGATCGCCCCGAGGTCTGCCATAATCCCGTAATCCCTGGCTTTAAACTTAGCCTACGCTTATGATGTCCCGCATATTGGTTATATTCATCAATCATCGGTGGCCGCGTCCCCACTAATGACATATCGCCTTTTAGCACATTGAAAAATTGTGGAAATTCATCTAACGAAGTTTTTCGAATAAACTTACCAACCCTTGTAATCCTCGGGTCGTTCTTCATTTTAAACATCGCCCCATTCATCTCGTTTCCGCCCTCCTTTAATAGTTTCTGGCGTCGTTCTTCCGCATCCTTATACATCGAACGGAACTTATACATATAAAAGTATTTTCCGTTTCGCCCCACTCGTTTTTGTTTAAATAAAATTGGTCCACCATCCTCCAACCAAATTGCTGGCGCTACAAAAATTCCAATCAAAACTGCCAACAAGCAGCCAAATGTCGCTCCAATAATATCCAAAATTCGCTTAATGAGTAGCGCAATTTCCGAAAAAATCCGTGGCGCAAATCGCACCACCTTCAGTGTGCCAAAATCTTCCAATTTTGACTCAAAAGTCTCCGATGCAAACGAGTCTATTGTTACCATCACATCAATCCCCATTTCGCAAACCATCTCAATAATCGCGTTGATTCGCTCGCGATTCAACTGGTTTACCGATATAATCACCATATCAACATTATGTCGCTTCAAAAATGTCGTCGCATCATCTTGTTCCTTTTTGAAACCATATTTTACCAGCTCTGGATCAATTCGAATTAACCCTGCATTCACCACCTTAGCCGCTAGTCCACTTTTCGTTTTTGTCGTTACTCGATAAAATGTCGATTTGTCCTTTGCCGCCAACTCTGCTAACCCGATAATCTCAAAATCATCTGCTCCATTCCTCAGCAAATTCTTAATTACTCGTTCTTTATCTTCACGATCAGTAAACACCACCGTTTGTTTTTTATGTCGCGCTTGAATCGCCCGAAAAATCGTTTGCACTATAATTGCAAACACATACGATAACGCAAAATAAATCGAGAAGAAGTACCCAAAGAACAAACGGGGAATTGACTCTGAAATGTGCGCCATATAAACAATCGAAGCAAACAGACCTGCCACCAATATCGTATTCAAAAATGCTTCTTTTAGTAGCCTTAATGCTCCTCTTCGGCCCGTCACATTTGAGCTGCGATAAAAAGCGAACACCGCAATATAGCAAAAGATTAAGTATGAGAAGACCAACGCATCGTTAATGTTTCGAAAGGTATCTTCTGCCTCCCAGCCAAACCGAAATGTATAGGCAATCAAAAAGGCCACGCCAATCGCGATTACATTCGTAACAAATGTCCCTAATTTTCTCTTAAACATTTTCCTTATTATATCACAGCAGAGAAGAACCCGTGCTATAATGTAGAAAAATTAACAGAGAGGTTTTATGGCAAGTATCTTTTCAAAAATCGTTGCGGGCGAAATTCCGTGTTACAAAATTTACGAAGACGACAGTGTTCTCGCCTTTCTCGATATTCATCCCGAAACCACCGGTCACATTCTCGTCATTCCAAAACTCGAAGTTGATAAATTTTATGATTTGCCAGACGATATTTACCAACATCTTTTTGCCGTTGTTAAAAAACTCAGTCTACATCTCGAGCAAAAATTAGGCGCCCGTATCATTGCTAAAATTATTGGCACCGATGTTCCGCACACCCATGTCCACCTCATGCCAGTTGACCCCAATTGGCAGCACGGCAAAACTCTCGAACCATCCGAGGACGATTTTATCGCCCTGCAAGCCAAATTAAAAATGGATTAACCCGGAAGGCTAACCCATTTTCTTCTAACTCCTAAGTCGCATCAACACAAACTGTGTCGCTCCTAAGTTTTTGAATTTCAACTTTTGACTTTTAGCTTTTTAGTTCTTAGCTTTTAGTATTTATAAAAACCTTCGCCAGTGCTACAACCCAGTTTTCCAGCTTCAATATATTCTTTCAAAACCTTTTTCATACCCCTAAAATTGTATGGCATCATCATTTTCTTTAGCAGCGGACTAATTGGGCGTGGTACTTTTTGATATTGCTCCACCACGTTATAAACCGTATTTAGCCCCACCACATCCATAATTTGAAATGGGCCTTTCGGTGCGCCCGTGCTAATCGTCCAGGCTTTGTCAATACTCTCCGGGTCTGAAATTCCATTCACATATAAGTCTAGTCCATTCAGCAGTAACGGTACCAACATCGAGTTTAAAAGATATCCTGATTTTTCTTTGCGAATTGGCAGCGGCACCATATTCATCGACTCTGCGATTTTCATTACAGTTTCAAATGCTTCGTCGCTCGTTTGTGGCTGTGACATCACCTCTGTAATGTTATTTTTGAAAATCATATTTGCAAAATGCATTGACAAATAGCGATCCGGTCGTCCAGTGTAATTCACAAAAGTTGATGGCAACATCGTCGACGAATTCGTTACTAGCACTGTTTTTTCATCCATCAGTGGCGCCAACATTTGGTAAAACTTAATCTTATCCGCCTTTACTTCTGGTACCGACTCAATCACTAGATCCGCCTTCTTCACCGCCGTCCCAAGGTCTAACTCGAATTTCAATCTTTTTTCCGCCTGCTCGACTTTTTCACGGCAAATCTGCGCCTGAAAATCACCTTTTTTCGCAATGCCATTTGCCCACTCCTTCGTGGCTTTATCTGCCATTTTTTCGATCATTTTCAGGTAACTTTCTTTTATACTTGCCAGTTTCTTTTTCGCCCGCTCAATACTACCTTCGCTACGTAGCCAAATCGTCACTTCATGTCCAGTATAAGCTGCCTGAAACGCAATTTGACTCCCCAGTACGCCTCCACCCGCTACTACAATTTTTTTCATTTTTTACCTCTCTTTTTCATACTTCCATTCATCTTTTTTATTATTCATTTATTCATATTTTTTATTTTATTATTTTATAATTCATTTTTACAATTTTTGTAAAAATTAACATCTATTTTCAATTTTTCCATAAAAAAATGGTACACCCGACAGGATTCGAACCTACGACCTTTTGCTCCGCAAGCAAACGCTCTATCCAGCTGAGCTACGGGTGCAGATGTGGATATCATCTAAATCCAAGGACTCAGATGATACCCACCTAGAAATTAAATGAGCATCACGTTGCCGTGACATCTATATTATAGCATATTTAATTAAAAATCATAGAGGTGTGTTATAATTTATTTAATAAAAAGGAGTTTTATGGAAGAAAATAACACAAACAACAATACACAGCCTCTAAATCCCACCCCAGCGAATCCAAATCCAGCTCCGACAGCCGCTCCGACATCTACCCCGACCCCTACGTCAGCCCCCGCTACCTCATCTACTCCAAACACAGCCTCAACCGCTACTGGTGCTGATGCCATCAAGCAAAAACTTCAAACTGTTTCTAAGAATCACTTAGTTAATTTTGCTATTTCTGCTCTTACTAAACCCACTACTACCTTCAAAGAACGACTTAATGGTTTTTCCACCTTCAAAAGCGCTTGGCAGCTTCCATTGATCACTACTGTCATATTTACCGTATTTTCACTTATCTCTACCATTCTTTCCAAGGTTTATACCCCAGCCCACAAATCCTTCTTCGGCAGCCAAGTCGACGCTTCCTGGAACTGGAAAAAGCTTGATAAGATCGACTGGGTCCAAACCATCTTCTCTCAGTTCATCGCCTACCTCGTTCCAGTCTTAGCCATTACCGCAGTTTACTATCTTATTTCACTTATCTTCAAGAAAAAAAGCAACTACTTCCGACTGCTTACCATTGCTGCCGTCTCTAGCCTACCAGCCATCGTCACCACTTTCATCTTTATGCCTCTTGTCACCATGGTATCCATCAATCTTGGTCTCATCGTTATGTTTGCTGGCTTCTCCTACACTTCCATCATGGTCTACGAAGGATTCAATCAAGAAATCGGTTATGAAGGCGATCAACGAATCTTCGCTAACTCCCTTGTCACTATTGCAATCTATGCTATTGCCGTCTTCCTCTTCACTTCCTTCCTTAAACAAAGCCTAGGTAGTGATCTTCCTTTCGATTCACTAAACAGTTTATTCAATTATTAATCTATAATCGGTATATATAATGGACAACAACCTCGACCCTAAACAAACAACTTCGAAACTCACTGGCAGCCGTGCAGGTCGTCTTAAAGTACGTCTCCTAAAAACCTACTACGGCAACATCCTTAAAGATATGCGCATTATCTGCATCACTGGTACCACCGGTAAGAGTGTTGTCGCCCATTACGTCTACCATATTCTAAAAGAGGCTGATGAAAAAGTTGCCATTCTTGCTTCTGAAGATGAAATTAAAGTTGGAACCCTTTATAAGTTCTTTAGTGACGCTTGGAAGGCTGGTGCCGACTACTGTGTCATCACCACCCCAGCCCACTCTCTAAAGAAAGACGTTTTCTATCAACTCCCAGTCTATCTTGCCGCCCTCACCGACTATGTACCTTCAAAACTCTCTGATCTGTCTCCAGAAGAATACGCCGCCGCTGAAAATACTCTTTTCAGCCTTAATCCAGAATATGTTGTTTTAAATCGCGACGATAGTAATTTCCTCGAATTTTCTAAATTCAAAGGCAAACAAGGTACCGCCACCTATGGTTCCGACCACTACAGTGACACCAAAATTGAACGCCGTACCCTCTATCGCAAGGGAAGTGAAGCAACTCTTAATATCGAAGGTCATCGTTTTAGCGTTGCCAGCTTCCTCACTGGTGAACCAAATATCTCTTATATGGCTGCTGCAGCCACTATCGCCCACCTCATGCATCTATCCGAGGATCAAATCATAAACGGCATCAGCAATTTTGACCCAGATCACATTGCTGGATAAATCACCTTCATAAAAATACAGCACATCGCTGGATATTCAAATCATCTTTATAAAAATACAACCAACTAGGTTGTATTTTTATAAGTCAGCTTTGATCTTAAACTAAAATCTATTTTTTCATTTTCTTCTTTAAAATCTTGCGGGTGACTTTTAGATCCTCAAATGGCACAGCCCCCTCTGCTCTCAAAATCGTTTTTTCATGCCCCTTTCCAAGCACCAAAACAATATCATCCTTTTTCGCAAGATCAATTGCTTTCTGAATTGCCTCCTCACGATCCAGGATAATAAATAGATCTTTACCTAAAACCTTCCCACAGTTCTCGGCCCCCTTAGCAAATTCCTCTGCAATCACCATTCGATCCTCATCCCTTGAATCATCTTCAGTCACAATTACAATATCAGAATTTTTTGCACCAATTTCTCCACGCTCTGCCCTAGTCGATTCATCACGACGCCCCGCCCCACCAAAAAGGGAAATAATTCTTCTTTTCTTACCAGGCACTACAGATTCAAACACCTTCAAAAAAGCATCAGGCGTATGAGCATAATCAACAATCACCTCAAAATCCTGCCCCTCATTCACTCGATTCATTCGACCTTCCACACTCTCCAGCACTGAAATTCCTTTCTCAATTTGAGATACGCTTAAGCCCAGCTTCAAACCCACTGCCACAGCTGCAAGGGAATTATATACAGTAAATTTCCCTGGAATGTGCGTTCGAATCTCAATTGTTTGAGGCTTCCCACTTTTCACATTATTATTACCGACACCATCATCAGAACCAATTTTACTATCACCAGTGTCGACAAATTCAGTCTTATACCTTACCCCCTCCGCCAAAAGCTCAACATCCTCAGCCTTTAAGATGCCATTATTTATACCATATGTGATATATTCTTCCACATCATCAGCAAAATAGGACCAGCTTTTATCATCTTCATTAATTACACCATATTTCGCAACCTTAAATAACTTTCTCTTTGCATCACGATAGTTTTCAAAAGTTTTATGATAATCTAGGTGTTCGTGTGTCACATTCGTCATTACTGCAATTTCAATTGGCACACCAAATATGCGATTTTGTGCTAAAGCATGTGACGTAATCTCCAGCACCAAAAATTCAGCCCCGCTCTCCGCAATCTTTCTCATTCTTTGATTCAGAGTTTCCGTATCCACGGTTGTCATATGTTCGATTTGTTCTTCCAGCTTATCCACCCCCCAAGCCACGGTCGTCATCAAACCTGCTTTATGGCCAGCTGAATTCAACATCTTCCAAATCATAAAACAAGTTGAGGTTTTTCCATTTGTCCCAGTTACCCCAATCACCCTCATCTCTTTTCCTGGAAATTTATACTTATGCGCCATCACCATCGCTTTTAGTTTATGATACGGAATCACCAGGTTATTATAATTAGGAACTCTATCCATCAGGAATGTTTTTACACTCATTTTATACCTCTCATTTTCTCCATTATATCACAATCACCCCTGTTAAACGCCCTCTTCTTCACATTTTTTATATTATTTCTTGTATCTTATCTATAATTAGCACTCTCTACTTGACAGTGCTAATTTTTTCGATACAATAGATACAGATCGATTAAATTCGCATTAATATACTAAGGAGGAAAATGACCCTAAAACCATTGCAAGATCGAGTTGTCGCTAAAAAAGAAACTCCAGCAGAAAAGACCGCCTCAGGCTTCTTTATGCCAGGTGAAGCTAAAGAAAAACCAAGCTACGCTACCGTAGAGTCGGTTGGTCCAGATGTTAAGAACATTAAAGTTGGTGACAAAATCATCTTCAAAGAATATTCCACCACTGATATTAAAATCGATGGTCAAGATTTTCTCATCGTCAAAGAAGAAGATATTCTCGCAACCATCAACTAATCATTTAATTTATCAACATTCATATCATTTATTGAAAGGAAATTATGGCAAAAAAAATTTTCTACGCAGACCAAGCTCGTGACAAAGTCCTAAGCGGCGCTAAACAACTCTATGATGCCGTTAAAGTTACTTTTGGTCCAAAAGGCCAAAACGTAGTCATTGAAAAATCCTACGGCAACCCAACCATCACTCATGATGGTGTCACTGTTGCTGAAGCGGTTGATCTAGGCAGCACCGAAGCTAATCTTGGTGAACAAATCGGCGCCAAGCTCATCAAATCTGCCGCCCAAAAACTAAACAAAGTAGCTGGCGATGGCACCACTACTGTCACTGTTTTAACCTACAATATCCTTAATGAGGCCAATAAGCTCATTGCTGCCGGTGTTAATCCAATGGAGCTCAGAAAAGGCATTGAAAAAGCTGGCCAAGAGATCGTTGAAAAAATTAACCAAACAGCTGAAAAAATTGCTGGAGACGACAAAAAAGTTGCCGAGGTTGCTACCATTTCCGCTGGTGACCCAGAAATTGGCAAACTTATCGCCGATGTAATTAGTAAAATTGGCAAAGATGGCATCGTTACCGTTGAAGCAGGACAAGGTCTTGAAATGGAACAGGAAATCGTCGAAGGCTTTAGCTATGATAAGGGTTATAGCTCTCCATTCTTCGTCACCGATGTTAATCGCCAAGAAGCCATCTTTGACAAACCACTCATCCTTCTTACTGATAAGAAAATCTCCACCAGCAACGAAATTCTTCCAATCCTAGAGAAAGTCGCACAGTCTGGCCATAAAGATCTCGTTATTATCGCCGAAGAAGTTAGCGGTGAAGCTCTTTCACTTCTCGTCCTCAATAAGTTAAAAGGTGTCTTCAATTCACTCGTTCTTAAAGCTCCAGCTTTTGGCGATCGCCGCAAGGAGATACTCGAAGACATCGCCGTTCTTACTAATGCCGTTGTCGTCTCTGAAGATAAGGGCATGAAACTAGAAGATACTGAAATATCTGCTCTAGGCTCAGCCAAGAAGATCATCGCAACTAAGGATAACTCTACTATTATTAGCGGTGCTGGTAATCAAAAATCCGTACAAGAACGTATCGAATTGATTAAATCTCAATCAAATCTTGCTACCTCCGACTACGACCGTGAACAATACGAAAAACGTGCTGCCGCCCTCTCTGGTAAGGTTGCCGTTATTAAAGTTGGTGGCGCTACTGAAACTGAGATCGACGAAAAGAAATATCGAGTTGATGATGCCGTAGCCGCAACCAAGGCTGCCCTCGATGAAGGCATCGTTACTGGTGGTGGAGTTACACTCGTTAATCTTGCCGATCAACTCACTAGCGAAGATGCTGGCACAAAAATTGTCAAGAATGCCCTTAAGGCTCCTCTGCTTCACATCTTGGAAAACGCCGGATTGAATGCTCAAGCCCTCCTTGCTGCCGTCGAAAATGCTAAACCAGGCCAGGGAATTAATGTCATGGAACCAGAAAAAGGCCTTCAGGATCTCAAAAAAGCTGGGGTCATTGATCCAGCCCGTGTTACTCGCGAAGCTGTTCAAAATGCCATCAGTATTGCCGCCACCGCCATCACTATGGGCGCCCTCATTGTTGAGATTCCAGAAAAGGAAGATGTAGGTGCCGCCAATGCTGGTATGGGCGGAATGTATTAATCGCTAATAAAAAACTAAACTAGAGAAGGTCCACCCTTCTCTAGTTTTTTCTCACCCTTCTATGATCCACTCCTTTCAGATATAAATAAATACTCCTCAAAAAAATAATCGCAAATCGCGATTATTTTTATTATTCTATAATACCTAAATTAGCTATCAGCTTTTTCTACTAAGAATAGAAGAGCCTCGGCACGCATTTCTTCATTACCGATCTCTTTAACGGCCTCGTAAGCGGAGGTAATCATCTCCTTCGAACCTGTCGACTCGATCATTTGTTTATATACCTTAAATTTCTGTTCAGGCTGCATTTTAATTTTGTCCATTAATGGGTATAGATCTTGCAACATCTGCTTCTTTACATTTTCGAACTGGTCTACCCCAGCTTCAGAATTAGCAGAAGGAGCTGCCATCGCAGGCATTGCTTCAGCCGCACCAGGCATAACCCCAACATTCTCAGCAGGCATTACTGGCTCCGCTGTTGGTGCTGTCACAGGTTCAACCATTGCAGGCCCAGACGCCATTGCTGGTTCATTCATAATTGGCGTTGGTTCCGTATTTGTCAAATCAGCCATCACACTTGAAGCATTAGATGCATCAATTGGATCGTTTGATAAGAAATCTGGAATTGGTGGCGCTGGTGGCACCCCTAGTTGATCCTGAATATTAATGTTAAAATCTGCATTTGAATCCGCTGCGTTCGTTGCGCCCGTCATTGGTGCGCCATCATTTTGATCCATTTACCCACCTTCTTTTATTCTATTTTTTTCCAGTTTACCATAACTGTTTTATTTTTTCAAACACACAAAAAAATAAGTCAGACAACTGACTTATTTTTATAGCTTTTAATCAATTTTTTAAAATCGCAGTTTTTTCACTAATTTATCAATCAAATCTAATCGCACTTCTTCCATCGGTAAGCGATTCCCAAACACATTCACGATTTCTTCACCCTTATTTTCAGGGAAATAAACTGTTACCGCAGGAGCAAAACGTTTTTTTGGCATTAAGATTATCGCGAAATGCACATCATCCTGCAAAACTCCAAACGCCTTATAATCCTCGAAGAGATACATTTTTTCTCCCTCAGTTAAGCCTTTTTCGGAAAGTACATACTGAATCTTTCTAGGCGGACGCACCGAGTAGACAATCAAAGCGATCACTGAGACAACAATAAGTGCCGTAAAAGTCCACCACTCGAAGCGAATCGAAATTAGCGACAGTATCACCCCAACAATTACTAATCCAAGATACCACCCCATATTTTTATCATGCGAGACATATTCCTCCGCCTCCCATTGAATCACCTCAATATTTTTTCCCATACTACCTCAATATTCATTAGCTTTTTTAAATTATATCACAAC
>ERZ772974.112-NODE-112-length-61926-cov-8.371143_pt1 | contig 61926 bp, 47 predicted proteins | sample MGYA00580671_ERZ772974 | MGnify/ENA primary metagenome ERZ772974 (study PRJEB29015, sample SAMEA2738065) | human oral metagenome | biome: human oral; feature: human-associated habitat; material: saliva | place: China | collected 2218 ... | reverse complement strand
ACATCTTCCTGTATCTTACAGTCCCTGCAGTAGCTATCTGACTACTAACAAATTCAATAAAGTCCAAAGAGCAAGCCATATTCTTATAATTCTAAATCGCCACCAAACTCCTCATGCCAAGGTAAGCCTTGCTTATTGAGTACCTCCAAAAATGGATCTGGATCAAAGTCTTCTACGTTCCATACACCTGGTTTGCGCCATAAGCCCTTGAAGAACATCATCGCACCAGCCATTGCAGGTACACCCGTGGTATAGCTGACACCTTGCATTCCCGTTTCGTTATAGGCATCTTGGTGCTTACAATTATTATAAATGTAATAGGTTTGCTCCTTTCCGTCCTTAATTCCACGGATACGACAACCTATCGAAGTCTCACCATCATAATTCTCTCCTAGATCTTGTGGATTAGGCAGAACTGCTTTCAAGAACTGCAAAGGAACAATCTTCACCTTAGCTGTCTTACCAGAGCCATCAGCTAATGGTGCTTCATATTCTATCTCATCGATACGACTCATACCAAGATTCTGAATACAGTCCAAATAAGTAAGATATTGCTTACCGAATGTCATCCAGAAACGAGCACGCTTAATTGTTGGATAGTTCTTTACCAATGACTCCAATTCCTCATGGTGCATGAGATAAGAATCACGTGGACCAATATTTGGATAGGTCAAATCTTGATGCACAGCCAATGGTTCTGTCTCAATCCATTCACCATTCTCATAATAAAGCCCCTTCTGAGTTATCTCACGGATATTAATTTCTGGATTGAAGTTCGTTGCAAATGCCTTGTGATGATTGCCCGCATTACAATCAACGATATCAAGATAATGAATTTCGTCAAAATGATGTTTAGCAGCATACGCCGTATAAGCCTGTGATACTCCTGGATCGAAACCACAACCAAGAATAGCTGTCAGTCCAGCCTTCTCGAACTTATCTTTATAAGCCCATTGCCAACTATATTCGAAGTGTGCCTCGTCCTTTGGTTCGTAATTAGCTGTATCCAAATAATTACAACCGCAAGCCAAACAAGCATCCATGATTGTCAAATCTTGATATGGCAAAGCTAAATTAATAACCAACTCTGGCTTGAAATCATTAAACAATGCTTTCAATTGCTCAACATCATCTGCATCAACCTGTGCTGTCTTGATATCAGCTTTATAACCTTTATCATGAATTGCCTTAACTAACTCATCACATTTTTCCTTGCGACGGCTAGCAATCATAAATTCAGTAAACACGTCCTGATTCTGGACAATCTTAAAAGCAGCTACAGTAGCCACGCCACCTGCACCTATCATTAAAACTTTTCCCATATTATCTTATTATTATTTTATCTTACTTTCAATTTCAGGGGAGGAAATTCCCATTGCGTTTAGAATTGAATAACCCAATATCGCTTGCTTGAAGTTGCCACCTTCCAAAGGTTGCATTGCAAATAATGTGATATGCTTTAACTCATCATCCACATCATTTAATGTATTTCTAATAGAGCGGAGCAGCGAATCCTCCTCAGCATTCGGAACAATCATAATCCGTTTTACCTCGTCATGAATACAAAGCGTCTTGAGAAGATCAAGCAAAACAGCATCTTTCGCAGTATTTTCATCACCGCAAGCAATACTATTTATAATAAACTCACCGAAATGCTCGTCCATAAAAGCCTGACCATTGAGTTCCTTATCATAATCGGAAGGAGCAAAATTCTCTAGTTTCTGATTCTTTTTATCATGCAAAAGAATCACTTGTGTCTCATGATCACCTGGTTTCAACCTACCATCAAGCGCAACATCTACCGCCCACTGACTAAAATCGGCAGCAGGAATACGACGATCTAACATGCGCTCAAAGTTTACGATAATATCAAAAGCCACATGATCAATATAATCACCATCAACAATGATGATGTTTTCACTCCACTTAATATTCTGTGCTTCTTGTGTATTCATAGCCACAAAGATACACTAAATCAAGCGAAATGCAAAATAATAGTATGACTTTGTTATCTTTACATTCTCTGCGTAACAAACAAAAAGAGCCCCACAGCTAAAAGTACTAACAAAAAAGGAATCCACATAGACATCTTAATAAAATGGGCAGAACACAATGTCACATACAACAATATCAATAGGATAATAAGCGTAATCATTCTCAGAGCTTTTACAATACCATGATTTAATTTTCATCCTATAAAATTAAAAGAGATTATATTCCTGCATAATAAAAACCTTCTCACGAATACAAGAAAATGACATAAGAGAATTATAAATTGTAAAATTAAATACAAAATAACAAACTAATAAATCCTGCAAAATATCCTACAAACAACCCACTCCTTAGTAAGATTATAAAACATTGATTATTAGTGTTATAACCAAACATCAAAACTACTCAAAAAAAAGTACTATCGTTTCACAGAAAAAGTACTATCGTTTTGAGAAAAAAGTAGTATCGTTTTTATGAAAAAGTACTATCGTTTTACTAAAAAAGTTCTATCAATTTTTTTTAACCAATATATCGAAAAGAAAACGTAAAATTAATTCAAAAAAATCTGTGATTATATTTGCAATCTTCAAATATAATGTTTATCTTTGTTGCAGACTATAGGAGGATAACACCGTGAAGAGTACGGAAAAACACGACCCTATTGGTCTACAAACTTAAACAATAAAAAAGAGTATGAACTATTCACTGAACAAACGCACAATGAGCGTTGGCCCCAAAAAGGGCGAGGAAGTTTTCGTGGCAAGTGCTGTTTGCCAAAAACATCGTATTTCATTTGACGAGCTTTGCGAGCGCATGGCGGACGATTCAACAGTAGGACAAGCTGATGTCGCAGCTGTTTTCTATCGACTCCGTAAGGTGCTAAATCAACTTTGCTCTCATGGTTTCATCGTGGATGGTGGTCCGTTAGGAACATTCCGACCTACCTTTACATCCAAAGCCGTGAGCAAAGAAGAGGATTTCAAACCTGCAGAATGTATTTCGCGAACCCAAATCATCTTTACTCCTACTGCCGATTTCCGCCAACTAAAGGATGTTGAGTTCTTCCGTGTGGCTAAGCAGGAGAGAAAGAGTACGAAGAAAAAGAAAACGACTAAGGACTCTGAGCCTTCTGAACCAACTACTGTTGGTTAATTCCCACGAACTAAAAGATTACTCCCCCTCTCCACTTCGGTTGGAGAGGGGGAGTTTTCATTAAAAATCCCATTAGCTTATCTCTCAATAAAGCTAATGGGATGATTATTTTTACTTGACTTATCTTGAAGCAATAGGCTTTAGATATTCAATAACTCTATCACCTTTTCAACAGCAGCACTGATACCATCGGCATCTTTACCACCTGCTTGTGCATAATGTGGCTGACCGCCACCGCCACCCTTAATGAGTTTGGCTGCTTCACGAATTACTTTTCCTGCATTTAAGTCGTGCTCTTTCACCATATCATCACTGAGCATGATTGAAAGCTGTGGACGATTCTCATGTACAGAACCTAATACGCAAACGAGATTCTCTGGTAATGCTTCACGAACCTTGAAGACAATATCCTTAGCAGAAGCAGGATCTACTGGGAGCACTGCCTTAATGACATGTACACCATTCAATGTTTCTGCACGTTCTACCAATGATTTCGCTGCACGATCAACTGCTTGCGCACGGAAACGCTCAACCTCCTTCTTCATCGCATCATTCTCTTCAACAAACTTGGTGAGAACTGCCTTAAGATCCTTAGCATTGTTGAACATTGCCTTCAAGTCGCGCAAGGTATCTTCAAGTGCATAGATTGCATTCTCGCAAGTCTCGCCAGTCATTGCTTCAATACGACGAACGCCTGCAGCAACGCTACTTTCACCTACAATCTTAAAGAAACCGATGCGACCCGTAGACTTAGCATGAATACCACCACAGAACTCGCAACTTGGACCGAAGCGTACAACACGAACCTTGTCGCCATATTTCTCACCAAAGAGAGCTACTGCACCCATTTCCTTTGCTTCCTCCATTGGTGTATCACGATGCTCGTCAAGAGGATAATCCTTACGAATCATCTCGTTGACAAGTTTCTCTACTTGGCGAAGTTCCTCATCGGTTATTTTCTGGAAGTGAGAAACATCGAAACGGAGCGTGTCAGGACTTACGTATGAACCTTTCTGCTCGGCATGCTCACCAAGAACTTGCTTCAAAGCATAATCAAGCAAGTGAGTTGCAGTATGATTAGCTGCTGACGCATCACGCTTATCTGTATCAATACATGCCATGAATTCTGCCTCAACATCCTTTGGCAATTCCTTAACAATATGGATGCTCTGGTTGTTCTCACGCTTGGTATCAATAACATTGATAGTCTCATCCTCGTTAACAAGCACACCTTGATCGCCTACCTGTCCACCCATCTCACCATAGAATGGGGTATAATCGAGTACAATCTCATAGAAACTATTCTTCTTCTGTGTCACCTTACGATAACGGAGAATATGACATTCGTACTCTGTATAATCGTAACCAACAAATTCCTGTTCGCCTTCACGTACAATCTCCCAGTCACCATTCTCAACAACAGCAGCATTGCGAGCACGTGCTTTCTGCTGTTCCATCTCTTCATTGAATTGCTTCTCATCAACGGTATAACCATTCTCACCGCAGATAAGTTCGGTCAAGTCAAGTGGGAAACCGTATGTATCAAACAAGCGGAAGGCTTCCTTACCATCAAGTTCGGTCTTGCCATGTGCCTTCAATTCATCCATTGCACCATTGAGCAATGTGATACCCTTATCCAATGTGCGCAAGAAAGAATCTTCCTCTTCCTTCATCACACGACCAATCAGTTCACGTTGTGCTGTAAGTTCAGGATAAGCAACGCCCATCTCATGTACCAAAACATTGATTAGCTTATACATGAAAGCCTCCTTCTGATCAAGGAAAGTGTAAGCATAACGCACAGCACGACGAAGGATACGGCGGATAACATAACCAGCCTTTGCATTGCTTGGCAACTGACCATCAGCAATAGAGAATGCAACGGCACGCAAGTGATCGGCAACAACACGCATTGCGATGTCTACCTTCTGCTCATCGTTGATACCTTCGCCATTAGGACCTTCTGGGAAGGTGTGGTTATACTTCTTACCAGAGAGGCGTTCGATCTCTTCTATTACTGGTGTGAAGATATCGGTATCATAGTTAGAGTTCTTACCTTGCATCAAGCGAACCAAACGCTCGAAGCCCATACCCGTATCAATAACGTGCATCTTCAATGGCTCAAGGCTACCATCAGCCTTACGATTGAACTGCATGAAGACGATGTTCCATATCTCAATTACCTGTGGGTGATCCTTGTTGACAAGTTCCTCTCCAGGCACCTTAGCTTTCTCTTCCTCTGAACGGAAGTCGATATGAATCTCCGAACACGGACCGCAAGGACCCGTGTCACCCATTTCCCAGAAGTTATCATGCTTATTACCATTGACGATATGGTTCTTTGGGAAATGCTTCTCCCAGTAGCTTGCAGCCTCATCATCACGTGAGATACCTTCTGCCTTATCACCTTCAAAAACTGTTACATAAAGGTCTTTAGGATCAAGATGCAACACATCTACAAGATATTCATAAGCGTAATCAATAGCACCTTCCTTGAAGTAATCGCCAAAGCTCCAGTTACCCAACATCTCAAACATAGTATGGTGACTGAGAGCAGCATCACGCCCCACTTCTTCCAAGTCGTTATGCTTACCACTAACACGCAAACACTTCTGTGAGTCAGTACGTCGGCGTGGCTCTGGTTCCTTTGTTCCAAGGATAATATCTTTCCACTGGTTCATACCAGCATTCGTAAACATCAGCGTAGGGTCGTCCTTGATAACCATTGGGGCAGACGGTACGATAACATGTCCCTTCGACTCAAAGAACTTCAAATAGGAGTCGCGGATTTCATTTGCTGTCATCATCTTTATTATATATTTAATTCAATTTTCTACCTAAAAGTGTTGCAAAGATACTGACTTTTGCGTATTTTTGCAAGCAATTAGGCTGTTGAATACACAAAATCTTATTTACCATCGTGGGAGTGTAAAGGTGTTTCATCAGCATAACCACATAAACAACTGAATTAAAAGAAACGAGATATGGCAGAGAATCCGCATAAATTGTATTATTCAATAAAGGAAGTAGCGCAACAAATAAACGTTTCGGAGAGTCTGCTGAGATATTGGGAGACTGAATTTCCACACCTTCGTCCTAAGACAACAGGCAATCGTGTGCGCCAATATACGGAGAAAGATATCGAACAAATAAAGGTTATCTACAACCTTGTGAAAGTGCGTGGTTTCAAGATTGCAGCTGCCCGCAAGATGTTACAAGAGAACCGCAATGGAGTTGAAAAGAGTCAGAAGGTTATGGAAACGCTCTTCTCTGTTCGTGACCAACTGAAGGACTTGAAGAAACAACTCGATGGCTTGGTGTAGAGTCAGCCATACCTGAAAGGCATAATCCTTATTCGTTCTGAAAGAAATACCCATATACGTCATAGGGACAGACGATTTCGTCTGTCCCTATGACGTTTGTAACTCAACTATGTGAACGCTCTCTTACTTCTTCCTCGACAATGAGGCGCGCTTCACTTCAAAGTCGGCTGTGGTATTATTATCGTCTACATACTTCTTTCCATCCCACTTCCTTTGCAATGAAAGACCAGAATAAATGGGGTAATCGCCCTTCTTCATACTTGAGAAAGACACATCTGTCACGGCATTATAACCACGGTCGAGCTTGCTGGGGCGCATTTGGAACATACGACGAGGACAAATCGTTATACAATCAATGACGCTCTCAAACGGAACCTCTATCGCATAGAAATCGCCGTGAGCACTACTGGTGACGGTGATATAATGCAGATAACCTTTGCTATCCTTTGTTTCGGCATAGTTCTTCTTGAATTCCTCTGGTGTCCAAGGGAGTTTTATCAAGGCTATACCGTTGCTTTCAGACACACGAGAGAAGTCATAAGAAGATCCGATATTACCGCTGGCGTCGGTAGATGTGAGGATAGCACACATATCAGGTACGTTCGGATTGTTCTTCTGTCCGGGGTCATAGTTGATGTTTGTCCATTCAAAGTCGGCTTTACTCAAGTCCAGGAAGTCATCCAGCCCACCATACATACTCAAGTCCTCGCCTTCCAGTTCTGACTCAAACTGCGCCTTATGGTCAATCGCATACTTAGCCACAATGATGGTCTGACCAGGCTTTACGGGATAGTCGGCACCCTTACCAGGGAAATAAGAGATGCCCGATGCACCATAATAACGATTGACAAAGTCGTCTTTCGGAGCAAACTGAATCGCCCTACTGGGGTCGATGGCATTGACACACAACGCCAGTCCGTCCAAATACTTCACCTCATTGGTCGGATTAAAGATAGCGATGTATTGGTCATCATTATACATTTGATTCTGATTCTTCATACCCCATGCCCTGACATCACGATACCAGTAATGCCCAACGTAAAACACTTCTTTTATGATCAGATGGTCTAACTTCGTCTTAGAAGTAGACTGTTTCACCGGCATCTCATTACGTGTACAGCTACCTAAACATGTGAGTATCAGGCTCAACAGCAGGCAGGTTATTATCTTCTTATGTATCATCTCACTCAATTATCTTATCTGTTTATACTCTTTAAATATATTGTTTGCAACATTACCAGCGAATGGTACTTAGCGTTCCATGTATTGAAACCCTGCGTTCCATGTATTGAAACGGTGCGTTCCATATATTGAAACCCTGCGTTTCATGTATTGAAACTGTGAGTCTCATAGGCTGGGACGATTGGCGCATAGTATTTCCTCCGATTCAACCTCTTATTATAAGAACCAGTTACCAAAGCCAGCTCCACCTCCAATACCATGTGTTTGCACATTCTGAGCAGCCTCCATCGCATCCGCCGAGGCTAGTCCTATCTCATGCCCCATATAGAAGTACAACGGGTCGTTAGGGTCGATTGTCGTTGGATCAGTATCGAAGCTACTGCAAAAGACCTTAATAGGTATGTTGAAGCGGAATAGTTCCTTCCATTCAGAATCAGCCCCGTATTCCTTCGGTTCATCAGGGTTATAAGCCTCCGAACAGATGAATGGGCTACGGAACACATAGGTGGAATGGCGGTTGAGATACTCCTCTTTAGGAATGAGAGCCTTCTTGCCCTTCGGACATTTCATCACGCGCACCGACAGATAGAACTTCGGAAGGAGATAAGACGGACGAGTATATCGTCCAGCCTCACCTGTTGCGGGGTCCTGCCTACGGGTTATCTCTAACGGCCACTCTTGATGTAAAGCATCGTTCTCATCGGCATCTATATCGAAATTGAAGTGCCCCTTGAGTCCTACTCTATCCTGATCATAAGGTGCAACAGCCCAATCGGCATCCTCACGAGTGAGTGGAGGTAGCAGTCGCTGATTGAATAACTCACGTGCACCATCAGCCATTGCGTCTTGAATCCACGTGTCACGATAGGTATATTCGAATATCTTTGGCGTCAGAGCCGCACGCTCTTTCCATGTCGAGGTATTAGCAAAGAGCGGTGAAGGCACAGGGGTAGTATCTATCGTTCCGCCCTTCTTCCAGTCGCCGAACTTATCCTTCTTAGGCTTCCACGTGCCTCGGCAATCCATCACTTCATACGGGTTTCCCTTGTCATCCACCTCACTCACGGTGAAGAATATCTGATATTCATCCGAGTGATTGAGTATCTCGTCATTCATGAGCTTGCCCTCCTTATTGAAGAAATAGAGGCACAATCCCCATCGCTTCAGCTTTCCGCCAATAATACGGATATAGTCAGGACCTTGCTTCCCATCGTTCTGTTCGAGATAGGTCACCGTACTCTTCCGTTGAACCTCTACCGTTGGCCACTTGCCCGCATTGTTATGTATGAGCACAAACTCCTCTTGCTTCCATGGAGCATTCTGATAAACAAAGTTGCCGTGCATCATGCCATCACCATGCGAGTGACCTTCCTTGAACATGGCAAGGCATGTAGCCCAATCCTTAAAGGCTCCATCTGCATCAGGATTAGCCATTTCGCCCGATACTTTCACCTTCGATAAGCTATCAACATAACGATCGGCACCACTGTGCGCAACGCCTTTCGCCGCTAGTGGATTATCGTTATAATCAACATGCACATTGCCAAAGACGAAGTCGTCACATGACGTACACAAGCCTAGAACAGCAACGAGCAGGAGAATACTCTTGATTATCTTTTTCATTACTATTAGTCCTTTCTTCTTTTACATCAATACTATATTCTGTCTATATTGCGTGAAGTAATCCTGTGGATGGGTCAACATCCGCCACAGCTGCGCCTTCTCTACACCTGAATAGAAACGCTTCACGTCTTCATAACACTTCTCTTCGCCATCCTTCACATCAGCGATAATGCGCACTGACAAGGGATAATCAATATCGAAACTATCCCATCCTGGCTGTATCTCATTGAATGCCCAAAGGAAAGCACCCTCACTATTATTCGTGTTGCAATACTTCGCTGGCTTCTCAGACTCGCCTGTGTGCTGTTGTCCCTTATTCAAGATATGACAAATGCGAACCTGTAATTGGAAGGCAACATTAGCCCGATGGAACTGCATAACGCCCTTAAAACCGAGCCTGTCTAAGTCTGATCCAACATCCAGACTGCGCTTCTGTCGTAACAGTCCCACGGTGTGTCCGTAGCGTTGTCGGGGCGATTCGGTATCGGGATCGATGAAGTCATCGTTATAAACTTCGGTGAATAGCTTACCAAGCTCCTCCTCCACAGGGTCGGTGTCACGGTATTCATAGGTGAAGAGTTCCGGTGTTATCTTGTTAAGGAGGGTCTGATCAATGGTCTTGTAGAGCCTATAACTCTTCCCATCAAAGGTATGAGGCTTCAAGGCATCAGGCTTACCTGATAGTTCAATAGCCTTCCAAGCGAGGTCTGGCTGATAGCTCACTTCATTCTTACCGAGCTGGAAGTTCTCTGGAGCAAAGATGTTCGACGTAGAGAACTTACTAGCCATCTCCGCTGCACCAGCTTTCTCCCTAAAGGTGTATCGGTCGTAATACGTGGGCGAATCAGCCAACGAACGTGGATAAGCCAACTGTATTCCTTTCTTGCGTTCGGCGTTTCCTGTACCCGTAGATACCTCTTGATCCAATGACGAGTTACCTACTCCAAAGAAGTGTTGATGCACCAGTAAGGTGGCGTTATCCTCGTCTGGTATGTTGTAACCTTCCTTATCTTTCGTGAAAGGATAGCCCGAGAATTGATGATTGATAAGCATTCCGTTGCGGTCATAATACTTGAGTTCTAAACCGTAATAGATATTGTCTGACGCTATCACATCAAAGCAACTACGCTCGGTAGTGATGGTCATCTGCCCATCATCATCACGTGTGATATCAATCTCCTGCATAATGGGTAACATTGTTTCCGGACTAACCACATGATAGGTGTTATAGGCTGTGAGCGAGTCATTACCATCTGGTCCGACACCAATCATGCCCCCTTTATACCCCATTCTCAGGATGGCGTGGACAGCATAAATCTGTTCATGCCCCTTCACATCACGCTCTATTGATGAGGGCGGAGCCTGTACTATCTTCTTGAAGAAGTCGTCTACTTGATCGTTGGAACAACTCCCGAACAGGAGTCCCATTAGCATTATGGCAAGTAGCGATAGTATGTTTCTATTTCGTTTCATATACTTTTCGATTGATTAGAACTTAAACAATGTACGTAAGGAGAAGTTGGCTCCACGCTCATGGGCGTAGTAACGGAACCTATCAGTGTACTCCTTATATAATGCGTTAAGGATGTTTTCACCCACAAGCATAAACTTCAATTCTCTTCGTTGCTGTAGTTTGATACGCAACTCGGCTGTACCATTCAAAAGGAAGTAAGCAGGTGGCGAGTCAGGAACTAAATCCTTATCAGGGTCAAAGCGGGTTTGCTTTGTCACATAAATACCCGATAACGACAACGAACCATGATATTTATCATCCTTCGTAAGTCCTCGCTCGTAGGTAGATGATAGTCCGTAACGATCGGAAGGCATAAAAGGTAGCCAGTCGTTATGCGTCAGATTGCGTGCGAACATCCATTCGCCTTTACCCACAAAGGTGAGTCCTTGCAAAGGTTTAAGCGTTGCCTCAATATCACCACCGTATAGTTTCACATCATCCTGATCGTAGATGAACTTAGGATACTTACCACTCGGATGGTTATGGAAGCGGTCTTTGCCTTCGCCAATGTGGTCATAGATGTAGCTATTAATGCGCTGTAAGAAGAAGCTCGGCTCTACTGACAACCACGCATTGCGGTATCTTGTACCTACCACGAGTTTGTATCCTCGCTCGCTGGCAAGATTCTTATTGCCCACTACCCAGTAAGAACCATCCTGCAAGCCAATGGCATATAACTCGTTAATATCAGGTGGTCTCCATGACCAACCAATGTTAGCTCGGATGTCCCAAAGGTCTGTCAACTGGTAATGAGATGCCAAACTCATGGTGAAGTTACTATACAGCTTGAAGTCATCATAGTAAGTGTAATTACTCAAACTACTATATCCATTCACCGACATCACACGGAAGTCATAACGCATACCCAAGGCACATTGCAATCGACCAAACTCTGCCTTATGCAAGAAGTAACCACCCATTGAGAGGGCAGCGAAGTTCGGAACGAAGGCAGGCTGTTTAGTTCCTGGATAGTTGAAGTTCGTTTGATAGGTATTAGATAAGCCTGCATCTGTGGTCATGTTCCATCGTTTCCACTTAGCATGCCAGAGCACATCAAACTTATAAGTCTTCAATATCAAGTCCTGAACAGGTATCCAACTCCATTGCACCTTCTTCCTGTTTTCAAACTCCTGACGCAAGTTCTCTTGGAAAGAAAGGGTGAAGTCGAGATGGTGATAAGCGTTAATATCCCACTTCAATTCGCCTTTCAGCGTTACATGTTGCGACTGCTGGAAGGGCGGCTTAATGCTATATGAGAAGGGCTTAACGGTCTCTGGGTCTGGACGTCCATACTCGAAGCGCTTGATGAGTTGGTTCAAATCGGATATCTTGCTTGCATAATAGATTCCACTTCGTTGGTAATAAATACTCGAGAAGAGCGTCGCTGTCACCTTTCTCCCTTGATATCCTGCAAGCGCAGAGAGGCTTATTGTGTTATAACCAGTATTGTTTAAGACATAGTCGGCAGTGCGATAATCACCACCTTTTGTGTACATTCCATGTAGGCGCAAACCGATGTTCTTGCGTCCAGCTTCTATACTACCTGAACCGCTAAAGCCCCTTGCGTTGGTGTCATATCCCATATTGACATTACCACTCACCATGGTCTTCTTGTTTCCATAAGGTAGTGGAGCATCATTCAAGAGAACAACTCCGCCCATCGCACCAAAGCCATAACGAATGCACTCGGCACCCTTGACTACCTCAACCATACTCGATCCCGTATAGTCTAACTCGGGCGCATGATCGGCTCCCCAGCTCTGACTTTCGAGTCGAACTCCATTGTTCATCAATAGGATTCGACTACTGTGCATACCTTGAATAACAGGTTTGGCGATCGTGTTTCCCGTGCTAATTGAACTCACACCAGGCACTGTCTCAAGTAGTTTGGCTAGTGAGGTTGCACCGCCTTTCTCTAATGCCTCTTGGCTAATTGATGCCGATTGTTGCAAGACAGTGGTATGTCCTTTCAAGGCTGTAATCGTCACATTATCCAACTGCTTAGAGTCGTCTTTCATCGTCAAGACCACTTGTCCGTCTGCTGGAACAACTATCAAGCGTGACAAGTTCTTGTAACCTATATAAGAGACCGAAACCTTTATGCGAGTTACAGGATGTTTGAACTTAGCCACACAACGACCGTTAATATCCGTGACAACAGGAGTTGACAAGCCTTCGCAATGTATCACAGCACCAACGAGTGGCTCTTGAGATTGTTCAGCAACTACGGAAAAGGTGATTGAAGAACCTTCATTCTTATCATCATCACCAACATGTTCCCTCCCATGCGCCGTTATTGAGGCTAAGAGTGGAGGCGAGAAAAGTAACAAGGAAGACATTAGGATTGTAGATGACAATAATCTAACATGCCTTCCAAAGTTCATCTTTAATTTAATCATATATTATCAGATTGTGAGTAGTTTATCACTTAAGTTTATGCTATATCCCCATTCTTTCTGATGGAAATAAGTATTATTTAGGGTGCTACTCAGTTCATAAATTAAGTTTAGAGATCTATTGGCTATTGCCTACAGGTCCGCAGATTCGTAGATGTTTGTTTGTAGATGAAGCCTTATTCAGTGCTTTATTCTATACAACACCTTAATCGTTTGCAAAGGTATAGATATTTATTTATTACTGCAATACTTACTTTTAGCGATTTACATATTACTTATTTTTGGGTAAGAACATGGTTATTTCAACTACAAAACACTATTTTATGGTATGTTAGATATAGGATTTTAGGGTGGAGAAGTTCGTATCTTTCGTATTCTAACATATTGAGTTACGTGAGACATGATAATGAGGATAAAAGAAAGAAACGCCCTTCTTCATAGAAGGAAGGCGTTTCTTTGCAACGAAGAGAGGCTTTCTTCAAAACGAAGAAAGCCTCCCCTTTACTTGTATCCATTAGTCACTTCTTCCCTACAAGGAAGCTATATGGTGACTTCTGGAAACCTCCTTACCTATAAAACAGATTGTACTTCTTGTACACCTTTTATATTCTTCATACTCTCAACAATCACTTCTACATCATTGCGATCATGTACTTGCATCTCTATTGTACCATCAAATATGCCATTATCACTCGTGATTGTGATCTTACGAATATTGATTCCTAGCTGATCAGAAAGCACATCGGAAATATCGTGTAACATACCACTTCTGTCAATACCACGTATCTGTATAGCTGCTTCAAAGAATAGACTGCGGTGCATATCCCACTTTGCATCCAATATACGAGTACCATAACTGGCTTTCAATTTAGCTGCTACTGGACATGAACGTTTGTGTATCTCAATGTGATTCTTATTATCGATATACCCCAAGATATCGTCCCCTGGTATGGCATGACAGCAATGTGGGAATACATAACGATAGACATTATCCTCATTGATGAAGATTGGCTTCTTCTTATTTAAGTCCTTTGTTACAACGATCAAACCTTCAGAACACTCCGAGTCATCCGTGTTCACGGCTTGCATCTCCTTCTTTCCACTTGTCTTCAAGAATGGCACATAACGACGCCAACCACGCCCTTCTGTAGGCTTCTCAGACTTATTCTTCCCTCGAAGTTCATTAAGATCTGTATCTCCAAGTATGACTGTTTTATCTCCAATAGATAGGAAGAGACTATCGTGCTTCTTAAGGTCGTGCAACTCACAAAGCCTATCTAATACAGCCGTTGTCATCTCTAAGTCGTTTGCTCTCAACCATTGCAACAGTCGATCTTCACCATTCTTCTGCACCTCACGACTCTCCCTACGGAGGATTGCTTGTATCTTTGCTTTTGCCTTAGCAGTCGATACGAAGTTAATCCAAGAGGGGTCAACATGCTGTGACATAGACGTGAGTATCTCAACCTGATCACCACTTTGTAACTTATGACTAAGCGGTACTAGCTTGTGATTAACCTTTGCTCCAATGCAGTGACTACCAAGGAATGTGTGTATCTGAAAGGCAAAGTCGAGTGCAGTACAGCCTGCTGGCATTGTTTTAATCTCGCCTTTTGGAGTAAAGACAAATATTTCTGAGGCAAAGAGATTGAGCTTAATAGCATCGAGAAAGTCCATTGCATCAGGCTGAGGATCATCCAGAATCTCCTTGATTGTACTAAGCCATTCATTCAATTCACCCTCATCTTCTGTTATTTCTCCACCATCCTTATACTTCCAGTGGGCTGCAAATCCTTGTTCAGCAAGCTCGTTCATGTGTTCAGAACGAATCTGCACCTCTATCCATCGACCCTTTGCTGACATCAAAGTGACGTGTAATGCCTGGTAACCATTAGCCTTTGGATGGTTCACCCAGTCGCGAAGTCGATCGGGATGACTCTTGTATATCTGACTGATGGCGACGTAGATTTGGAAGCAGTTATTGATTTCTTCTTCCTTAGACTTAGGCTTATAGATGATTCGAACAGCAAGGATATCATAGATCTCTTCGAATGTTACATGTTTATTCTGCATCTTACACCAAATGGAGTAAGGGCTCTTCACACGTGCTTTCAACTCATATTCAAAGCCCATCTTATCGAGTTCTTTGCGGATAGGAGCAGTAAACTCATCAAAGAGAGTGTCGCGTTGTGCTTGCGTAGAAGCCAACTTCTTCTCAATAGAAGCGTATGCGTCAGGGTGCTCATAACGGAAACTAAGATCCTCTAATTCGGTCTTTATCTTATTAAGACCTAGTCGATTGGCAAGCGGCGCATAGATATAGAGCGTTTCACCAGCAATCTTGTATTGTTTGTTAGCAGGCTGTGAAGCAAGGGTGCGCATATTGTGTAAGCGGTCGCAGATCTTAATGAGTATGACTCGAATGTCGTCACTCATCGTCAATAAGAGCTTCTTGAAATTCTCTGCTTGAGCGGAGGCTTGCTCTCCAAAAATGCCTCCAGAGATCTTTGTCAGACCATCAACTATCTGCGCAATCTTCGATCCGAAGATGTTTTCAATATCCTCTACTGTGTAGTCCGTATCCTCTACAACATCATGTAATAAGGCTGCACTAATGCTCGTTGCACCAAGTCCCATCTCTTCACAAGCTATCTGAGCAACAGCGATTGGGTGCAAGATATATGGTTCACCTGACAATCGGCGAACACCTTTATGAGCCTGTCGTGCGAAGTTGAAAGCCTTAGTTATGATGTCAACCTTCTTACGATGACGAGAGGCAAGATAGGTATCTAGAAGATGTTGAAAGGCTTCATCAACCATCTTCTCATAATCAATCACTTTTTCTTCTGTTCGTTCCTTGTCTTTATCCATAGTGCATCCTTTCCTATATATAATAAGGTGAAAGACTTGTTTAGTGCATCATCACGCCCTGTCTATGTAGTGCGGTTGTTTGGTTCGTGTTAGTAGCAACGACATTAGGGTTGGTTTTCTCGAATGATGCCTCATCTTGATATATAAGTTCTTTACTATCGTTAAACTTCTCAATCATATCTACTGGCAATCTTAACTTAGCCATTCCGTAAGTGGAAAAGGCTTTCACTACACCCAACTTGTACTGCGGATTAAGTGTTTTAATCTTATCTAATTCAATCCCCAAAACGTCTGCCACTTTCGCTAATGTGACGTCTTTCTCTATCACAACGGTATCACATTGAGCTGGAAGATTGGTTGGAAGTGGTGTTATATTATAATCGCCATAATAATTCATCACGTAGTTTACGGCTATAAAAGCAGGCACATAACCTCGTGTCTCTTTAGGGAGATAACGATAAACTGCCCAAAAGTCAGATCCACCACCAGCCTTGGCGATAGCACTACTCACACGTCCTGGTCCACAGTTATAAGCTGCCAAGGCTAGAGTCCAGTCTCCGAAGCGATTGTAAAGATCGCTTAGCAAGCGTGCAGCAGCATAAGAGGACTTCTCGGGATCACGCCTTTCATCAATGTAATTATCAATCTGAAGGTTATATTGTTTACCCGTAGTTGTCATGAACTGCCATAGTCCTGCGGCTCCAACTCGCGATGTTGCATTAGGGTTAAGACCTGATTCTATAATAGGAAGATACTTCAGTTCTTGTGGTAGACCATAGCTACGCAAGGCCTTTTCAAAGAATGGGTTGTAATAGCTTGCACGCCCAAGTAAGTAACTCGTAGACTTCCGTCCAGCCTTTGTGTACCTATCAATATATCGTTTCACTTCGTCATTACAAGTCAATGTCATCACTTCTGAAAGGCTACGCATCTTACGTTCAATACCTTCCAAACCTTCTTCCAAATCCCCGATAGTGCCTTTCTCTGTTGTTTCCTCACTATTCACGCCCTGAAGTTTACCACTTTCATAGAACTTATCATCTGAGTAGTCAACATCAACATAACCAGTCAATGAGCCATCAGCAGTTGGTATTACAACATCTAGACTCTTACCATGATTGTCTATAACAGTTTGACTCTGCGCGTGTAAACTAGCAGTTGTCACCAGTGTAATTAATAGTGCAACGAAATATCTCTTATGGTTCATTACGTCTTATTTAGTTAACGCAAAAACAGTGCGTCACTGCTTAGAATGTCAAACTACAGCCTAGTCCTATTGCCGAAGAACGGAAGGGATGATTCGGTGTAGTGATACTCTTATCTGGAATAACCGTCGGTGCAATGTGCAACGAGAGGTCATCTGAAATATTAAAATCTGAAAGAGAGGCATCTACGTAAGCATCAATAACAGATAAAGCATAGACTGCCACAGTCGCAAAGATGCTCAAATCGCGCCAACGACGATAGCGATCTTTACGTTGTTTGAATATGTTTTTATAGCGTTCTTCATTAGCAGATGTAATCGTTGTACCCAAATGCAAGAAGCTATTATAGCTCTGGGTCGTAGGGTCATTATCAACAAGATCGACGTATGCCTGTGCATAGTCATGATACATCTGATTATTCCATGTCATTGCGTAAATACACCCAACAATACCGCCATAGAATATTGGGAGCTTCCAATACTTACGATTATAAACCTGTCCAGCACCAGGTAATACCAATGCTAACCATAGTGCTCTCTTAGGATTAGGACGCCACTTTGCCCAATCACGACCTTGTCGCTTCACAAGACTAAGGCTATCCTTACGCACAACGGAAGTAAGACGTCCTTCATCATCTGGTGTTAATATCGCTCTTTCCTCCACATACTTATCCTGTGAATTAGGAACTTTTACAACGGAGGAATCGCCTGGATAGATTACTTTTATCGTATCATCAGAGACATTCTGAGCCTGCATACCCATTGAACAAACGAGCATCCCTACTGCTAATATCCCCCTACGAATTATATTCTTAACCATCATCACTATCCGTCTTTATTAACTAATACCCGTAAAGAAGTACTTTACTTCATTTTATCCATCACTTCCATAATATGCTCCAATTCTTCTTCTGAAGCAAACGGAATACTTATCTTCCCCTTTCCACTCGCATTGCAACTCATCTGAACCTTTGTGTTAAAGAAAGAGGAAAGGCGTTGCTTGAGGATATTAAACTCTTCAGGAAGACGCTTACGAGCTGCTATTTTCTTCTTGGCAGACTGTATGTCCTCCCCACTATTAAGCTGTTGACATAGTTCCTCTACCTTTCTAACACTATAACCATTCTTTAGAATCTCACGATAAAGCTTCAGTTGTAATGCCGGACTATCTAATGATAACAATGCACGAGCATGCCCCATGTCAACTTCCTTCTTCTGTAATGCCATCTGCACTTGCGCTGGAAGTTTTAAAAGACGAAGATAGTTAGCTATAGCGGCACGACTCTTTCCTACACGCTCTGCCACTCTCTCTTGTGTCATACCACTCTTCTCCAACAAGTGTTCATAGGCAAGTGCGATTTCAATAGCATTCAAGTCTTCACGTTGGATATTCTCTACCAACGCCAATTCCATCACACTTTCGTCCTTAATCGTTCGAATATAAGCAGGGATAGCAGTCAATCCTGCCAACTGACTCGCACGCCAACGTCGCTCACCAGCGATAATCTGAAAGCGGTTATCAGCAATCTGTCTCAAGGTGATTGGTTGTACTAATCCAAGCTCACGAATACTATTTGCCAACTCCTCCAAAGCGACTGGATCAAACTCACGACGTGGTTGATTAGGATTCGCTTCGATCTGATCTAAGGCTATCTCATTAATCGTTGAGCTGCCTTGTGTACTAACAGTATCAGTAGAAATCAATGCGTCAAGCCCACGACCCAACGCATTTGTCTTTGCATTTCGATTGTATTTCTTATGTACAGCCATTCCTTATTTCTTATTCTTTTCGATGATTTCTTTTGCCAGATTAAGGTGATTCTTCGCACCAGTAGAGTCTGCATCATAGAGGATAACAGGTAATCCATGACTCGGACTCTCGGATAACTTCACGTTACGTTGTATGACTGAGCGGAACACCAGTTCCTGGAAATGACGCTTAACTTCATCATATATCTGTCGAGCTAAGCGAAGGCGACTATCATACATCGTCAACAAGAATCCTTCTATCTCGAGCTTCGGATTAAGCTTACTCTTAATAATCTTGATTGTATTCAGCAGTTTGCTAATACCTTCCAAAGCAAAGTATTCACACTGAACAGGTATGATTACGGAATCAGCTGCTGTCAAGGCATTGACCGTAATAAGCCCTAATGACGGACTACAGTCTATCAGAATGTAATCATAATCATCACGTATCTCAGCAAGCAGATTGCTCATTACCTTCTCACGACCGCTGAGTTTCAACATCTCAATCTCGGCTCCGACAAGGTCAATATGGCTGGGCACAATATCAAGCCCATCAATATCAGTTGTGTAGATAGCGTCTCTTATATCGGCATGGTCAATGATACATTCATAAAGAGAACAGTCCACTTCCTTTATATCTACACCCAAACCACTTGACGCATTAGCCTGTGGATCGGCATCGATAACCAACACGCTCTTCTCTAAAGTAGCAAGAGAAGCCGCTAAATTGATGGTGGTTGTTGTCTTTCCGACACCGCCTTTTTGATTGGCGAGAGCGATAATCTTTCCCATTTCTCTATATATTCCAAATACGTTTATTAGGCTACAAAGATACACAAATTATGTGAGACAGGGATGCTTTATAAACCTTTTTTCGTACTTTTGCACTGAAACAAAAGTGAAACAATGGAATTTAATAGACCCCTCATACTCGTCTCTAACGATGATGGATACCACTCGAATGGTATTCGCACGTTGGTTTCTTTCCTCACAGACTTTGCTGATGTGGTTGTTTGTGCACCCGAGTCTGGACGTTCGGGATTCTCATGTGCCTTCTCGGTAACTGATTATTTGTTATTGAAACAACGTCATAACATTCCTAATTGTGAGGTATGGTCATGTACTGGAACGCCTGTAGATTGCGTTAAACTTGCATTAGATCAGTTGCTCAAAGAGCGTAAAACAGATTTAATCCTTAGTGGTATCAACCATGGCGACAACTCTTCTGTGAATAATCACTACAGTGGTACGATGGGAGTAGCTTATGAAGGTTGTATGAAATATATTCCCTCTATTGCCTTCTCAAGCTGTGACTATAACACAGAAGCCGACCTCTCTTACCTCAGGGATTACGTAAGAAAGATTGTAAAGAAGGTTCTCACCGATGGACTCCCTAAGGGCGTATGCTTGAATGTGAACTTCCCTAAGGTGGAGAAGTTCGCTGGCTTGAAGGTTTGCCGTATGGGATTCGGGAGTTGGACACGGGAGGTTGAACGTTGCAAACACCCTCGTGGCTTCGATTACTATTGGCTAACTGGGCATTATCGAAACGATGAACCCGATGCCACCGACACGGATCAATGGGCTTTAAATCATGGCTATGTATCGGTTACGCCAACACGTATTGACGTCACGGACTACGATATGATTGAGAAGATGAACACGTGGAATACCCTCTAAACGCTTGATATATGAAGTATTACTTGATTGTTGGTGAGGCCTCTGGTGATCTACATGCTTCACGACTGATGCAGTCTTTGATGCAATATGACCCTGCTGCCGAGTTCCGCTTCTTGGGTGGAGATCTAATGCAGAGAGTGGGCGGAACAAGGGTTAAACATTATCGGGAACTTGCCTACATGGGCTTTGTGCCAGTTCTACTCCACCTACCCACTATCTTCAAGAACATGAAGATGTGCAAGGAAGACATCGTACGTTGGCAACCCGACGTAGTAATCCTCATCGACTATCCAGGCTTCAATCTTAGTATTGCCAAATATGTAAAGAAGAACACAAACATACCTGTCTTCTATTACATCTCACCGAAGATATGGGCATGGAAAGAGTGGAGAATCAAAGCTATTAAGCGTGATGTGAAGGAGATGTTCTCTATTCTTCCATTTGAGATACCCTTCTATGAGAAGAAACATCACTACAAAATACATTACGTTGGCAACCCAACTAAGGAGGAAGTAGATAACTTCCAACATGTTTACACAGAGTCGAAAGACGAGTTCTGTCAGCGTAATAACTTATCCTCGAAACCGATTATTGCTATCCTTGCAGGCAGTAGGAAACAAGAGATAAAGGATAATCTTCCGTCAATGCTTGAGGCTGCACGCCACTTTGAAGATTATCAAATGGTGATTGCGGCAGCCCCTTCTATCGAGAAATCATACTATAAGAAATATCTCGGAGATAGTGAAGCTAAGATGGTGGAGTTGCAGACTTACGAGTTACTCACCCACTCCACAGCGGCGTTAGTAACGAGTGGAACCGCAACACTTGAGACCGCCTTACTCAATGTTCCGCAAGTGGTTTGCTATGAGACGCCCGTTCCGAAGCTCATTCGTTTCGCTTTCAAACATATTATAAAGGTGCGTTTCATCTCCCTCGTCAACCTCATTGCTGATAAAGAAATCGTACAGGAATTACTCGCCGACCGCTTTTCAATTTACAATATAGCCAACGAGTTATATCGAATCTTACCTGGTCAGCCCGCTCGTGAGCACATGCTTGCCGATTATCAAATCGTCCGCGAACGCCTTGGAGATGCTGTTGCGCCTGATAATGCAGCGAAGATAATGGTTGAGAAGTTAACAGGTAGCATTGCATAAGTAGGCTTTTCTGTAACAAATAACAGTGAGTAACAGATATAACAAGACATAACCTCACTAACAAAGGAATAGAAAGAATAAGATAAGAGACGCCTTCTTCCATTGGAAGAGGGCGTCTCTTTGATGTAAGGAGAGGCTCTCCTTGTATCAAGAAGGGCGTCCCGTCAATCAGAAGGGATATGCCTCAGCGAATTATACAGCGGTGTATAATTGAGTATCATCTACGTGATAACGGATTATACAGGGCGTGTATAATCACGCAAGCTATATCTATTAGCAAGATGATAGTACGCTTACAATACAAGTAGACACCTAGTTTTAACTCCCTTTCTCTTATGTATAATAGACAAAGACACCTATTGATTGAAGAGTAAAAACATACTGACAACACACTTACAACAAGATATTTAGCACGTCATCTACTATCTGCTCATCCTGTAAATGGTTATCAGACAATAGCTGTTGAAGGTCGAAACGATCGTAGAGATCCTTCTTTACGCCGCCAACAAGTACCTTCATATCAGTAGGACCATAGTAAGACGCAATGCGCTCACCGAATCCTCCATCCTTACAACCATCCTCCAATGTCACAACCAATTCGTGGTCATCCTTCAAAGCATTCAATGTATTCGCATCAACAGCATTCAGATAACGAGGATTGATGAGGGTTGCATCAATCCCTTTATCAGCCAATAAACGAGCTACATTCTCACCTTTTTGATAGAAAGAACCTGCTGCAATGATAGCAACCTTCGAGCCTTTATGCATGACCTTATACTTTGGTTCATAGTCATACATGGTATCAACAGCCTCAGAAGTATGGTTAACTCCGTTGGTCGGAATACGTAAGGCGATAGGCTTCTTATCCTGTTGGATAGCCCAACGAAGCATTGCGAAATATTCCTCACAGGTAGTTGGAGCAAGATAAATAAGGTTGGGAATGCTACAAAGCATTGGTATATCGAAAAGGCAGATATGCGTAATATCATTCATAGATGCCGTGCCACCCCATGCTACATTGATAACTGCTGGGTTAGAGTTAATGCAGAGATCCTGTGCAATCTGGTCGTAGCTGCGCTGGATAAACGTACTAAAGACTGTCCATACAGGATGTAGTCCGCCCTTTGCCATACCAGATATCATTGCTACAGCTTGCTCTTCGGCAATACCCACATCAACATGTTGTTTGCCTGCTTTTATACGTTTCTCTGGTGTAAACCCAGCTACGGATGGGGTGCCAGAGGTAACAGCAACGAGCGTTTTATCCGTCTTCATCTCCTCTAACATCCAATCACTAAGGAGTTGCTCATAGGTCTCATACGCTGGAGACGCTGGTCGACTGCCATCCTCGATATTGAAAGGCATACCATAATGCCATGCCTCTTTATTGGCTACAGCAGGTGCAAAACCATGTCCTTTCTCTGTGTGGATATGAACGACAGTAGGCTTATCTGTGCCCTTCACACTGCGGAATAACTCTATTAACTTAGCAACATCATTGCCTTCCTCAAGGTACTTATACTCAAATCCCCACGCCTTGAACCAGTTATGCTCACAGGTTCCGTGACTCTCACGCAAGGCACGTAAGTTCTTGTAGATACCGCCATGATTCTCTGCAATAGACATCTCATTATCATTGACAACGATGATGATTCCTGTGCCAAGTTCGGATGCTTCATCCAATCCCTCAAATGCTTCACCACCTGAAAGGGATCCATCTCCTATGACTACAATGATATTCTCGTTCGTACCCTTTATGTCACGTGCCTTCTGAAGACCTGTTGCAAGACTCACAGAGGTGGATGTGTGTCCCACTTCAAAGTTGTCATATTCAGGGCATTCAGTAGGTGATGAGTATCCACTGATGGCATCCATCGCCTCCAAATCACCTAAGAAACCAGAGACACGACCCGTTAGTACCTTGTGTGGATAGCTTTGGTGGCTCACATCAAAGACTAATTTATCCTTCGGAGTATCGAATACATAATGCAAAGCAACCGTTGCCTCTACGAAACCGAGGTTCGGACCAACGTGTCCACCATGCTTACTAACACGATTCAATACTGCTTGGCGAGTTTCATCCGCTACAATCTTTAATGCTTCTATACTTAGTGGTTTTAAGTCGGCTGGCGACTTGATCTTCTCAATGTACATGTTATTTGCTTTATAAATGGTTGTTATCTTGTGCGCACAAAGGTACTAATACTATCTAAGCATCAGCCTACCGATATCTTAAATAATCCTATCCACCACCTTTTTCTTACGCTTCCTCCACCTGTGTCTTCGGCCAATTAACGAGATAAAGGTGCTCCGTGGCACGGGTGAATGCTGTATAGAGCCAGTGGATATAGTCGGGCGTTAGCATCTCATCAGTCATATAGCCTTGGTCAAGATAGATGTGCGCCCACTGCCCACCTTGTGCTTTATGACAGGTAATAGCATATCCGAACTTCACTTGCAAAGCGTTGTAATAATCATCCTCACGTATCTTCTTCATACGATCAGACTTCAGGGGCACGTCGGCATAATCTGCCAGTACTTGTTGAAAGAGTTGTTCGTTCTGTTCATGCGTTAGTGCTGGTGCTTCCGTTGTGAGCGTATCAAGGATGACGATCATATCCTCCTCGGTATTGTCGTAATCGGGGAATGATAAGGTAACATCGGCAAAGCGGAACCCATAAAGCTCCCGCACATTACGCACACTACACACGATAGCACGGTCACCATTGGCAATGAAGCCCCCTTCAATCCCCCTGAAAGAAGAGAGTCCTTTGTTGGAGGTCGCCTTACCTTGCATTCCCTCCCCTGCTGCTTGGGCTTCCCCCCTTTCGGGGGGATTGTGGGGGGCTTTATACTTATTCTTCACGACCATCAACATATCGCCCGTTGTCAATTCCTCTTCACGCCCTAATACCATATTACGAATACCCTGATTGAAGATATTGGCGCGCTTATTCGACCGTGTGATAACCATGGTTTCATCTATTCCTACTTCTGCATAACTCGTTGAAAGGCTCTCTATGAGTTCATCGCCAGGTACGATTGAGATGTCAGCAAAGCCTTTGAAGCGAATCTTGGGCAGTGCTGTTGCTTGGTCGTGGGTAATCATTTGCCGAATGATGGTGGCATTATAAAGGATACCAGAGTCTTGGCTCTGACGGAGAACTTCATTCAAATCACACTCATAGACCTTCAAGCCATAAGCAGCTAACACGTCTGTACGCAAGGCGGGACTCTCGGCTTCACCCACAGGGGGCAACTGCGCCTTATCACCAATCAGCAACATTCGGCAGTTGCGTTCGTTATAAACAAACTGAATGAGGTCGTCTAACAAGCAACCACTCCCAAAGGTGGAGTTCACGGAGGTTAGACTTATCATCGAGGCTTCGTCTATCATGAACAAACGATTACGATAGAGATTCGCATTAAGGTTGAACTTTCCATCCAATCCAGCGAACGTTCGCTCTCGATAGATACTTCGATGAATGGTAGCAGCAGGCTGACCAGAGTTTAAAGAGAATACTTTGGCTGCACGACCAGTAGGTGCAAGAAGGCTTATCTTGTATTGCAAGTTCAAGAGCGTGCGCACAATAACACTTGCTAAGGCAGTTTTGCCCGTACCAGCACTACCTCGGAGTATCATCACGCAACGCTCATCGCTATCGGTCATGAAGCGTTCGAAGACATCAAGGGCATACATCTGGTCGTCGGTCGGATCGAACGGGAAGTTGCGAAGTATTTGATACATTAAACTATCATACATGTGTCTTACCTTTTATATTACCACTCTGATAGGTCGGCTTGGCGTTCTACACGCTGCTCAACATCGTCGGGCAACTTTGGAAAGAAGTCTATCCCAGTTATACGCTCCACATCATCAACAGTGTTTACATACTCCATCTTCTTATGCCCCTTAGCCGATGTATTACGACAAACGAATCCAATTGCTTTTGGAGTAGGCTTCAGCCGCAAGATAACCTTATAGAAGGCTTCAGGTACTTGCACCTTATTATTACCAATACGCTTGTGCGGCTGCTTGAAATAGATCGGTCCGCAAACAATAAAGACATCGCCATAACGCTTCGCCCACGTGCGACATTGCTCTTCTATTGAGTTCCATAACCCACTATTTAAAGCATGATCTTGCGGACAAACATTTGTCATCAAGAAACTTTGTTCCATCGCCGTCTCACTCCATCGATTGTCACCAGCAGGACACATGTGCCCTCGGTCATAGCCTGAACGCATATAATCGTAAGTATCCACACGAGGTTTTGGCACATCATCATCTGCATGGAACTGCACACCATTACGCTTTACAGCACCATCAACATGATTAGCTGTGAGGTGCCATGCCACCCAGTTCGGTGTCTTCGTGTCTATATTATAGGATGCAGTGTAGCCTTCTCTATAAAGCAAAATAGACGGTACTCTCGCCTTCCCCTGCGGTATTTCTAATCCATTCTTAGCCTCAACATTAGCGGAAGAACTAGTCTCTTCTTCTGTTGCATTATCCTCATTCGTATTGTTCTTATCCGCCTGCTCTGCACTTTGAACATCTTTGAAAGTGTGCTCCAAAGCTGACAAACTAACTCTTCCTTTGCCCGACTGACATGAAATAGCCAGCAATGATAAGGCGAAGATAGAGTTTCTTACAAATATATGTTTCATCGTTTGCTTACTTATTAATCATCTATTAGAACGGCAAAGATACAATATTCTTATTACATCACACTCCTTTTCACCTAATTAACAGCTGTCCTTCTCCCCTTATCTTCTCTTCATTGAAATGTAACTTATCCTATTTTCCTCTTTTCAGTTGAACCCTCTTCGTACTTTAAGTTAAAGTCCTCAAGACGTCTAAGTTTATGTCCTTTGCTACTTTAAGTTAAAGTATGAAAGGATGATAACTATATGGTGGAATGTAACGATGGTGGCGATGGTAGGAACACGTATTACTTATAATATCATGCACCTATATTAGTCTGTCTTTAGAACATGTTACTTATAACATGAGCCCCATCAACAACTCCGCCTTAAAAGCACATTCCATTATCTGAAGGAGACTTATTTTTACTCTATTATGCACTTTTGAGTAGGGTTTCAAGGCTCGATGTTTTTAGAAGTTTTATTTGCTTATATTCTAAAAAAAACGTACTTTTGCCACCACTCACGTAATAAGAAATTCTAAATCACACATTTATATCTATGAGTTTGAAAATCGTTGTACTTGCTAAGCAGGTACCAGACACAAGAAACGTGGGTAAAGATGCGATGACAGCTGAGGGCACGGTGAATCGTGCAGCACTGCCAGCGATCTTCAACCCAGAAGACCTAAACGCTTTAGAGCAGGCCTTACGACTGAAGGATCAAGACCCAGATGCCTCTGTTGGTATTTTGACGATGGGTCCTCCACGTGCTGGAGAAATTATCCGACAAGGACTTTATCGTGGTGCAGATACCGGTTGGTTACTTACCGATCGCAAGTTTGCTGGTGCCGACACCTTGGCTACCTCTTACGCTTTGGCTACTGCCGTAAAGAAGATTGGGGATGTAGACATTATCATTGGTGGTCGTCAAGCTATTGATGGCGATACGGCACAGGTGGGTCCACAGGTTGCACAGAAGTTAGGTCTTAATCAGGTTACTTACGCTGAAGAGATTCTAAAGGTTGAAGACGGAAAGGCAACTATTCGCCGTCATATTGATGGTGGTGTTGAGACGGTCGTAGCCCCATTGCCAGTGCTGATTACTGTTAATGGTTCTGCAGCACCTGCTCGCCCATGTAATGCTAAGCTCGTTATGAAGTACAAATACGCTACATGTCCTATGGAGCGCAAGGGTAATGAGCCTTGGGCTAACCTCTACGAAGAGCGTCCTTACCTCACTTTGAACCAATGGTCAGTTGCTGACGTTGATGGAGACGAAGCTCAATGCGGTCTTAGTGGTTCGCCAACAAAGGTGAAAGCAGTGCAGAACATTGTCTTTCAAGCTAAGGAGAGTCAGACGCTAACAGGCTCTGATGAGGATGTTGAAGGACTTGTTAAGGAACTATTAGGAGAGAAGATAATTGGGTAAGACCTATGAACAACGTATTTGTATATTGCGAAATAGAAGAGACCGCCGTACAGGAGGTTTCGCAGGAGCTATTGACTAAGGGTCGTAAGCTCGCTAATGAATTGGGTGTTGAGTTACATGCCATTGTTGCTGGTAGTGGTATTAAGGGGAAGGTGGAAGACCAGATTCTGCCTTACGGAGTAGACAAACTCTTTGTCTTTGATGGTGAGGGGCTATTCCCTTACACATCTGCACCACACACGGACATCCTTGTTAATCTCTTCAAAGAGGAGAAGCCACAGATTTGTTTGATGGGTGCAACGGTGATTGGTCGTGACCTCGGTCCTCGTGTATCATCATCATTGACTAGTGGTCTGACTGCCGATTGTACACAACTAGAGATTGGTGACTACGATGACAAGAAGGCTGGCAAGCATTATGAGAATCTGCTTTATCAGATTCGCCCTGCTTTCGGTGGTAACATCGTAGCGACGATTGTCAACCCAGACCACCGTCCACAGATGGCAACGGTTCGTTCTGGTGTTATGCAGAAAGCACTCTATGAGGGTAAGGCAAAGAATGAGGTTGTCTATCCTGATGTTGCTAAATATGTGCCCGAAGTAGACTATGTTGTGAAGGTTATCGACCGCCATGTCGAACCAGCACAGAACAACTTGAAGGGTTCTCCTATCGTTGTTGCTGGTGGATATGGTGTTGGTTCAAAGGAAGGTTTCGACTTGTTATTCAAGCTCGCAAAGGAACTTCATGGTGAGGTTGGTGCTAGTCGTGCTGCTGTTGATGCTGGTTGGGTAGACCACGATCGCCAGATTGGACAGACAGGTGTAACCGTTCACCCTAAAGTGTACATCGCTTGTGGTATCTCTGGACAGATTCAACACATTGCAGGAATGCAGGACAGCGGTATCATCATATCTATTAACAACGACCCAGACGCCCCTATCAATGCCATTGCCGACTATGTCATCAATGGAACAGTTGAGGAGGTGGTGCCTAAGTTGATAAAGTATTATAAGCAGAATAGTAAATAAGGAAAATGGCAAATTATTATACTGACCACCCAGAGATAGCGTTTCACTTGAATCATCCATTGATGAAACGCATTGTAGAATTGAAGGAGCGTAACTACGCTGATGCCGCTACACACGCTGATGCACCAGTAAACTACGAGGACGCTATTGAGAATTACAAGCGTATCCTTGATATTACGGGAGACATCACAGCGAACATCATCGCACCTAACTCTGAAGCTGTCGACCAAGAAGGTCCACACCTCATTGATAACCGCATGCACTATGCAAGTAAGACGCTTGAGAACATACAAGCCACTCGTCAAGCTGGTTTATGGGGCGTATCAATGCCACGCCAATATGGTGGCTTGAACCTTCCTAACGTCGTATTCTCTATGTTATCAGAGCTTATTGCAGCTGCTGATGCTGGCTTCCAAAACATTTGGTCATTGCAGTCATGTATCGACACGCTCTACGAGTTCGGTAATGACGACCAACGCCAACGCTATATCCCACGCATTTGTGCAGGCGAAACCATGTCAATGGACCTCACCGAACCAGATGCTGGTTCCGACCTCCAGCGCGTTATGCTCAAGGCTACCTTCGATGAGAAGGAGAACTGCTGGCGACTGAATGGTGTGAAGCGATTCATTACCAATGGTGATTCTGATATCCACCTCGTCCTCGCCAGATCGGAAGAGGGCACACGAGACGGACGTGGCTTGTCTATGTTCATATACGATAAGCGCAATGGTGGCGTTGACGTGCGTCACATCGAGAACAAGCTCGGTATACATGGTTCGCCTACTTGCGAGCTTGTTTACAAGAATGCAAAAGCAGAACTATGTGGCAACACACGCATGGGACTCATCAAATACGTTATGGCATTGATGAATGGTGCTCGACTCGGCATAGCCGCTCAGTCGGTTGGTCTTGAGCAAGAGGCTTACAACGAGGGATTGGCATACGCAAAGGAACGTGCACAATTCGGCAAGAAGATCATCACCTTCCCTGCGGTTTACGATATGCTCTCTCGCATGAAGGCTAAGCTCGACGCAGGTCGTTCGCTATTGTATCAGACGGCTCGTTACGTTGATATCTACAAGGCATTGGAGGATATTGCTCGTGACCAGAAGCTCACTCCAGAGGAGCGTCAAGAGATGAAGAAGTACACAAGACTGGCTGACGCTTTCACTCCGCTAGCCAAGGGTATCAACTCTGAATACGCTAACCAGACTGCTTACGACGCTATCTCTATCCATGGAGGCTCCGGCTTCATCATGGAGTACAAGTGCCAGCGCTTGTATCGCGATGCGCGTATCTTCTCTATCTATGAGGGTACAACGCAACTCCAAGTAGTAGCTGCTATTCGTTACATCACCAACGGCACCTACCTTTCTATCATGAAGGAGATGCTCGAGGGCGAACTCGCTTGCGACTGCATGAAGGCTTTGCGCGATCGTGTTGCTCGTCTCGTTGAGCTTTACGAGGAATCTATCGAGAGAGTAAATGCTTACGATAACCAAGATATCCACGACTTCCTTGCTCGCCGTCTGTACAATATGACAGCCGATATCATTGGTTCGCTACTCTTGATAGAAGATGCTTCTAAGGCACCAGAGTTATTCAAGAAGTCGGCTAATGTATTCGTTCGCATGGCAGAGGAAGAGGTGATTGGTCACGCTTCTTACATCAAGTCATTCGACCCAGCAGACCTTGCTAACTTCAAGGCTACGGACGATGAACCTGCTGAAGCATAACGATTAACACACAAGAAAGGTCTAACGGGAGGATGTGTCATTACATTTTCGACACATCCTCCTTACCTTTATTATATAACTAAACACACACTATGACCCAAGAGGAATACAATCAATTAAACGATGATTACACGCACTGCGCTGGTACGAACTGCCCGAAAGCTAACAGCTGCCTGCACCACACAGCCTACACCATGCTCCACACGAACACACATGAGCATTACACCCTAGCTAATCCACAGGTGATAACGGGCAAGCAGCCCTGCCCTATCTATGAAGCTGACCGCAAAGAGCGTTTCGCATGGGGCATCTCTCGCATATATGATAATGTGCGGACGCGCGACCTTCGTGGCGTAAAGCTCAATGTCATATCGTGCTTTGGGGCTTCTGTTTACTATAAGATAAAGCAACAGCGACGTGCTATATCCGAAGAAGAACAGCAAGAGATTCGTTTAGCATTTACAGAAATGGGATACGATGGTAATGCCATAGAATTCGACCATTATGAGGAACAATATCCTGCTATCATGAGAATCGTAAAGTATTAATTTCTATAACAGCATAATAACATTGCCAGCAAACAAGCTCCAAGATAATGAAAGAACTATCCAAACACCCAACAAATAGAGTTAAATCAGTTCTACTGTTATATCTTCTTTTCTTTGTTTCAATGTGTGGGTATTCCGAAACAGCAGACACACTATCTGTTATCAGCAACGATAGCTTACAAACCGAACAAAATACAATTATCCAACCATCGCTTCAGACAAAGATGGATAACTTCAGACAGCGACGCTGGTTTCAAGCTACCTATCTAGGCGTCCCAATGATAGCTATGGGGTTACTAGAAAAACATTTCGACGATAAGTTCCGAGTACTAAGGAATGACTTCATGCCTAAGTTCGACTATAAACTCGACAATTACACACAGATAGCACCAGCGGCTGTCATGCTCGGCTTGAAGACAGCAGGAGTGCCAAGCAGGTCCTCATGGGGAAGGATGATTATGAGCGATGCCATCACCATTACTTTGATGACAGGGGTGGTACAAGGACTCAAATATACAACCAATGTAACCCGACCTGATGGAAGCAATAAACAGAGCTTTCCCTCAGGACATACTGCGACCGCCTTTATGACTGCCACTATGCTATCCAAGGAGTATGGGCACATCTCTCCATGGGTGAGTGTTGGGGCATATACCATAGCAACTGCAACAGGACTAATGCGTATGGCGAATAACAAGCATTGGCTCAGTGATGTCATGGTTGGAGCTGGCTTTGGTATTCTGTCAACAGAGTTCGGATATTGGATAACTGATGCTTTCATGAAAGGTAGGGGATTAAACTTCCAAAAGTTACAAGAGGAGGAACAACTAGGACGTAGCAACCCTTCATTCTTCAACCTCTATATGGGCTTTAATGTCCCTCTAAGTAAGTTTGATATCAATAATAACACAACCTTTCAAACATCAGTGGGAACCGTCCTTGGTGTTGAAGGAGCCTACTTCTTCAATCAGTATATAGGTATTGGTGGGCGTTCAACTTTCTCAAACATACAGCTTATCATTAACGACACTGAAACACAAGACAACACGTTCAACTTCGATAACTTCAGCATTGGACCTTATTTCTCGCTTCCACTAACGCTTAGATGGACGCTTGATACAAAGCTGCTAGCAACGTTTACCTATTATTACAATACAATAATCAATAATATAAATATTCCGAAAAATACGGGATGGGGCATTGGAACAGGTTTAGGTATTAACTATCATATAAGAAAGCATTTCGCCTTTGGCTTATTTGCCGATCACAATATACAGCCACCATACAGCATAAAGAACAAAGAGTACATTCACACACTGACTATTGGTACCAAAGCTGCCATGAGATTCTAAGGTTTACACTATAAAACAGCTACATCCAATTAGCTGGATGGTATCATCCAATTAGTTGGATGATGTTGTCCAATTAGTTGGATGCATTCGTCCAATTAGTTGGATGATGTTGTCCAATTAGTTGGATACTTCCGTCCAATTAACTAGATAGTGCTGTCCAATTAGTTGAATAACATTATCTACCTCATTGAAAAACACATATAAGAACTCTCATTAATAGGAATCCATAACAACAGCTTAGTTGCTTTTCTTCTAACAAAATTGTCTATTAGGTTGCCTTCATTAGCTGTTTTGAACCACCTTTCACAGCTCTTCCCTCAAAAGAAGTTATTAGAACCAATAGTCTATAACAACCTCAAGAGCGAAATAAAACATACACCTTTATGGTGATATGAGAAATTATCTCTATCTTTGCAGCACATAATTAAAAGGAAAGAATATGAAGAGATATATGCAAGCAAGCCTATTATTAATGGGCTTCCTATTGGTTCAATCAACCACAGCAATGGCGCAATGTCCTATCAAGGAACGGATTATGAATGGTGAGGGAGAGGCAGATTCGACATCGCAAGTAAGATCTGCTCCTGCACTGGCAAGCTACACGTTGGTTATTTTCTTCGATAAGAAGAAAGGCAGCAAACCACTGATGAAGGCGATCAAGACGAGCGCATGTACGGTGCTCTACAAATACAAGGAATCTAACGGAGTAGCAATTAAGGTGCGCGAAGGGTGGGATATGAACAAAGCCATAGCCTACTTCAAAGGTGTGAAGGGCGTTCTAAGTATAGGCGTGAATGGTATCATGCAGCCCGAATAGGCATCTGTAACGTTCCAACAAACAATAAGGTCAGGCTAAGAACATAGCCTGACCTTTCTTTGTTAGATGGTAGATAGCATGCGATTAGATGGTAGATAGCACGTGATTAGATGGTAAGAGGACACGTGATTAGATAGTAAGCGAGAGCATGATCACTTCTTCTTCGGATTGACATTGAACTTCCATGCGAGCGAGAACATCACATATCGGGGAATACTGTTGTGCCAAGTCTCCACGCGCCCTTGCTCATTTACGGCATAGCTTGTACTCCTCAACTGGTGGAGAATATCGAATGCCTGCAACTTAGCTAACAAATGATTGTTGAAGAAGGAACGTGTGAGTTGTGCGTTCCAGAGCCAGTCTGACGTGTTCATCTCTGCTTGCTGATAGCCTCGACGCATAAAGACTGTTATGTCAGTGACCAACTGGAAATGCCAAGGAAGTGCTAAGGTCGTATTCAGTCCCACGTTATAGTCGCCTGCATGAATTGCCTCGAAGCCTGTGCGCTTGCTGGTAATAGAGTAATACTTCACGCCTCCGTGCAAGGCAACCTCTGCATTGTCATTAGCTCGATAATTCAACTTCAATGAGTTATCAAGTATCACATTCCCCACTATGCTACGCTCGTTTCCTGTGCTACCCAGCGTCTGTGCCATATCCACAGAGTGCCTATATTCTGCTGCAAAGTTGTTATCAATCGTCAACCGATTGTTCTTATCCAATGCACGCGTGAAGTTGAAACCACCATTAATATGCCAGTTACCATTCACGCTAATGGGTAGGATGTGCGATACGGAGGTCGTTTTATCATATTGCAGACCGTATGCTACAGCGTTATCCGTCTGATTATAACTCGCACTTAGGCTGATACTCTGTTGGTGCTGACCACGGAATATCACATTACCCGTCACATAGTACTTATGAATATCACGCAACTTGCTATTGCCCTCACGCACATATAGCGGATTGCTGTCGTCTCGGTAAGTGGTAAGAAGCGTCATATCGGGGAAGTCCGAACTCATCCCCATGCGCACTGACCATTGACCATGTTTCTCCAAAGAGAGCATAGGTTCGAAAAATGTCCGCTGTCGACTGATGTGCTGCATCCCCATTCGTTCATAGTTCAGACTGGCATGCAAGAGGCGAACGGGTACTCCCACACGGAACTCGGCACCGAAGAGTAGGCTCTTTAATGACGAATAAGACAGATTGAAGAGGTGCTCATGTCGACGCTCCCGATACTCATAAGTGTTGTTACCATCCAATGCGCCCGCCATCATCAAGGCTGTTGATGGTGGGAGATTATCGAGTGAGTAAGGTCCAGCACCTATCCTATCGAGTCGGTAAAGGAGGTTATTTGTCTTGTTAAAGTTATAGATGTACTTGTATTCAGGTATCACGCTGCGGTCACGATAGTTCCATATATAATGCAAGCCAGCCGTTAGCTTGAGGTTTTGATTCGGTGTATTGAGATAGCGCACACGCTTATCTGCAGGCAAGGCAGCCGTTGGGTATTGCAAGTCGGACGATAATAATGAGCGACTCAGGTCTCTAGTGTAATACACCTGACCTGTTACTCCGAACATATCACTCATTAACACCTTCCATCCCACACTATTATCGAATGTGAAACCATAGTGCTTTACATCGTTACTCTGGCTTTCCATCAGTCGGCTCAACAATGAATTATGTACCGAGTCACGCTGGTTATCCAGTCCCCAACCCGTCTTCTTCTTATAAGATGCCGCCAGATTCGATGTCACATAATAGGCATCTTCCTGCAATATTAACAGGTTGGTTGTTTGCCACGACGTACTACTATTCCTCATATTCGACACCGCCTTGCGATAGGAGTCACCATCAGGTAAGAAGGTTTGTGTGTTCGTCTTCGTTACTAAATTATCGTTCGTATGCTCCCAAGTGACATCACTTTGGAACCAAGAGATGGGCGTACTCAAGGGGCGCATATAAGAGAGTCCTGCCGTCTTCGTCGTTGTTAGTCCGTCAGAAACATCCTGCGGCGACCATTCCCCATCAAGTCTTGCCCGCTGATTATCGTTTAGGTTGTTCATATTAAAGTATGTCCCGATACGCTCCTTATCGGAGAACTTCATGAGAAAAGCACGTGTCATATAACGATGTTGAGTACCTGCTCCAGCCTCAAAGTTGCCCATGTAGCCCGTAGCATACTCCTTCTTCAGTCGTACATCCATCGTATATACCTTGTCGCCCATGTCTTGTCCCATCATCTGCGACTTCTGTCCAGCCTTATTGAACACCTTTATCTTGCTTACCGTATAGGCTGGCAGGTTCTCCAAAGCCATCATTGGGTTACCAGAGAAGAAGTTATTGCCATTGACCAATAGGCTCTCTACATACTTGCCATTGACATATATCTGTCCATCCTTCGTCAGTTTCGCCCCCGGCAAGCGTGCCACTAAGGTCTCCAGCATACTCCCTTCAGGCAGATTAAACGCATCGGCATTATAGACGATAGTATCTTTCTTGATAACCATCTTCAGCTTTGTCGCCTTCACCGTGACCTCTTTTAACTTGTGCACCTTATACATATAGATGGTTCTCACGGGTATATAGAACTCGCGTTTGCTCTTCAGTTCGCAATTCATGTAGGCATCTTGATACCCTTCTGACACTGCATGAACAATGTAATGACCCTTTTCTATAACACCAGGAAAGGAATATTCGCCCGTATAAATAGCTTTGCCACTCTCTGGATCTTGCTCTGCTTCGGTCGAAACAGAATCTATCACAATGCTATCCGCTGTCATCAAGTATAACTTCACAGGCATTCCTTCTCCCGTAATAGCGTCTTGCACTAATCCATTCACTTGATAACGATACTTCTGTGCATGGGCTGATAAGCATATCAACAGCGCACAAATCATAAAAAATAAGCTTCGAACTCGATTCTTAGTCATAAACTTTAGGTTGATTATTAGACGTTTGTTAAGGATTTATCGAATATCTATCCCATAGGTATAAACCTATTATTGGCATAGACACATAACTTGATTGCAAAGATAGGACAAATCTTTTATATTACAAGTAGGCTTCCGTTAAATAGAACAAAACTTGTATCAGCAATCAAAGAAAGCCTCTCTTGCATTAGAAGAGACGCCTTCTTCGCATCAAGGAAACGCCTTCTTCATATTGAAGAAAGCCTCTCCTTCTTTACTGTCTCCTATCCGTTGCTAACGAAGCACAGCCTCGCTACACTGCACAAAACAAAAAACTACACGGAGAAACACGCTATCTAAGATTTAATGTGTATATTTGTTGCCGTCAAAACAATACTTATTAATCTGAACAAACAACGTTATTAACTATGATACCATTCAATCGTTTCGCATCCACAATTACCTTAGCTCTCACCTTATCTGTCGGTGCGCAGGCACAATCAACGAACTTAGAAAAGGACGTGGAGAGTAATTTCCAGCAAACATTAAATACCCAACTGACCACGGAAGTGGCTGACCGAAATGCTTTCACCAATGCCCCTACCTGTGTAACCCACCTACAACAAAGCATCAAAAACAAGGATATTCCTCACTATCAAGAGATGGTTTGGAAGGCTTGGCAAGCAGCTAATCGGGCACTGAAGGAGCAGAAACTCATTCCTGCAGAGCCTTTACAAAATGCTAATCAGGCGTCATGGGACTTGCCACAAGGCTTAGAGTCTAACGCAAAAATGCCTTATTACTATGGAACGAAAGGCACAAGTGATAAGCCACTACCGCTCTTTCTTTATCTACATGGCTCTGGACCGAAGGCGCAGGAATGGCAGAATGGAATCTTACTTGCCAAGTCGTTCAATGATTCGCCATCATCTTATTTCATCCCACAGATACCCAATGAGGGCGAATACTATCGTTGGTGGCAACTTGCCAAGCAGTTTGCTTGGGAGAAACTCATCCGCCAGTCGCTTGCTGAAGGGGCTGTCGATGCGAACCGGCTATATGTCTTTGGCATATCAGAAGGCGGTTACGGAAGTCAACGACTAGCCTCTTTTTATGCCGACTATTGGGCTGCAGCAGGTCCAATGGCTGGTGGAGAACCATTGAAGAATGCGCCAGTTGAGAATTGTGCCAATATAGGGTTTTCATTCTTAACAGGTGCTGATGACACTGGATTCTATCGTAATATCTTAACCCATTACACGCAGGTTGCTTTCGATTCAGCGCAACTCTCTCGTCCACTCTCCGCTGACCAACAGCCTATCTTCCGCCATCGTGTACAGCTCCTACCCGGTATGCAACACCACATAGACTATAGACTCACCACACCATGGTTGCGCCAATTCATTAGGAATCCATACCCCAAGACGGTGCTATGGGAGGACTTTGAGATGGATGGAAGGCATCGTTCAGGCTTTTACAACTTACAGGTTTTGAAGCGTCCATCAGCCCTTCGCACCTATTATGATATGTCTATTCAAGGGAACGTGATTACCCTTAGCATACAAGATGTGCGCTATACAACAACCGAGAAAGAGCCACAATGGGGCATAGAAATGAAGTTTAATCGTTCTTACTCGGCGGCTAAAGGAGGGGAACTACGTATCTATCTCAATGATAAACTGGTAAATCTTAACAAAGAGGTGACAGTAATCATCAACGGAAAGAAGGCTTTTCAAGGTGTTGTAAAGGCTAATCTAAAAGACATGATAAATAGTTGTGTGGAATATTACGACCCCTATCGTGTGTTCCCAACAGCCGTAGAGGTGAGTTATTAAACACTACAAACAAAATAGGAACAGACGCACTTGTCTGTTCCTTATCTTATACTTCCAGTAACTCAAGTAGGTGTATATCCACCTTTAGAGGGGCTTTCGGAAGTTACCTGTTAGAAGCCCTCTCCATTATTGAACAGGGTTCTGCTGATAGATCTTCAAGCCAAATTCATGCGCATAGGCATAAACGTGTTCGAGAATATCTGACGTTGAATGCTCATAAGGAATCCAATCCTTATTAGATAAGAAGAAGTAAAACTCGATAGGAACTCCCGCCTGTGTCGCATCTAATTGACGCAGGAGTAAAGTCATCTTAGGGTTTACATCTTTTCGTTTGGATAGGTAATGTTCCATGTAATGACGGAAGAGTCCGATGTTAATTACATCTCCCTTCAAATCCTCCTCCTTGACATATCCCTTTGCAAGAAGGTTCTTCTTGAGATCATCATCAGCAATTCTTATACTGCGAACATCAAAGTAGACAACCTTCTTCACACGGCGTCCTCCACCCTCTAACATATCCTTCCAATTTAAGAAAGAGCCGTTGACGAGTGTCTGCGGAGATACAGTTGCAATAGAGTTATCGCCTTGCTTCACCTTAACCGTGGTAAGGGTGATGTCTTGAACAGTACCATCTATACTCCCATCGGTCAATGTTATCCAGTCACCAATGTGTATCATCTCGTTGCTAGTGAGCCTAACTCCAGCGACAAGACCATCAATTGTGTCCTTAAATACTAACATCAAGATAGCAGATGTGGCTCCCAAACCAGCAAGAAGGTTCATTGGACTGCGATTAATGAGTATTCCCACAACCACAATAGCAGCTATAAAGATGGTCAATATCTTCAATACTCCACAGAAAGACTTGAGGTATTGACTCGTAGAATTACCTGGTTTCGTATTCAAATAACGCAATCTATTAATGATACCAACAGCGAGTTGGGTTGTAGCAATGGTGAGATAGACCGCTGTCAGACGTGCCAAAGCCTCTTGAACAATGGGTATTTGATAGAAAACAAGCGGCATTAACTTCCAGATAACGAGGGCTGGAACAATGCGACAGGCCACTTTCAAGACCTTATAATCAAATATTACATCATCCCATTTAGCCTCTGTTCGCTTTACAATCTTCAGTATTAAAGGTACAAAGACATACCTACAAATAAGCTCAGCAACGAGTGCCAGCAATAGAGCTACCACCGTTAACAATATATGACGCAGTACTGGGACAGCATGACCATGCACTCCCAACGATAGGATAACATTCTCTACAAAGATGCGAATCTGCTCTAGTACGTCATTTAATAAGTGATGAGGAAGTTTCGGCAACATAGTTATTTGCATTTAAATGAAGGGTTATTGGCACAATGCCACACATATCTTGTTTTGGAAACGACGCATTGGCGAATGGGTCATTCCACCATTATTAATAATAGAGAAACATATCAAATGCCCGTTAGAAGCAGTGAGATAACCAGCCAAGGAACTAACTCCACGCACTGTACCAGTCTTGGCTCTCACGTTGTTTTGAGCACTTGTTCCCCGCATACGTTTACGCAGTGTGCCATCAACACCAGCGATTGGTAAGGCTTCATAGAGCGCATTATAAACCTCTTGATTGCGATAAGCATGACGCAAGAGTTGTATCTCTAACTCTGCACTCACATAATTGTAAAGGGACAAACCAGAGCCATCTGCCACATTATAATCACGTGGATTCAAACCGAGACGACTGAAGAGTGCATTCTCATAGTTCCTCCCTTGCTTAGCAGAACACCAACGAACTCCACCACTCGCAGCCAACTGGTAGAACATAGACTCTGCATAGAGATTATCGCTGACCTTTAACATTCTGTGTAAGACCTCACGTATAGAATGAGTATAGGTAACGATCAATGACGCATTAGAGGGAACTTGTCGTTCATCGGTGAAACCATCGACTGATACGCCAACAGTACGTAGTTTGCGAAGAAGAACATCTAAAAACTCATCCTTCCTATCAATCAATAAGGGTGTAAGAATAGGATTCTTATCATCCCAGCACCACCCTTCTCCAAGTCTGTCTTTATCTTTGAACGACAGATCAGCATAGACATTACCCTCAATGCGAGTGATCCCCAACTGTCGAATAGAGTCTGCTATCGCCGACAGATCACCGGATGACAACATAGGATCCATGCCTCCCAAGCAATAGAGATCACCGTGTAGAACCTGTGTAGAGTCATTGATTGTTCCTGTATAGTAAACACGTGTCTTGAAATCATAATCAGCTCCTAACTTATCCAAAGCAGCAATAGCTGTGACGCACTTCATCGTAGAGGCGGGGCGAAGATGGAGTTTCTCACGGAACTGATAGACGGGAACATCATCGGTTAAGTCCCATACCATGACCGAAGCCTGCACCGTTTCAAGGAGCGGACTACGCATGATTCCATCCAAACGATTCGTGATATTCTCCTTCCAAGAGAGGTGGCTATCAGTGGAGAAAGCCGGTATAATGCTATCTGTATCTTCGTCTTCTTCCTCATCAACATCATCACTTTTCGGTTGAACAACAACCGCCTTGGGATGCAGAATATTGGCTATCTCCGTACTATCAAGATATACTTGCGCATGAACCTGTAGGCTCAATACGACGCAAAGAACCAATGCCAATAAATATCTTAACTTCATTCTTCGTCCTCACTCTTTATCATTCGCTTGGTAAGTACAGCCTGAAACGAGTCGACATTATCAGGTTGTACGCTAATGGTGTTGCCATTTACCAATTCTATTAATATATAATGTCCAATGTGAAAAGCAAAGGGATGCTTCTCTAATGATCGAATATCACTGATAGAGAAACACTTTGTTTGTCCAATACGTCCCGTCTTAATGCGTAATTGATCATCGTCAGTAAGAACATAACTAGTATGTATAGCACGGTCGACAGCTCTAATAGTTACCACGATAAGAACGAACCCTAAGACTACCATCACACTACTGGTTCGATGCCACAAACAGAAGAATGCACCAAGACCAAACACTAGTATCGCTCCTAGATCATTTATTGTTACCTTATGTTGGAATGTTCTCATACAGAGTGCAAAAGTACAAAATAAAAGCCTTTGTACGTCAATATATTACATAAAAAGATAATGGCAACCAATATTGGTTGCCATTATTAGGGGGGAAGATGATTGGGCTTATTAGCTTAATTGGGCTAATAAGACTAATAAGACTAATACCCTTAAACCAAAGTCGCAATAACCTCTTCACGGCTACCGGGTAGCATATCAATGACTGGAATCTCTGGCATTGTATAGCAACCAGGGGCTAAACGGAAACTAGCTCGTGCCACATTGACAAGTACCTGGGCTGTAAGTGCAGGGTTATTGATATTCATATCGAAAGAGAAGTGCTGGTTATGTGTCTTTCCACTAACGCCCTTACGAGTCATGTGAACGCCATGACCAACATCATTCAAGGCGTCAACACTAGGTACAGCAAACACATGCAACTCGTCATGAGCAAAGTAATCGTCGGCCTTGAGTTCCTTTGTTACATCCTCAAGGTTGGCTCCTTCTTCTAGTTCAACATATACCATGCGACGGTGAATGCCCTCTCCCAAAGGTATAGTCATCGACAATGCATCCTTAACGCCCTGCTTACTACGAGCCACAACAGAGTGTCCCATGGAACGACCGGGACCGAAGTTTGTATACGAAAGACCCTCTGGTGCGAGGCTCTCCATTAATACTCTTACGATAGAGTCAGAGCCCGGATCCCATCCAGCAGAGATAACACTCACAGTGTTAGTACGCTTGTTATTCTCCATTTGCTTCGTGCGATAGTCCAAGATGGAACCATGAATATCGAAAGAGTCGACGGTATTAATGCCCAAAGCCGTAATCTTCTCGGCATACTCTGGACAACTTCTTGTTGGAGTTGCAAGGATCGCTACATCAACATCTTTCAGCTTTGTGATGTCGTCAACAACCTCGTATGGAGTCAATTCTAGGGGCTTGTCCTTGTCACCCTGACGCCTTACAACACCCGCAATCTCGAAATCCTTTGCTGCTTCTAAGGCCTGAACACTATACTGACCAATGTTTCCATAACCAATCACAGCTGCTCTAATCTTCTTCATAATTTCTTACCTTTTATGTTATTGAACTACTTTTCTCTGCAAAAATAGCGTTTTATTTGCTAATAAGTATCGTCTTCGACCCCTTTTTAACACTATTCTATATCTTCTTAATAATACACTCTTTTTATCTGCCTTACACTTACTTATTGCAGAAACAAGTTTTAGTAGTATAATTAAATTCTATCTCTATTCTACAAAGAGAGCCTCCCGTCATAGCAAAGGAAGGCTCTCTTTAGTGCAAAGAAACGCCCCCTTTAAATGAAGAAGAGCCTTTCCTTTATTCGTATTCATAGATAATATGCACCTACGTTATGTCCTTTTCAATACGAAATTATAGTTATTAATTACACTCTTTCATAACAATAAACAAAGGAAGAAAACGTTATTAAGGACGTATATACAGAATTTCCATGCCCGAAAAAGGCATATTTATTTTAGATTATGATTGAATATATCAAAGGCGAACTGGCAGAGTTAACACCTGCCATGGCTGTCGTTGAGGCTCATGGTGTGGGTTACGCACTGAATATCTCGCTGAATACTTATAGTGCAATACAGGGCAAAGCAGCTGTCAAACTATATGTTCATGAGGCTATTATGACTGGTGGACGCGATGACAACTACACGCTATACGGCTTTGCAAACAAGCAGGAGCGAGCACTTTACAGATTGTTGATTACAGTCTCCGGAGTAGGTGCGAACACTGCAAGAATGATTCTTTCTTCATTGACACCAGCCGAACTTTGCAACGTAATTGCCAATGGGGACGAGAAGATGTTGAAGACAGTTAAGGGTATTGGTCTTCGAACAGCTCAACGCATTATAGTCGATCTCAAGGATAAGATCATGCAAAGTGGTATTGCTGACGAGTTGCATGTTAGCAACACTCCTGGTACACCTGCTGTTGATGCAGGGATTAAGGATGAGGCCGTTAGTGCACTCACTATGCTTGGTTTCTCACCAGCTCCTTCTGCAAAGGTTGTCGTGAGTATCCTTACCGAACAACCTGACCTTCCGGTGGAACAGGTGGTTAAGTTGGCGTTGAAGATGATTAAGTAAAAAGCCTCACCCCCATCCCCTCTCCGAAAGGAGAGGGGCGTAATTACCGCTTACAAACGCCTTTCATTACAGATAGCAGCCTACACGTTTCTCCGTAAAGGGCTTAGGGAGGCTTTCAATCACTCGTCTTCTTGAAAAGAAAACATTACATATTCCTCATTATTATCATGCTTCTTGGTAGTGTCACACTACTAAGCTGGGGACGTATGGCTCTATCTTTTGCACCGATAAAGAGCCTCTTCTCCGTAACACAAAACGATACGATCAAGAAGAAGAAACCGATTGAGGTGGAGATAGATGAGGAGAAGATCCCTGACTCCCTATTGCATCCAAGGTGGAAAGTGCAGCGCACTTCACCTATTACATACGATGATCTAAGGGAGAACTCTACCGATCTCATCCGCCCCGAGAACATGCGACAAACGGTGGAGTATAACGACTCTCTCGATCGGTATATCATAGGTAACAAGATTGGTGATACATACGTGATGGCACCAATAATGATGACACCTGAAGAGTATCGGAAGTGGACAGAGAAACGCAGCTTCACGGATTACTATCGCTCAAAGAACCAAGAGATACTACGCGAAAAGGGCAAGGAGAAGTTCGACTTCACCGATATGCACTTCTCGTTAGGACCGGCTGAGAAGATCTTTGGACCAGGTGGTGTACGTATTAAAACACAAGGAACAGCGGAGCTGAAGTTCGGTGCGACGCTCAAAAGCATTGATAACCCGTCATTGCCAATACGCAATCGTAAGACCACAGCGATGAACTTTGACGAGAAAATTAACGTCAACGTCAATGGTAAAGTGGGCGATAAAGTGAACATGAACCTCAATTACAACACTGATGCGACATTTGACTTTGACACGCAGAACTTCAAGTTGAAGTATGAAGGAAAGGAGGATGAGATCATCAAACTGGTTGAGGGTGGTAACGTAACATTCCCTTCTAACAACTCTCTTGTGCAAGGAGCTTCGGCCTTATTCGGCATTCGCACCGACATGCAATTCGGTAAGTTGAAGTTACAAACGGTGTTATCTCAAAAGAAGAGTTCGAATAAGAGCGTTAGTTCTAGGGGTGGAAAGCAGTTGACACCATTTGAGATTGATGCCGCAGAATACGAAGAGAACCGTCACTTCTTCTTATCTCAATACTTCCGAGATCACTATGATGACGCAATGAAATCATTGCCTAATCTGAAGACAGGTATCACTATCAACCGTGTTGAAGTGTGGGTAACAAACAAGAGCGGAACGACAAGTAACACTCGTAATATCGTTGCTCTCACCGATTTAGGAGAGAATGAACGAGTGAGCCGAACGGATCTTTGGGGTACAGGAATTGGTCAAGTACCAACGAACAACGCAAACACAGAATACAACACTATCGCTCAAGGCTACCCTGCCGCACGCAATATTGATCAAGTGACAGGCATCTTGGATGGCGCAGGACTTGTGGGTGGTAATGATTACGAGAAGATTGCTAATGCCCGACTACTCAATAGTTCGGAGTACACAGTGAACCCTGCTTTGGGTTACATATCGCTTCGCAGTGGTCTACAAACCGACCAAGTGCTTGCCGTTGCATACGAATATACATTCGGCGGAGTGACTTATCAAGTGGGAGAATTTGCCAGTGACCGCACCGACATCAATGAGGCTCTATTCGTAAAGTCGCTGAAGAACACCAATAACAGTCCTAGTCAAGGTAACTGGGGATTGATGATGAAGAATGTTTATTACCTGTCGACTAACATTGAGAAGGATAAGTTTCGCCTTGATGTTAAATATCAAAGTGATACGACAGGTGTGTACCTTTCTTATATACCCGAACCACAAGTTAAGAGCTTACCCATCATTAAGTTGCTTGGTGCCGACCGATTAGATAACAATAACAACCAGCATCCGAATGGTTATTTCGATTATGTAGAAGGATACACAATAAGCAATGGGCGCGTCTTTTTCCCACTAGCGGAACCATTCGGCGCAGGGCTTCGTAAGAAACTTATTGATAAAGGTGTTACGGCTGCAATAGCCGATAAGTACACCTTCTCGGAACTATATAATTCGACAAAGACTACTGCTAAGCAGATTGCAGAGAAGGATAAATTCATGCTCGTGGGACAATATCGTGGTACGGCAGCAAACGTTATTTCGCTTGGTGCCTACAATGTTCCGCAAGGTTCCGTGGTGGTTACTGCTGGTGGAGTAACGCTTAATGAAGGTTCTGATTACAGCGTTGATTACAGTGCGGGAGAAGTTACCATCCTCAACCAGAGTATTATTGATGCAGGAACTGCCGTCAATGTCTCCCTCGAAAGTCAAAGTGCTTACCAACAGGAGCGCAAGACAATGATAGGAGTAAACTGGGAATATGACTTCTCAAAGGACTTCCAAATAGGTGGAACATTCATGCACTTATCCGAACAACCACTCACCACAAAGGTGAATATGGGTTCTGAACCACTCAACAACACCATTTGGGGACTTAATCTAAACTGGAAGAAAGAGAGCCAGTGGTTGACCAACATGCTCAATAAGATACCTTTCTTGCATGTCACTCAACCATCATATATCACCTTCTCTGCCGAGTTCGCACAGTTGTTGGCAGGGCAGAGTAAGGGTACACAAGACCATGCGTCTTACCTTGATGACTTTGAAGGTACGAAGAATGCAATCGATGTTAGCCAACCTACATCATGGGTTATTTCAAGCGTACCATCCGACTTCTCCGAGTCAACGGATAAGACTACTCTAAGGAGTGGATACAACAGAAGTCTCTTAGCTTGGTACAATATTGACCCGCTCTTCACACGTCGTAGTAGTTCACTAACACCTGGTCACATCAAAAGCGACCTCGAACAATTATCGAATCACTACGTTCGTGAGATTCCAATTACCGAAGTCTTCCCTAACAGAGATCGTAACTATAGCGGTTCCATCTCAACCTTGCAAATACTGAATCTGGCTTTCTATCCAGCAGAACGAGGTCCTTATAACTTCAATCCTAATATTGACATTAATGGTCACCTCACCAACCCTAACAGAACATGGGGCGGTATGATGCGTAAGTTGGACACGAACGACTTCCAGACAGCCAACATCGAGTATGTGGAGTTTTGGATGCTTGATCCGTTCATCTATACCAATCGACAAGCTAATGCCAACCAGTATGGTGGCGACTTCTATATCGATCTCGGCGAGGTGTCTGAAGATATATTGAAGGATGGAAAGAAGTTCTATGAGAGTGGTATGCCAGTAGATGGTAGCAACTCATGGACGACGACTCAGTGGGGACGAATCCCTACACAATCTACCATCACGTATGCTTTTGCGACATCTGCAGGCAGTCGTGCCAAGCAAGATGTGGGTTACAATGGCTTAACGGATGAAGAAGAAAGACAGTTCGCAGCCTATCAGAACTTCCTTACTGCAGCCCGTGCCAACACCAATCAGGCTGTGTTTGACTCTATATGGGCAGACCCTGCCAATGATGACTACCACTATTTCCGTGGTTCGGATTGGGATCGTAAACGTGCATCGATACTTGAACGCTATAAAAGAATCAATAACCCGCAAGGTAACTCACCTGACAATGAGAACAATAACGAGCGTTATGACACGTCTTACAAGACCACTCCTGATGTAGAGGATATCAACCAAGACTATACTCTGAACGAATACGAGAAGTATTACCAATACCATGTTAGCATTCGACCACAGGATCTCAACGTCGGACAAAACTTCATTGTGGATAAGCGAGTGGCGTCAGCATCCTTGCGAAAAGGAGGTTCGGAGCCTGTTACATGGTATCTTTTCCGCATTCCACTAGAAGAGTTTCAGAAACGAGTGGGCGGTATCAACGACTTTACAAGTATCCGCTTCATGCGCATGTTCCTCACTGGTTTTAGCAAACCAATCGTTCTCCGCTTTGCCACATTCGACCTTGTCAGTGGCAAATGGCGTCAGTATCAGCAGAACTTAACCACTGGTGCGCCCAATACGGGTACGATGAATGTGAGTACGGTGAGCCTTGAAGAGAATGGAGATAAGACTCCCGTCAACTATGTCTTACCGCCTGGTATCATTCGAGGACAGGATCCGAGTCAGCCTCAACTAGTAGAGGAAAACGAGCAAGCGCTATCTTTGGTCGTTAATAATCTAAGCTCGGGTGAATCGAAAGCTGTATATAAGAACACAACACTTGACCTGCGCCAATACAAGCGTCTACAGATGTTTGTACACGCAAATGCCTTCGAACAGAACACAACCAACCTCGGTGATGATCAGTTGGCAGTTTTCATTCGATTGGGATCAGACTATAAGAACAATTATTACGAATATGAAATTCCATTGAAGCTAACCGCTCCAAAAAGTGATTACGACATGTATCTCCCACAGGATCAACGGCTGGTTTGGCCTATAGAGAACATGTTAGATATTCCTTTGCACCTACTCACTTCTGTCAAGAAGCAGCGTAACAAGGCACGTGGAACTGGTGGAGCTAGTTTCAACCGCGTCTTCTCTGTCTATGACACTGACCACCCTGCCAACAAAGTAAGTATCATGGGTAACCCAACACTGGGTGAGGTTAAGACTATGATTATCGGTGTGCGCAACCTTTCCAGCAGCCAGAAGAGTGGTGAAGTGTGGGTCAATGAGTTGCGTCTAAAGGAGTTTAACAACGAAGGCGGATGGGCTGCAAGAGGGCAGTTGAATGTCCAGTTGTCCGATTTCGGTAGTGTTGATATCAACGCAAGCCATAGTACTGACGGCTTTGGAGGCTTAGAACAAGGTGTAAATGAACGGCAACAAGAAACGAAGACTGACGTGTCTGTCACTACGAGTCTGGAGTTAGGTAAGCTGTTCCCAGACAAGGCGAAGGTCTCTGCACCATTATATTATAGTATCACAAAGAGCGAAAGTAGACCTAAATATAACCCACTCGACACCGATATGGAACTGGGGGATGCACTCGAAGGAGCTAGTAACAAGCAGGAGAAAGACTCGATTAAGTCGATTGCAATTACCAAACGATTGACAACGAACTTATCGCTATCGAATGTGCGTGTTGACATACAGACAAAGAATCACCCTATGCCATACGACCCCGCAAACTTCTCTTTCTCGTATAGCCATTCACACTCTCATACATCGGGCGAAACGACTGTCTATGAGAATGAAGACAACTGGCGTGGAGCATTAAACTATAACTGGACACCAGTTTACAAGACTTGGGAGCCATTCAAACGACTGATCAAGAGTCGCTCAAAATGGTTTGAGATACTACGTCGCTTTGGCTTGAATTGGTTACCACAGAACCTTACCTTCAATACAGAGATGGTTCGCAACTATTACGAACTACAAGAGCGTGACATGGAGTCAATAGGTCATGACCGCCTCCCACTGACGTTTAATGAGCAGTTCCTATGGAACAGAGACTTTGCGTTGAGATGGGACTTAACGCGCAACCTACACATGAACTTCCAAAGTGCAACGCATGCGGAAATAGAAGAACCATACACTCCTATCAACAAAGACCTCTATGCGGATCGTTATCAAGCATGGAAGGATTCGGTGTGGACAAGCATTAAGCACTTTGGTACTCCACTTGATTACCAACAGAACTTCTCGCTCTCTTATCAGTTACCTCTTAACCTTTTACCTGTCTTCGATTGGGTGAATACGGATGCTAGTTATAATGCAACTTACACATGGGTAAGGGGTGCTAACCTTGATAATGGTACTTCGCTCGGTAACACAATCACGAGTAACAGGACCTTAAACATTAATGGGTCTTTCAACATGGAACGCCTTTACAACCATGTTCCCTTCCTAAAGAAAACGAATGAGCGGTTCAATCGGACACAACCAAGGAAGCCCTCTCGTCCGACAATGACAGCCGAACAGAAGAAGAAGGCGAAGGAGCAGAAAGCGAAAGAGAAAGACGACGAAAAGAAGAAAGCACTGCCTAAGAACAAGAAGAGTTTTGAGCAGGAAATAACCCTCAAAGCCGACACCTCTATCGTTGTATCGCATGGCAAGAATACGAAACGATTGATCTTCTCGGCTAAAGATGAGCATGGAAAAGCCTTAAAGATGAAGTGGAAGAAGGTGGGAGATAACCAAGTAAAAATCTTCAATCGGACGGATTCTGCTATACGAGCAAAGCTCACTATCACACCAAAAGAGCCACTCGATAACAAGAAATGGTATAAGACTGCACAATGTGTTGCACGTGCTTTAATGATGGTGCGCAACGTCGGAATATCGTATCGCAACCAGTATTCTATGACCTTACCAGGCTTCATGCCAACCATTGGAGATGCCTTTGGACAACGTCGTGGTACTGGTGCATTGACACCTGGGTTAGACTTTGCTTTTGGTCTCATTGACGATGATTACATTGGTAAAGCACGTGACAATAACTGGTTACTCATCAATGATAGTATTGCTACACCAGCGATAACAAACCAGGTAGAAGACGTACAATTACGTGCCACACTGGAGCCTTTCAGAGACTTCAGAATCGATCTCACGGCTAGTAGAATGATAACCACTTCAAGGAGTATTCAGTACATGTATGCTGGCGTTCCAACCACTCAAACAGGTTCATTCACCATGACTACGCTCTCTTTGGGCACTGCTTTTGAGAGCATGGGGAACGCTAACAATGGTTATCACAGTGCCACTTTCGATCGCTTTGTCAATTCGCTCAACAGCTATCGTAATCGTGTGGAAGCACAATACAATGGGGCTACTTATCCAGCATCAATGGGTGGAGGGCACTTCAGTCCAACGGTCGGAGCGGTCAATAAATACAGTGCAGATGTGATGATCCCAGCCTTCCTCAATGCCTACACAAGTATGGGGGGCAATGGATTAAAGTTATTCCCTACCCTACGAAGTCTGCTCCCGAACTGGAGTATTAGGTACAGTGGACTGTCGAGATTACCACTCTTCCAAGATCTATTCAAGAGTGTGAACATCAATCACGCATATAGAAGTATCTTCGCAATCGGCTCTTATCAGAGTTACAGCACATGGCAGGAATACATGAATGGATTAGGTTTCATCACCGATGCAACCACGGGGAACCCTATCCCAAGTTCGATGTATAACATCTCACAAGTTAGTATCAACGAGGCATTCTCGCCTTTACTGGGTGTGGATGTGACGCTTCAGAACAATCTAACTGCACGCATGGAATATCGTCAAACACGTGTGTTAGCACTCTCAATGACGAGTGTTCAGCTCAATGAGGCTACATCGAAAGATTGGGTAATTGGTATTGGCTATCGCATTAACGACTTCAATCTCTTTGGCAATGGAACACATCGTGTGGCAAAGAAGAAGAAGAAATCGACCGCAAACACGCAACAAAACGATAATAATTCATCGAACAGGAACAACGGATTTAACCAAGATCTTAACCTCAGATTAGATATGAGCTATCGTCGTCAAGCTGCACTTACACGTGACATCGCATCGCTCACCTCTACCGCTTCTAGTGGTAATACCGCCTTTAAATTCTCCTTCCTTGGTGATTACACACTAAGTCGCTTTGTCACAGCCAGCATCTATTACGATATGCAAATAAACTCTCCTCTGTTATCATCGGGTAGTTATCCGACCACAACTCACGACTTTGGAGTTAGTTTAAGACTAAGTTTAACGAGGTAGAAAGAGGTTTACAACATCTCTCCAAGGCTTCTGTAATACTTCTCCAAAGCACTTGTAATGGTTCTCCAAAGCACTTGTAATAATCCTGTAAATTATCAGTTGCACTTTAAAATGGCTTTGGCAGATACGAAAAAGTCCGAATCCTTGCACTGGATTCGGACTTTTCTTTATAATTGGAATCTGTTAACGATCTGTATGAACAGGTTGAAATTCCATTGTAATAGTAACTTCTTCACGACCTTTAGATTGGCTATCTACCACGATCAACTGTCCATTATCAAACTTGAGAGCAGCTTGATCATATACAGAGTTCTGATCCTCATTTTCTGAAAAGCCTATGATCAACTCGTTAGCGTTAATCCATTTCCAGTAATTCATTAGGTCTTCACGACCGTCCGTAGTGGTTACATAATATGAACCTGCATGCGTAAACGTAACCGTTCTCAATAGCCTTAAGCCATCAATATCATCCTCCTTGTCTTGAGAAAGCTTTAACTTGTCCTTATACTCAGGTGTGTTTATTGCTGATCTAAATCCATCGTAAAGCTCATTGGCAGAGGTAGATGAAGCATTATAGACCTTCTTTCCATCATACTTCACAACGATATAACACTTAGAGAACACCCATGTACGACACAACTCATCGTTGACCTTATTAGAAGGTAACGTTCCAGACTTCTGGGCAGAGAACTTGAGAGACTTCCCTTTATTGGTCAACAGCAATTCGTATGAGTTGTTGTTAGCAGTGATAGTCAGCTCGCCAACAGTATTCAATACATATCGATTACCTTTCTTCTCATAACTTCCAGAGACGATAACATCATCATTATCTTGTGAAGAAGATCCAGAAACACTACCATCATACACGATAAAGTAGCGTCCATCTTCAGTTAGTTCAAGACTCTTCCAAGTAGATCCCTGCGTTGTAATCTTGTATCTTGCAGCATCAGACAAATACTTCGGTCGTTCTATCTTACCCTTTCCTCCATCATCATCAGAACTACTGCATGCCGTGAAACTCAACGTCATCAACGCCAATAAACTCACTACTAAAAACTTTGAATGTCTCATTTCTTTTGTATTTAAAATTATTTATTCCCTAACAAACTCACCCTTTCAAATCCCATAATTGCCAGCTTTTCTGTACCAATATAACCATTCAAAAGACAATTATAACCATTTAAAAGACAATTATATATTAACAGCAACAAAAGTAAATATACTTTTTTCAATTTACCCCTCATTACTTGTTAAAAATTACTAAGTCCCTTCCTTCCAACCTCACGACCATCCTTTCCCACGTTCATCATGCTACTTAAACATTCTCAAAAGAGAGTTCTATCTTCTCAAAGTCAATCTCTTATCCCTCGCTATATAACAGAGTCTGAACGAGTACATTTCACTTTCCAGTCACTCCTATCACGACCGATTTACTTGCTAACATCTAATATCCAACTATCTACATGAAGTATTAAATATGACAGCAAATGATTTAAAAAATAAATTAGGAGCTTATACAGTATGTGTTATGATCTTTTTTAACCTTATAATCCCAAGTTTATTGCTCAAGGTAAACTCTTTTAAATATAGCCTTTAATAACTTCCGCCCCAATTAGCTGATTTAATGTAGACCCTATAAGTTCATCAGAATAGATTGACTGCCAATAGTTATCGAAGATCGGTTTATCTATATTACATTGTCCAGAATTGTCTAATGCATATATAATAAGTCGTTCCTTATCACAAATCCCCATTAGTTTAGAGCGTAACATACGAGCATATGACAAGGCTTGACGGAAGGCTTTTTGTTCTTCTATCATTGAAGACATGTCCAACTTAGCCTCAATTACTAAGGGTGAACTTTCAAAATGAGTAGTCCCACGTGGGAAAAATACAAAGTCCGGAATAGCCTTTTCCTTTATTCCAGCCTTTAATTGTAGCTGTCTCGTCCAATCAGAATCATTGTAACCAATTCGTTTCAATATAGGGATGAGAATGTTTTCTTCTACGTCCTTCTCATGTATAATATCTCCAAAGTCAATAGAAGTCACTGCATAGAGTTGCGGATAATCTGTATTCTCTACTCCTTTTTCCTTTACTAATCGCAATAATTCTGTGTAGTCTTTTGCAGAAAATCTTATACCATTTATACCTTGCAAATTCTTTCGTACAATTGGTAACTGAGAGAAATAAGAATCTTCTTTTAAGTCTGAAAAAGTAATTTTTGGAAGTTTAATACCATCACGTACAATAGTTCTGCAATGGTAATAATCAAAAGGATTGAATATACCGATCGAATCTGCACGCCAAATTGAATGTATATAACTTCGTGGGGATGTGCAATATACAATAACTAAGTCTCCTCTACGAGTTCTTTCGTTACAAGCCCAAATAGAAGTAGTAGACGGCTGCGACTCTTCTAATGAATCAAGAAACTTAAAATCAATATTACCAGATGCTCCTGTTAACCATACATTTGTGGGTTGTGGTAATTTTCCAGTTGTTAATTCTTCTGTATCTAAGAGTACCCTTGCTCCGTAATCATATAGGCATGCACAGAGTTCAGCATCTGTTAGTTCATTGTCTTTTTGGAATTCATTAAGTATACCGCATATATCATAGTAATACATGAGGTACTGCTTGTAGTCTTTAGAACGAGGTATTGGTGGTAAGTCTATGCCAAGCGCATCACAACTCTTTTGTATAATATCAAATCGATGTGAAAGAAGGATAGGCTTAAAGTAGTAATCATAATAATACAAATACATAGATAAGGCATCTACCGTTGCCGCTTTTAATCGAAACTTATTTGCTGATAATATGTATTTGTTCCCTAACCATACTATTTCATCATCTTTAACTTCAAAGCCCATTAGGTCGTATGAGTCAATAAAATGCTCAAAACTTTCACGAGTAAAAGTCTCTTCCTCTATGAGATTCCGTTCAACGAAATTAATTTCATGTATATACACTAACTCAACAAATTGCTGAGGATTAAAATCACCATCCAATCTATGTGCAAATGTTGCGATAGCTTCTATATTCTTGTATACATCATCGGGATTAGGGTCAAACATTTCTATCGCTTTCTGTCCATCGGCTGATTGCTTATAATAGTTCCATAGGGTCTTGTTCATAATCTTTTAATTCTTTCTTAAAGTTTAAGGTTTATCTTATTAGGCTTTGCTCAGATAAGCATACTCTTGTTTGTATCGCTCAATACGTTCATAATCCTTCTTTGCTGGATTAGGAATACGAGAGAGGTCCATATTGTTAGTAAGGTCGTGCATCTTTACGGCAGTTGCAAGGGCATTCTCTTTTATACGATGAATATATGTTTCTCTGTTAGGTGCAAGATGATGATTGAGTAAATGTAAAGCATCGGCAAGTTCAAGCCTATCGGTATCTGACAAGGGAGTTCCTAATTTATCATCTAACAAGTTTAGCACTTCCTCAACGGAATAGGGAGTATCTTCACTTGCATCGTGCAGATAACCAACAACCTGCTCTTGCCATGTACTGCCCATTTGGGCAACAGCTGTAAGATGGCCAGTGAAATAATCAATCCCAGCCTTGTCCACCTGTCCTTTGTGTAACTCACGAGCTAACTCAGCAGCACATTGTACGATGTTTTCTTCCTTGTTGACTAACATAGTTAAAATTTAAGTTATATGTAATAGAATCTCTTCACTATCTATTATTCACAATACAAAGGTACATCTTTTTTGTGAATATATCAGTCCCGTTAAGCATTAATAGAAAATAATTCATAGGTATGTTCTACGTGACATGCTACTGATAGCAATAATATATGACGAAATTGTACCAAATAGTATTTTTCATGTGATGAGCAGATTAGAACAGTTGTGAAGATAAGAATTCCAAAGGGTTTGTGGTTGTCTGTATAGAAATTTTAAGCATACATTCTGCATCTGATAAAGATCTCCCCAACGAGTGCAATAGTTGAGTACCTTATCAATTATTTCGTCAGGTACAGAAGAGCAAGACAACTTATGCCCATCATATTCTTTTTGTCCTCCCAGTTTCTTACCACTTGGCTTACGGAGGCTTCTTGTTCTTCTGACAACCTCATCCTTCATACGCTCCTTATTTGGGGAGTACTGCTGTTGTTAGAAGTTCTTATCAGAGTTTTCATACTTGGCCAAGCGTTCCCGTAAGTTTGTAAGTTCAGTATCTTTCTTGCGAATTTGGAGGTTCAGGGCATTTATGTTACGGTTCAATTTGATAATCTCGGCATACTGCTGATTGACAGTTTCACGCAACAGTCGCATCTCTTCTGTTATGCCATGTAATACTTTAGAAATGTCCGTAACTTGCTCTTCCATAGGCGTAAAGGTACAAATACTTTCTGAAATATGCAAAAACAAGCTTCTTTGTTGCCTTTTTACGAAGATTTTAGAGGAGAGAATACAGACTAGTCAATACCGCTGAATAGTTACCACGCACCACAGAAATTAGTACTTGGCGTATTTTCTCATTTACATTTAGTTTTTTTATTTTAAAGTTTTTGGTTTATTTCGTGAAGGTTTATTGATATATTGGCAAACGTTGCTATGAAATAATCAATAAGCATACCTATAAGAAAACAGATGATGCCAATAATAATACCGCCAATAAGAAATATTAATGATCCATATGTCATAGAATCACGGAATTGTACCCAAAAGTCCACGGTTAAACATATAATTAGTGTTGCAAGTGTATATATCGAATAGGCTAAGCAAACTCCAATTTTTTTAACGACGTATTCGTTTAATGTCCCTGTATTAGAAGTCTCTATATTATTTCTATATCTAATCTTAGATGAAATATTGATTACATTATTTTTAATTTCAGCTATATCGTATATTATACTTTTAAGTTCTTCGTTGTTTATTAATTCATTTGAATTTACTATGTTTTCATTTGTAATATCATTACCACAATTAGTACAAAACTTCATACCATCTTTTAATGATTTGCCACAATTTGAACAGACATTAGCCATAAGTTGGAATTTAGATAAATAATAATTTTGATTTTAGTTATTAGTTGCAAAATAACTAAAATTATTGGATATTTCCAATTTTTTTTACGTATTTTGAATATGATTTTATACTTTCAATACGTTTATTTTCCATGTGTTATCTTTTTGAAGCTCGTTTCTTATTTTTAATACCTAAGTCCTGTACCATGTGCCCCAGCTTATCGTCTTTAGCCAAATGAAATATATCCTCTTCAAGCTGCAGAGCATTAAGTACTCTCATAATAACACCAAGAGAAACCGTAGGCTCTCCTTTTTCTAAACGTGAAAGAGTAAGTCTGGTACATTGCGCACGTTGTGCAACCTGATCCATTGTCAAATCCCTTCGTAATCGAGCAAGGCGGAATTGCTCACCTACTATATTCAGTTTCTCTTGCAGTGCTCTGGTCATCCAGTTGGCTTTGGTGAATTTTGTCATAATGTATCTTTTGTGTTACAAAGATACTATAAAATGTTTAGTTTATAATACTTTATTCGTTTTTCTTATATTTTTCCTGGTTCTTCTGTTAAATGGATAGATAGCTCTCATTAGTTATATATAATAAGCTGGTATTATGTATCTTCGTAGTGACCAAACTTCAAGAACATGAATACCAGCATAATACAAAACGCCTTAGGCATCTTTCAGCAAGATTGTCAGAATCTGCGCTACGAAGGTTATAACTTAGTTTTAGAAATCCAAACTCCAAAGGAAAAACTTTGTTGTCCTGTATGTGTAAATCATAATATTGGTTCTTCCGGATTTTGGAGTGATATCGTTAATATTTGATTATCAATACTTTTTGGGGGTTCTATTCTTTTACATCCCTTTATTTACTGAATACTAAAGAATGTAAGGTGCTAAAATAAAGACTACAAAATCTATACTTAGCTAACATGGGACATCCACACTACAAAGAGTTTATATTTAAGAGTTTACAATACTTATTTATCATCAAGAAACCTGAAGAACATAAAACCATCACTCCAAATTCCAGAAGACCCCTAAGCTTAGGCAAATCATTCTCACTCCAAAATTCTGAAGCTTCATCAGTATCATTTTTTCCTTGCCTATCTTCAAGCCTTCTATTAATGTGTCCATTACATTCGCATACACATCATGGTATCTTTGCTTGACAAATCTAAGTACATTCCCATCGTATAAAAGAAACTTAGGAAAGTTGGTTTGCAGTTTCCTGTCATATCTGTCATGCTCTTTTCACTTACTTTCATTTGGTACTTAACGCTTTACGAGAAATGTTAAATATGACAGCAAATGAATTTAAAACTAAATTGGGGATTTATGTAGTGTTAGTCTTTGTATTCTTTTGATGCGATATACCTTTCGGACATGACAGTCCTATTTAAGTAAGTTTATAGATGGAACTGTTTTGAGTTTACGTAAGTAAGCAGATTCTCTCTGGTATTGCTTAATGCTTTTGTTATCCTTCTTCGTGGTGTAAGGAATACGAGAAAGGTCTATGTTATGAGTAAGGTCTTGCAGTTTTACGGCAGTTGCAAGGATGTTATTTTTAAGGCATTAGAATTCTCTCGCCCTTTTCATATATTTATGACGTAAGCTCGTTCATTGTAAAGATATAACTTCTTTTGCTGAGAAAGATACTATTTTGTACCTTTGCAACTGATTATTACTACATGAGAAGATGGAGAAAGAAGAAGATAAACTGAGTACACCAAAGGAGAAACGCACTTTCGCAGATTATTTACTGAAAGCGATAGAAGTAAACTCGCTTTTCTTTGTGTTTATGTTGTTGGTTGGTGTTATCATGAATGTAAGCCATCGCAACCCTTTTGGTTATTTGGAATTGTTGGCAGATGTATATGTTGTCAGCTTTCTGTTAAGCCTTTGTCCCAGGATATTACGTCGAGGATTACAGATAATATTATGCAGTATCACGTACAGCATAGCCTTTATCGATGCTTGTTGCAAATCACTTTTCGGTACACCAATTACACCAACAATGCTGCTTTTGGCACAAGAAACGACAGGCAGAGAATCCACAGAGTTTTTCTCACAATATATTAAGCCCGAACTCTTATTCTCAACAGCAGGAGTAATCTTATTGATTGCACTGTTTCATATTGTTATGGCTGTAAGGAAGCTGACGTTTCGTAGTTCATTCTTTAAGCAACCTATCATTGCATCAACTTTGACTGTTACCCTCTTGGTAGGCTTAGCATTAAGTGTTTACGATAAGACGCAATTATATACAGCACGAAACCTGTCAGAACTTGAAGTAGCAGTAGTGAATGGCTTTGCACATATTTATCACCCTATTGAGCGTGTTGCGTATGGACTTTATTCTAATCATTTAATAGCAAAACAGGTTGACGGAGTGATAAAAGCAAATAGGGAGATAAAGATAGACTCATGTGCAACGACATCGCCAATTATTGTTCTTGTGGTGGGTGAGAGTGCTAATCGTCATCATTCGCAGCTATACGGCTATCCCTTACCGACAACACCTCGCCAACTTGCCCTGAAAAATGGTAAAGACTCTTTAGCTGTATTTACCGATGTTGTGTCGCCATGGAATCTTACAAGTAGAGTGTTCAAGCAGATATTCTCTTTACAATCAGTTGGGGAGAAAGGCGATTGGAGCGATTATGCACTCTTCCCAGCAGTATTCAAAAAAGCAGGTTATCATGTCAGTTTCTTGTCTAATCAGTTCCCGTATGGGATAAACTATACACCCGATTGGACGAACAACCTCACGGGAGGTTTTTTCCTTAATCATCCACAGTTGAACAAACAGATGTTTGATTACCGAAATACCGAAATTCATCCATTCGATGATGAGCTACTAAACGATTATAAACATATCAATGTAAAAGATAAGAAGCCTCAACTGATTATTTTTCATCTATTAGGTCAGCATTTTCAATATACAATGCGCTGTAAAGACGAGATGAAGAAGTTCGGAATAAAGGATTATCCACGAAGAGATTTGACGGATGATGAAAAACAAACGATAGCCGATTATGACAATGCTACGCTTTATAATGATATTGTGTTGAGTAAGATTGTGGAGCTATTCAGACAGCAGGAGGCTATTGTCATTTATCTGTCTGATCATGGAGAGGATTGTTATGGCAAAGATGCACAAATGGCTGGTAGACTGACTGAGACAGAACAAATCGATATCAAGAAATATCACGAGGAATTTGAGATACCCTTCTGGATATGGTGCTCACCTGCTTATAGGCAAAAGCATCATAAAATATTTATGGAAACGTTGAAAGCTCAGAACAATAAGTTTATGACGGACGACCTTCCACACCTTCTCTTCTATCTTGCTGGGATAAAAACAAAAGATTATCAAAGAGAGAGAAACGTTATTTCTCCGCACTTCAACAATGCACGTCACCGCCTTGTATTGCAGAATATTGACTACGATCGAGCTTTAATGAGATAATCCAGCGTGGTCAGCTATACTTATGATAATTACAAATCAATATGTATGGCGTAAATTATAGCGCTATCCTACATCCTGTTTCATATTGCTGAAACTCTATTTTCACTCTGATGAAACTTGAGTTTCATGTGTCTGAAACTTGAGTTTCGTAATGATGAAACAGCTGATACTGACCGATGGGACAGTAGTAAGGTTCCGAGAAGATGTTTTATTTCATACACGTTTGTAGGTACGCATAAGTGTAGGGTATTGTTCTTCATAGCTGTCGAACTCAATTGCAGAGCCGTCGTAACCCATGTCTGTGAAGATATTTCTTATCTCCTTTTGCTCACTTTCAGTCAGTACACGCTCCTTTCGTTTAATCCGATAATAGGCCGTGCGGCCAAAGGTGTAGATAAGATTTTGTCGGATATCACTTAAATCAGCCACCCGCACGTTATCATAGATTCGTGATATTCCCCATGCAAAACGTTCCTTGCGGTTAGGGTCCAAGAACGGACAAGGCTGCTTGTCCGCAATCACTTTCGAGTTTACTATCATATACTGCTCCCGTCCACCCGTTTCGAGCATCGTATAGGCAGTATGGCGTAAGCACTGGCTGGCCTTCTCGCAATGAGTTCCAGCACAGTGCGCATAGTCGTAGGGTAATTGGTTGTATTGTTCAAGAGTCATAGGATAGGTGTTGTGGATAAATGATATTATGCCAATGTCCGCTTAAAGAAGAGTTGGCGGTCTTTTAGTACAACAATGATAGATACGATAAGTAATAATATTGTTTGTATACACTTGCTGTCGGGATGGGTAGAAAATATCTCATTGAAATATCCAGCTGTAATATGAAAGGTAATGGCAACGAGAATATTTCGATTTGTTTTGTAATAGAGCCAGTTCATCAAAAAGACAAAAGGGAAGATACTAACGATGAAGTTCAGACTATAAAGCCATCCCTCACTCACTACATTTGCGTGATAATAACCTTTAATACCTGCAAGGGGAAAATGCCATATAGCCCAATAAACTGCAAACAGCATAGATGTCTTGAAAAGACTCATTCGAGAGCGGAGGCAGTCTGTACCATAGCCATGCCACGCAAGCTCCTCAAGTATAGGTGCAAGAATAAGGAGGAACCATACAGGGAAGACACCCGACGTGAAGGTGTAATGACCTGTAATAATGAATTGTGATGGGCTGTAACCGAAAAGCAGAGATATTGCCATGGCACACAAGATACTTGCTGGCATCAGTAGGCACGCTGTGAGATAATATTGCCACCTATCGGAAGACAAGTTTAGAAATCGTCCAAGGAAATCCTTACGAAGGTCTTGATGTCGAGAGACTAACATAATGGTTAGAATCATTGGGAAACAAAGTCCAGCCAGTCCCAACAATGGGGCTGTCCATGTACTTTCCGAATAAACTACATGATGACTTACATAACTGGCAGCAAACCAGAATATCCATGGGATAAGGGTTGCCAAGAGATAGAAGAGTAGTGTATGTCGGTATTTGACAACGATATGTTCTTTCATATTACTTTAATCCTAAAAACAAAAAATCGCAGTAACCCACTATCGGATTACTGCGATTATATTAGTTGTTATTTTACTTCACTTCCTCAAAGTCTGCATCTTGGATGTCATCAGCGGAGTTGCTGGCATTGTCCTGTGCTTGTTGACCGCCTTGGGCACCTTGTGCATCGGCACCGGGTTGTGCTCCACCTTGATACATCTGTGCACTTGCAGCCTGAACTGCGGTGTTTAGTGCATTGGTTGCATTGTCGATGGCTGCAACATCGCCTGCCTTATGTGCATCTTTCAGTTGCTGGAGGGCAGTCTCGATAGGCGCTTTCTTGTCTGCAGGAATCTTGTCTGCATTGTCTTTCAAGAAGTTTTCGGTGGTGAAAATCATTGAGTCAGCTTGATTCAGCTTATCAATCTTCTCACGTTCTGCCTTGTCTGCTGCTGCATTCTGTTCAGCTTCAGCCTTCATTTTGTCGATTTCCTCTTGGCTAAGACCACTTGAAGCTTCGATTCTAATCTTCTGCTCCTTGCCCGTAGCCTTATCTTTTGCGCTTACGTTTAGAATACCGTTGGCATCGATATCGAAGGTAACTTCAATCTGAGGAACGCCACGACGTGCTGGTGCAATACCCTCAAGGTTGAATTGTCCGATGCTCTTGTTCTGTGAAGCCATTGGGCGTTCGCCTTGCAATACATGGATTGTAACGGCTGTTTGGTTATCTGCTGCAGTAGAGAATGTTTCACTCTTCTTGCAAGGGATAGTTGTATTTGCCTCAATCAACTTGGTCATTACGCCACCCATTGTCTCAATACCCAAGGTCAATGGAGTTACATCGAGCAATACAATGTTTCCAACACCGCTCTCCTTATTAAGGATTGCACCCTGGATTGCGGCTCCAACAGCTACTACTTC
>ERZ772974.108-NODE-108-length-62454-cov-23.117502_pt1 | contig 62454 bp, 59 predicted proteins | sample MGYA00580671_ERZ772974 | MGnify/ENA primary metagenome ERZ772974 (study PRJEB29015, sample SAMEA2738065) | human oral metagenome | biome: human oral; feature: human-associated habitat; material: saliva | place: China | collected 2218 ... | reverse complement strand
CTTGTTTCTCCTATTATAATTCTATTTTTTTATCGTGTAAGTTGTAGTGTTGTTCAAAGTTATACGCTACATCATAAAGTGTTGACTCTGCGAATGGTTTAGCAATAATTTGCATACCGATTGGACGTTTACCTTTGAATCCACATGGGATACTAATACCTGGTAAACCAGCCATATTCACTGGAATTGTTAGTATATCATTTGCGTACATAGTTACTGGATCATCGATTTCTTCACCGATATTGAATGCTACTGTCGGAGCAGTTGGTCCAATAATTACATCGTATTCTTCAAATACTCTATCGAAGTCTTGTTTAATTAATGTACGAACTTGTTGTGCTTTTTTGTAGTAAGCATCGTAGTATCCTGAAGATAATACGTAAGTTCCTAACATAATACGACGTTTAACCTCAGCACCAAATCCTTCTCCACGAGTTTTTTTGTAGATTTCCTCTAAGTTTGTTGCGTTTGGACTTCTATATCCGTAACGAATTCCGTCAAAACGTGAAAGGTTTGAACTTGCTTCAGCTGACGCTATTACGTAGTATGTAGAAATAACGTGGTCTGTACTTGGAAGACTTACTTCTTCTACGATAGCTCCTTGACTTTCTAAGTATTTTACTCCATCAAGAACTGCTTTTTTAACATCTTCATCGATACCTGCACCGAAGTATTCTTTAGGAAGAGCAATCTTCTTACCTTTGATATCTCCAGTAATAATTTTACTGAACTCTGGTACTTCTACAGGAGCACTAGTCATATCGTGTGCGTCTACACCTGAGATGATTTCTAATACACGTGCATTATCTTTTACTGTACGTGTCATTGGTCCAATTTGGTCTAATGATGAAGCGAATGCTACTAATCCAAAACGTGATACACGTCCATAAGTAGGTTTTAATCCTACGATACCACAGTATGAAGCTGGTTGACGTACTGAACCACCAGTATCACTACCTAATGAGAAGCTTACTTGTCCTGCAGCTACAGATGTTGCTGAACCACCACTTGATCCTCCAGGTACTGCGTCTAAATCATGTGGGTTACGAGTAAGTTTGTAGTAAGATGTTTCAGTAGAACCACCCATTGCGAATTCATCCATGTTTAATTTACCCATTAAAATTGGATTTTCAGCATTTAATTTATCCATTACTGTCGCACTATAGATTGGATTGAATCCTTCTAAGATTTTAGAAGCACATGTAGTTTGGATGTCTTTTGTTACGATATTATCTTTGATTCCCATTGGAATACCGAATAATTTTCCTTCTACATCTCCCGCTTCTTGGCGACGATCTAATTCTTCAGCTTGTTTTAACGCTACTTCTTCAGTTACTGTAATAAATGAACCGATTTTATCTTCAGTAGCTTTAATTCTATCTAATGATTCTTTAACAAGATCACTAGGTTTAATTTCTTTATTTTTAAGTTTACTTTCTAAACTTTCTATTGATTCATGTAATAAACTCATCAAATTATCTCCTTACTAATTTTATTCTATGATAGTAGGTACTTTAAATTGTCCTGCTTCAGTTTCTTTAGAGTTTTTAAGAACTTCTTCTCTATTCATACCTTCTTGAGCTACGTCTTCTCTAAATACATTAACTAAATCTAGAACGTGATAAGTTGGTTTAATATTTTCTGTATCAACACTATTTAGCTCATTAAATAAATCTACAACTTTCTCTAATTTTTCAATATAACCATCAACTTCATCTTCTTGGATTTCTAATCTTGAAAGATGTGCAATGTGATTTACTTGTTCTTTTGTAATAGTTGACATAAGTTCCTCCAATTTTTATATATTATTCTATTCCATACTAGTACATAACCGATTATTTATCAAGGGTTATAAAGCTTTATAATAAAAAAGCGCCCCACATAGTTTAAAAACTACATGGGACGAATGCTAATTTCGTGGTGCCACCCTAATTTATATCAGAATACTGATACCTCTATAAATTATATTCGGTTCTATAAGAAGTGTTGCTTATTTCAATCATTAATATTTAATCTTTCAGCCTATGGATTAAACTCTCTTCTAAAAAAACATGAAATAAAAGTCTTCTTACTCTTTATTTTTATGGTTTATTTATTTATATTATACTAAACCATTAGCATTGTCAAGAATTTTTAATAGAATTAAAGAATTTGAATAAAACAGCTTAAAACTAGTATAAGATTACTCTACAAGCAAGATAAAAGTAGCATATAAAATTAATTACAAAAATTTATATTCAGTAATTATGTATTTAGCATTGCAATTTTTATTACACCCTTTTTATTTGATAATAACGGTAAAATATTATAAGATGTTTAAGGATATTAATCACTGAAATTTTAATAATTTTAGTACATGTAAAAAACTATAAATAATTGTGAGGTATATAATGGAAAATTGGATTGAAATTACTATTCATACTACTAATGAAGCTAGTGAAATAGTTGAATCTATTCTTTTAGATTACGGTTCTACAGGTGTAGCTATCGAAGACCCTACTACATTAGAAGAAAACTTACACGATGACTTTGGAACTATCGTTGAACTTAGTCCTGCTGACTTTCCTGATGTTGGTGTTGTCGTAAAAGGATATATAAATGAACTAAACTTTGACGATGAGACATTTGCTCGTTTCAAAGGTGAATTAGAACAATTAGGAAAAAATATTAATATTGGTGAATTCTTCAAAATTGAAACTACTATTATAAAAGATAGTGACTGGGAAAATTCTTGGAAAGATTACTTTGATATTCTTAATATTGGTGAAAAATTCGTTATTGTACCTACATGGCGTGAATATGAAAATAACGAAAACAAATATGTAATCAATATTGATCCAGGTATGGCTTTTGGCACTGGTGGACATGAAACTACTTCACTTTGTATTAAAAACTTAGAAAAATATGTTAAACCTCATGATAATATTATCGATGTTGGTTGTGGAAGTGGTATTCTTAGTATCGTTGCAAGTTACTTAACAGATGGTGAAATAAAAGCTGTTGACTTAGATAAACTAGCAGTTGATGTATCACGTGAAAACTTCACACTTAATAATTTAGAAAATAGAATAGTTGTTGAGGAAGCTAGCCTTCTAACAAAAGAAACTAAAAAATATAATGTTATTGTAGCTAATATACTAGCTCACATAATCGAATTAATGCTAGATGATGCATATAACTTACTTGAAGACGGTGGATACTACATTACTTCTGGTATTATTAAAGATAAAAAAGATGAACTTCTAGAAAAAATGTTAGAACGCGGGTTCAAACTAGTAGAAGAAACTTCTGATAATGAATGGTATTCATTCGTTGTTACAAAATAAAATCTAATAAAATAAGGATAGATATATAACTTAACTTTTTATATCTATCCTTGTTTTTATATTAAATAAAATGCAACTTATAAAGTAAATAACTAAATATTGGTGGTATGAATAATAACAATGGTAACACTAAGAAAAATATTGCGAAAACATAATATAATGCTTTTAATGGTTCTTTATTGTTACTTATTCTTATTTTATTATAACCTATAGTACACATCAAAATAGAACCATAGTTTAAAATTACCGTAAATGCATCAGTTAAAAGCATGCCCCATACATATTCTGTATACTTTTCAAACAATGTTAAATCACTAACTGAAGCAATAAGACCTAATATCGCAGAACCAACAGCTAATAACAAACCTATAGAAAGCCAAACCGCTAAAAGTGTAAAGGTCAAAACTACTTGTATTATAAGTAGTGGTTTCCATGGCATAGTTAAATCTACATCTAACCCCTTACGTTTTCTTCTATATCTCATAAAAAGTATTAATAGTATAAAAAATATAGGTACGGATATATGGCCATAATAAAATATCAAATTCATTCTATTTTCTGTCATTACTTACTTATCCTCCCTATAAATTATTTTCTATATTATAACATACATTAATATTTGTATAAAAGAAAAGACTAACTTACTGATAGTCTCTTCAAGTGTTTATTTAAAGCTGTAATAATAACTAATTTTTATTATTTCTTCGTATTATTCTATTCTTTCTATCGTTTCCTACTGCACAAAAAACTATTATTATTATGTATATGATCATCGTTATAAAACTTGCTATTACGGTAAATCTCAATTCATCAGCACCGCCCAAAAGTGCACTAAGAAATAAACACATATATATACAAATCGGTGAAATCACTAACCCGACAATTATAGATATTACAAGGATTTTATTCCATGGCATTTCCAAATATACATTTTCTCCTGAAGCTTTTATAATTAAAATTGTTCCAAAAAATATTATAAATATAAAAATTGATATTATTATATAACCGTAAAAAAGAAAAAACCCATGATTTATCACTCTCCTCAAGAATCTCTTTTCTTCATTATATCATATATTTATGTAAAAAAAGAGATTATCTTCATGATAATCTCTCATATATATTCATACAATAACACATATTCCAATAAAACTAATGGAAAATTACATAAATAAATCCACCAGGAATTGCAAATATATAAATAATTATTAAAGCATAAGGCCATAATGTAGGTTGCATATTTACCTCTTTACGTTGTTTATTTATTCCTACTATGCATATTCTTAGTAAAATTACGTTTAAAATCACAGTTGCTATAGCACATATTACTGTTGCATAAAAATAAAAAGGGGTGCTTTCTGGTGAGTCTGTAGGCATTGCTCCTACAAATAATCCCAAAATCATCCATATAGGAGAAACAGTTATATCTATAGCAAATTGTATTCCAAGTAGCGTTGACCAAGGCATAGGTTTAATATTATATCCATTTTGTTTTTTTTTTACTTCTTTTCATTAATAATATTATTAATAAAAAGGTTAAGGGGATTAATACATATCCTGACAATATTAATAAAAAGGTTAAGAGGATTAATACATATCCTGACAATATTAATAAAATTAATAATCCACCTAATATATCACTCAATACCATTAGAAATTCCTCCTAAATATTTTGTATATTATATCATATCTCAAGTTATTAAAAAAGAGATTATCTTCATGATAATCTCTCCTATTTAAAAAATTCAAATACAACTGTTTATTCAACGTCTTTAAATCTTGCTTTGTCTTTTTCATCTGCACTGGCTTTGCAAACTCCTATAACTATTAAAGATAAAAGTATTGTCAATACGCTAGTTCCTTGAGAAACATTTATAAATATAGCACCACTAGAACCGTACATAGATCTAAGTTCTAAACCATAAAGATACCCTATAAATATCCATGTTGGTAAAATCACCAATCCTACAAGTAATGACATCATAAATAATCCAGCCCATGGCATTTCTTCATAGGGATCTCCACCATTTCTTTTAATACTTCTTGACATTATTGAAATCATCACTAACGCAAAAATAGGTACAAGTACATGTCCACCTATTACTAAAAACGCTCCTGTATAATCAGCTTCTTTCAGATGTATTCCTCCTATTTGTTCAGTAAATTATCAATAAAATTATAAGAAACTTCCTATAAAAAATCTTCCCGGAACCACTAGCACATATGCAGCAATAATTACATATAGCCACAATAGTGGTTGTTTATTTTCCTCTACTCTTTGCTTATTCAAACCTGCTGTAGTTATTATAAGTGCTATTACGTTTAAAATAACAGTTGCAATTGACCCAAACATTGACGCATTAGCAAATAATGTACTACTTCCTGGCGCATCAGTAGTCATTATACCAACAAATACTCCCATAAACATCCAAATAGGCAAAATTGTAAAATCTAAAACAGCTTGTACAATAAGCAACGCTGTCCAAGGAATCGGTTTACTATCCCTTTTTGATTTTTTTCTTTTCATAAAAAATATTATTATTAAAAATATTAACGGAACTAATACATGTCCTGCTAATAAAAATAATAGTACACATTTATCGACTAAGCTCATTAGCATTTCCTCCTAACTATTTATTTTATTATATCATATATGTTCATTATATTTATATAAAAAGAGAATAATATAAAATTATCCTCCTTTTCTTATATTTTTTATTATCAACATTTTATACTAAACTATAATAGTTTTTTTAACTCTTCTTTTGAAACAATACTATATATAGATACCGGTCTACCAGAAGTACTATACTCAGCATCTTCACTTAACACGTTCATATTAACCATATAGTTTAGATACTTTCTTATAGTTATTCTAGAAATATCTAAGTCATCAGCTATTTGTTGTGTATTAAATCCTTCATTTCTACTTAATAAATTTTCAACAATTTTCTTTAATGTTATTTTTGATAATCCTTTTGGTAATTCATCAATGTCTTCATGTTCTTTAGTAATACTTAAATAATCATCTAACATTTCTTGATTAACTTTTTCTTTAGACATTAACGACTTGAAGTTCAATACTTTATCAATCGCTTGAGAAAATCTTTCATACGTAAATGGTTTGACTAAATAATCTACTACCCCACTTGATAATGCCGCTTCTACCGTTTGAATATCATTAGCCGCTGTTATCATAACTACAGGATATTTCCTTAACTTAGACAGGAGACTAACCCCCTTACCATCAGATAAATAGTTATCCAAAACTACCAAATCTGGTATATTACTTTCTAAATATAGTTCTGCTTCTTTAAGTGATGACGCATGATCTAACGTAAAATCGACTTCTTTTCTATTAAAGTATTCTTTATGTATCATAGCTACCATGGAATCATCTTCAATTATTAATACTCTCACTTTTAATCCTCCAGTACGGGTATTTCTATATTAAACTTTGTACCCTTGTTTTCTTTACTGTCCACATCTATTAAACCGTTATATTTCTTAACAATCATTTCAACGGCCTCTAAACCGTATCCTCTATTTTCTCCTTTTGATGAATATCCTCTTTCGAATACTCTTTCTTTATCTACTTCCTTAATCCCTGATCCATTATCTTCTACTGAACATAGTAAAACTTTTTCCTCTAGATTTAGATAAAGATAAACAATTATTTTTCCTTCATTTATGTCTTCCAAAGCATCTATTGAATTATCTATTAGTACACCTAATATAATCAACAATTCATTATATATTGTTTCTAAACCATTATGTTGATATAATAATGAATCCGAATCAACCACTAACTGGATATCTTTATTTCGACTTTCACGTGCTTTAGCAAGTAAAAATCCAGCTATTGACGGTACTTTTATATTTTCAGTAATATGACCTATTTTTTCATGGTAATCTTGTTTTAAATAGGTTATATACTTCTCAACTTCTTCATAAGACTCCAATTCTATCAATCCTTGAAGTACATGTAATTTATTCATAAAATGATGACTCTGCTCACGTAAACTATCGTTATATTTTTCTGTACCACTTAGTTCTGTAATAAGCTGTTTCATTTCTGATTGATCACGTAAAGTTACTACCGCACCATATAACCTACTTTTATAGTAAATTGGATTTCTATTTAATAATAGATCCATATTATTAATTACTATTTGTTCATCTTGACTACTCTCTCTCGTTTCCAAAATGTCTCTAAATAATAAATTATAAATCTCAGTACTTAGAGTTTCATTAATTTTTATTTCACTAGATAGTTTAGCTTTTTTTAGTAGATTATTTGCACTACTATTTATAACTATTATATTTTTGTATTTATCTATCCCAATTATTCCTTCTGAAACATGATCAGCTATTAGCTCTTTTTCAATATAAAGTTGTGCAATTTCCTCTGGTTCTAAATTCAGAAGAATCTTTCTCAATTTTTTATTAAATAAAAAAGATAATCCTACTGCCACTGTTAGCCCAATCATTAATGAATAGAATAAATTTTTCTGTGCTTCTAAGATTTGATTTTCTACTGTTCTTTTAGTATATCCTACACAGACAACTCCTATATTATTACCATTTTCATCTTTTAGAGCTGTAAAAAATCTGACCCCTTCTCCTAGTGGACCAGTTTGTTTACTGTAATGATCTCCTTGAGTAAATGTTGCTTCAATATCTTCAATACTCGAGAACTTAGATCCTATCAGCTCCTCTTTTGGATGTGAATATCTTACAAAATCTTTATCAGTTACTACTATAAAATCCGTTCGTGTTTCTTCCATCGCAGCTAATGTAAAATGTTGAATAAACTTTTCTTGATTTTTATTTTTGACAGCTTCTTGAATACTCTTATCCATCGCAATTAATCGTGCTGTAGAACTAATTTTTTGACGAATAATCTCTTCTTCACGATCTTTTATATATCCTCTCATAAAAACTGTTGTTACTAATAATGAGATTGTTACTAACCCCATCATAAATATAATAAGTTTTACTAATGTACTTCTCCACTTTTTCAAAGTACCCTCAACTCCTTATATAAATTATAAAAACTTTTATAAAAATCATTATAGTTTATATCGAAAACGAATTCAAGGGGAAATTTAATATATTCAATCAAAACTTTTGAAATATTTTGGAATAATATTATATTACAATATCTATTTAAAATATAACTAATGGAATGATAATGGATACAAATTTTTTTGGGTTAGATAAATTTTGCTATATTTTACCCTTTTCTGTACTAATCAAAAGACAATAAAAAAACGAACCTAGTTTCCTAAGTTCGTCTTATTATATTATTTATTTGTTTTACGTCTTAAAGCTAACGCACCTAATCCGATAACTAAACCTGCTACAGCTAAGCTATTAGTTTCTACCCCTGTTTTTGGAAGAACAGCTTTTTTAGCTTTTTCTTTTACTACTGGTGTAGTTGGTTTACCAGGTTTATTTGGTTTACCTGGTTTTTCAGGTTTTCCTGGTTCATTAGGTTTAACCGGTTTGTTTGGAGTTGGTGTTGGCGGAGTTGGAGGTGTATCTTCTGGTTCATCTTGAAGATTGATAATTGAATTATTCTCACCAATTGTTACTGTATAAACAGTTGGATCTAGTTTATAACCTTTTGGTGCTAATTTTTCCATTATTGTGAACACTTTCCCTAAATAATCTTTTGATAATTCTTTAGAAACTGCCACTCCGTTTTCATCTGTAGTAACATCTTCAACTACTACTCCTTCTGGGTTTATAATTGTGTATACAGCTCCTTGAACAGGTGTTACTTTTACTTTATCAGTTTTATTAATTTTGATTTTGTAAATTGGATTAGCATTAATCACTTCATTTAATACTGATAATCTCTCACTTACATATCCGTAAATTAAGCGATTATTGCGTTGAGGAAGTGCTTCAGTATTATTTTTTAGTAATGCAACTTTATTTCCTACTAAACTTCCGTCTCCAGGAGTTGTAGTGTTATAAGTAACATAGTATGATTGTGAACCATCTTTAAAAATTACTTTTAAAGAAGTATAATTGCTGTTCCACTCAACTGTGTAGTCAGTACCTTCAGTTAGTTTAACAGCACCTGCTGGCACTTCAGAAGTACCATCATTAATAGTAGCTTTGTATACTGTTAATGATTCAGGAATATATTGAATAGCTGCATGTGTAGTATCAGTTACTATCTCATCTACTAATGCTAGGTTGCTTCCATAGTCTTTTTTTCCAGCATTAACGCGAACGCGCCATGGTGAGTAAATATTTCCTTTAGAAGTAGAACCTATAGCTGCTAATTTTTCAGAAGTCCATCCTTTATTCTCAACATCATTACCATTTTTAGCGAAGTTTTCATAACCTTTGTTTTCTCCGTCTTTAGTTGTTGATGTAAAAGTATGTGTTATTTTATTTTTCACAGCTAAGCTATCAAAAGTCACAGGTGTTTTAGTTTGATCTTTTTTGAATAAGAAATCAATAGTAAAATGACCTGTTATATCTCTTATATCATTACTTTTAGTAGTTGTTAGATATTCAGAGAAATTTTTAAGTGTTACTTTAGCATTACCACCTTGGTCGTTTGCATTTGGTGTTACTTGTGATTCAGCAATAACGACTTGTGTTTTTGTATCTTTAATATCAGCCGAATGTTTTTGGACAGTTACTGAATTAGGAATTTTTAAATTAAAATAATCCCCTTCTGATAAGTTACCGTTGTAATTCGTTAAATCAAAGTTTGCTGAAAAACGGTATGCTCTATCAGTAGTAACATTATAATTGCCATTAGCGTCAGGTTTAACTGCATTATTTCCTGCATCTGTAACAGAAATATCAGTAACAACTTTTGTAAGTTCTTTACCTTCAGCTGCATTAGCTGTTAATGAAGATACAAATAGTAATCCTATGAATGTAAAAATTGCGGTAACACTCATTTTAATTACTTTTGTGATTTTTTTCATTAATATACTTTTCTCCTTTCTTTTATCTACAATCTTATATAAATATATAAAATTATAAATGAATAATTAATAATAAATAATTACAATCTATTATCTACACATATATTACGATTAATTTATAACATTGTCAAGTTTTTAATCTTCTTGTATACGCATAATAAATTTAATAAACTATCGTTAATATGCAGCTTCTTTATAAAATTTTTAAAATACTATTTTAGAAATATATATGTTTATTAAAAAATAATTATTTAATTTTAATGTATATATTCATTTTCTAATAATTTTCATAATTTACATTATACCTTGGCTATTATCTATTATACTTAGAAAAATATGTATTTTAACACTATTATTTTAAATGAAAATCAATTATCCTTTTCATTATCAGATATTCTAAATATCCTTATATTACTCGTTTTCTGTAAAATAATTATTCTAAAAAATGATTTTACATACATATTTTCTATAATTTTTCTAAAAATTCTTAATCTTAGTAGAAATTATAGAATAATTTATTAGAAAAATACTAATATTACTTGAATAATTGTATGTACTATGCTAATATTTTTATTAATGCTTAATGCAGAAATAAAAATTAAATATTTTAGGAGGAAGATTATATGGAGAAAGAAGCTAAAAAGATATTTTGGTATACGTTAGCGTTCATGGCCTTCTCTACTGTTTGGGCGTTTGGTAATATCGTTAACGGATATTCAGAATTTGGCGGACTTAAATCTATTTTCTCATGGGTTTTAATCTTCGTAATTTACTTTATTCCATATTCACTAATCGTTGGTGAACTAGGATCTACATTTAAAGATGCTGGTGGAGGTGTTAGTTCTTGGATTAAAGAAACACACAGTAAATTACTAGCTTATTATGCTGGATGGACAATTTGGGTAGTACATATGCCTTATATTTCTCAAAAACCATCACGTATTATCGCAGCATTCAGTTGGGCATTATTTAGAGATAACCGTATTAGTAAAATGAATATAACTTATGTACAAATTATTTCACTTGTTATATTCATAGTAGCGTTATTCTTAGCAGCAAGAGGAGTTAACTTCATCAAAAAACTTGCGACTTTAGCTGGATCATCAATGTTTATTATGTCATTATTATTCATATTGATGGCTATTACAGCACCTTCTATTACAGGAGCTAAGACATATAACATCGACTGGTCATTAGATACATTTATGCCAACATTCGATGTTAAATATGTTACGTCAATAGCGATTTTAGTATTTGCGGTTGGTGGTTGTGAGAAGATTTCGCCTTATGTTAATAAGATGAAAAAACCTTCTACTGATTTCCCTAAAGGAATGATGACGTTAGTTCTTATGGTTGTAACAACAGCTATTTTAGGAACATTCGCACTTGCATTAATGTTTGATACTAATAACATTCCAAAAGACTTATTAACTAATGGTACTTATTATGCATTCCAAACATTAGGTAACTACTACGGTGTTGGTAACTTATTCTTAGTTATCTATGCAGTAGTTGACTTTATCGGTCAAGTATCTATCGTTATTATCTCAATTGATGCACCATTACGTATGTTACTAGAAAGTTCTGATGAACAATATATTCCGAAAAAATTATTAGTTAAAAATAGCAACGATGTTTACACTAACGGATTAAAATTAGTTGGTGTTATCGTATCTATTCTTTTAATTATTCCTATGTTCGGAATCAAAGAAGTAAATGAACTATTCAGGTGGTTAGTTAAATTAAACGCTGTTTGTATGCCACTTCGTTACCTATGGGTATTTGCTGCTTATATCTTCTTGAAAAAAGCAGCTGGTAAATTCCAAGCTGATTATAAATTCGTTAAGAATAAATATATAGGTATTGGTTTAGGAGCTTGGTGTTTCTTCCTAACAGCATTTGCTTGTATCACAGGTATGTACACACCAGGAAGTGTATTCCAAACAACAATGAACATTGTTACACCTATTATTCTTATTTCACTTGGTTTAATTATGCCTTACCTTGCGAAAAAAAATAATAAATAATGGTCATACTTTTTAAAAGACGAGAAAATTTCTCGTCTTTTTTATTTATTCAGAATATTAGAATAGTTATTTCTTTGTCTATCTTCCTATCTAGTATATAATTAAATAGAAACTATTAAGTTTATATTATTTATTACTAGTAAAGGAGTGAATTTCTTGGAAGTAAATAGACAACACTTTGATTTTGATTTACAGAGTAAATTTGAACCTAAAGGAGATCAAGTTAGAGCTATTAATGAGCTAACTGAAGGTATTAATAAAGGAGAAAAATACCAAACATTACTTGGTGCTACTGGTACAGGTAAAACTTTCACAATAGCTAATATTATAAAAAATGTTGGAAAACCAACACTAGTATTAGCTCATAATAAAACATTAGCTGGACAATTATACAATGAGTTAAAAGAATTCTTCCCTAACAATAGGGTCGAATATTTTGTTTCTTACTATGATTATTTCCAACCAGAAGCATATGTACCATCCACTGATACCTATATAGAAAAAGATTCTTCTGTCAATGATGAGATTGATAAACTACGCCACAGTGCTACATCTTCTCTATTTGATCGTGATGATGTAATTATCGTATCTAGTGTCAGCTGTATATATGGTCTTGGTTCCCCAGAAGAATATTCTTCTCTGGTGCTTTCACTTAGAGTTGGAGATGAAATAAGCAGAAATAAAATTCTTTCAAAACTGATAGACATCCAATATATGCGTAATGATATAGAATTTACACGTGGTACTTTTAGAGTACGTGGTGATGTTATAGAAATCTTCCCAGCTTCTCGTAGTGAAAACTCTGTTCGTATAGAAATGTTTGGGGATGAAATTGATAGAATACGTGAAATCAATTCACTAACTGGTGAAGTACTTAGTGAATTAGAACATATTGCGATTTACCCTGCCAGCCACTTCGTCGCAGGAGAAGAAAAAACAAAAGAAGCGATAAAAAGAATACGTGCTGAACTAGAAGATAGACTAAAAGTATTCAATATGGAAAACAAGTTACTAGAAGCGCAACGTTTAGAACAACGTACTAACTATGACCTTGAAATGATGGAAGAGATGGGATTTTGTTCAGGTATTGAAAACTACTCTCTTCACTTAACACTTCGAGAACCTGGTTCAACACCTTATACTCTACTAGACTACTTCCCAAAAGATTGGTTATTAGTTGTTGACGAATCACACGTTACCCTCCCACAGGTTAGAGGTATGTATAATGGTGATAGAGCTCGTAAGCAAGTTCTAGTTAACTATGGTTTTAGACTACCTACTGCTTTAGATAATAGACCTCTTAACTATCAAGAGTTTGAAAATAAGTTAAACCAAGCAATTTTCGTTTCAGCTACACCTGGAGACTATGAACTTGAACATAGTTCAAAAATTACTGAACAAATTATCCGTCCTACTGGTCTACTAGATCCAGTAATAGATGTTCGTCCCGTTAGCGACCAAGTATTTGATATTACTAAAGAAGCTGAAAAAATTATAGAAAAAGGTGAACGTGTTTTAATCACGACTCTTACTAAAAAAATGGCTGAATCTTTAACAGCATATTTAAAAGAGAATGGTCTAAAAGTTGAGTATCTTCACTCTGATATTAAAACATTAGAGCGTACAGAGATTATTCGAAACTTGCGACTTGGAAAATTTGATATTCTTGTAGGGATTAACCTACTACGTGAAGGTTTAGATATTCCAGAAGTTTCACTAGTGGCTATTTTAGATGCGGATAAGGAAGGTTTCTTACGTGGGGACAAAGCCTTACTACAAACTATTGGCCGTGCAGCACGTAATGCGAATGGTCGTGTAATTATGTATGCGGATAATATGACTAGAAGTATGAAAAAAGCTATCGATGAGACAAATCGTCGTCGTGAAATACAAATGGCATACAATGAGGAACATGGCATAACACCTCAAACAATTATTAAAGATATTCGTGATAGTATTAGTGCTAAAAAAGAAGTAATTGAGGATGAAACATTAGAATTAGAAGAAGTATCTAATATTACTGATGATAATATCGAAGAACATTTAGCAGAACTAGAACAAGAAATGTTCTCAGCGGCTGAAAAATTCGAATTTGAACGTGCTGCTAAACTTCGTGATACTATAGCTGAATTAAAAGAAAAATATACATTATAAAAAGGGCTGACCTATTGGTCAACCCTTAATTTTTTTCTCTTATTTCTCTCGCTTTTCTTACTACGTAATAATTTTCATTGTATTTTAATAATAAATCAATATATTTGTTTGCTTCTTCTTTATTTTCTTTTAGCACTTCATTACAAAGATAGAAGTAATAATTAAATACTTTTGAACACTCTACTATATTATCATTTAATTCTTCTTTAAAGTTATCAGCCGGTTCTTTTAAAACTAAAACTTTATATATATTATCTAATTTATTATTATACATTTGAACAGCTTCTTGATTTTTACTAACTGTTTTCACAAGTTGTTTTTTTAATTCTTCTAAATCAAAATCTTTTTCAGTAAAAATATTTAACATAAATCTAGTATAGTGATACCATATTTCAGTTCCTCTTAAGGCTCCTCTAATATATCCCGATTTAGTAAGTTTTACTTTTGATAAATATTCTTCACTCTTATCAAAGTTACCATAGATAAGCTCAACTAGTGCCATATAGTTATAATATGTACTATTTCTAGTTAATTTTTTATTTTTATGTTGTTCATGCATAAAATCCATAAAATCAGCTAATTCTAAATCATTTAATAACCTTAGTGCAATTAAATTCTCAATTTTTTGTCTTTTCGTACTAAAATAAACAACTAGTATTAAGCAAACTATTACGAATATAATAAAAGCTACCGTATCACTATACCCTAGCGTCATTTGAGTGAAACCCGCTGCAAAAAGAAACACAATATATACAAGGATAAAATTATATACTAGACTAGTTTTTCTTTTATGCAAGGTTTTAAAATCATTTTTTTCATCTAATTTTTCATTCAAATTTTACTTCCTCCTACTTATATCAATTTTTGTACATATTCTATTATAAATTTAATATTACAAAAATACAATATTAACATGCATTAAATTAATAAATTAACTTTTTAAATTAGTTATAAAACTACTCTACTTTATAATTTTGTGGTATAATTATAGGACAAATTGCTGAATTTAATATTCAGTGTGTACGTAGGCAATAGTTTATATTTAAATATTTCTATTAACTATAACAATAACATTTAAACATAACAAAAAAATTTTTATTAGGAGATTTTTTATGACAAAACAAAACATAGGAATCGTTTATGGTGGTAAGAGTGCTGAGCATTCTATCTCATTATTAACTGCAAAATCAATTATTAACGCAATCGATAAAGAAAAATACAATGTTTTTCCTATCTTTATCTCATTAGAAGGAAATTGGGCTAAAGGTGAACAAATTAAATCTGAAATCAAAGATCAAAACGAACTAAGATTTACTAACTTTAATAGTGATATTAGTAGCTTATTATTCGAAGATGGTCGTAAATTTGATTTAGTATTCCCTGTTCTTCACGGTCCTAATGGTGAAGATGGTACTATCCAAGGTTTCTTAGAAATTATGGATATTGCTTATGTAGGAAACAACGTACTATCTAGTGCCGCTGGTATGGATAAAGTAGTTATGAAGCAATTATTTGCGGCATACGACCTACCTCAATTACCATATACACACTTTATTGAATATACTTGGAAAAAAAATAAAGAAGCGGTTATTAAAGAAGTTAATGATAATCTAAAATACCCTGTTTTCGTTAAACCTGCGAACCTTGGTTCTTCTGTAGGTATTAGTCGCTGTAACGATGAAGCGGAATTAGTTAAAGGTATTGAAGAAGCATTAAAATTCGATAAAAGAATCGTTATTGAGCAAGGTGCTGTAGGAGCAAAAGAAATAGAAGTAGCTGTGCTTGGATACAACGAAGTTAAAACTACAGATCCAGGTGAAATAGTTAATATTTCTACTACAGAATTCTATGACTATGAAACTAAATACACTGATGGTCAATCACGTATGGATATCCCTGCACCAATTGATCCAAATCTTTATCCAGAATTTAGAAAAATGGCTGCAACAGCATTCCGTGCAATTAGCGGATCTGGTTTAGTTCGTGCTGACTTCTTCTATACAAAAGAAGGAGAAATCTTTATCAACGAAGTTAACACAATGCCTGGATTCACTCCATTCTCTATGTTCCCATCACTATGGGCAAATATGAATGTAAGCTATCCTGAAGTAATCGAAGAACTATTCCGTTTAGCTATAGAACGTTACGAAGACCGTAAAAACTTATTAACAGAAGAATAGGATTAACTATGAAATATTTAGTAAAAGATTTAGAACAAATACTTAATGCAAAAAAAATAAATATAGTTGAAAACAAAGAAATCACTGGTATAGCAATCGATAGTAGAAAAGTTAAAGAAGGAGATTTATTTATTCCCTTCTTAGGAGAAAATGTTGATGGTCACAACTATATAGAGAGTGCTTTTGAAAAAGGTGCTGCTGCATCACTTTCTTTAAAAGAAGACTTTACTAGCGATAACAATATTATTTATGTAGAAGATAGCTATGTAGCTATCCAAGCCTTAGCTAAACACTATTTAGATAGTTTAAACGCTAAAATCATCGCAATTACTGGTAGTAATGGTAAAACTACTACTAAAGATATTATTACTAGTCTATTAGAAACAAAATTCAAAGTTCATAAAACACAAGGAAACTTTAATAATGAGCTTGGTGTACCTATAACTATTTTAGCTGCACCAGAAGATAGTGAAATATTAGTTTTAGAAATGGGAGCTGATGGTTTCGGTCAATTAGACTTCTTATCAAAACTAGTAGAACCAGACTATACTGTAATCACTAATATCGGTGAAAGTCATATCGAATTTTTCGGTTCTCGTGAAGGTATTGCTAAAGCAAAATTTGAGATTACTAATGGTATGAAAAAAGATGGATTCTTCGTTTATAACGGAGATGAAGTATTACTAAAAGATTTAGTAGATAAATCTAATATAGGAGCTACTTCATGTGGTGAAAATGATTATAATAATATAATTTTAGAAAACTACACTATTACTCGTAATCATATAGATTTCAAACTAAACCTTAGTGATGAAAAATTCACGACAAAATTAAAAGGAAAACATAACCTATTTAATATAATGTTCGCTACAGCTATTGCTGAAAAGCTAGGTTTATCTATTGATGAAATCCGTAAAGCAATAGAAAAAACATCAGAAATTACTCATATGCGCTTAGAAAGTATTCCTTATGGAAAAGACTCTCTAATTATTAATGATGCATATAACGCAAGCCCTACTTCTATGAAAGCTAGTGTTGATGTAGTTAGTGGCTTTGATGATTTTGATTATAAAACTCTAGTACTTGGTAGTATGTTCGAACTTGGTTCAAAAGAAGTACAGTACCACAGTGAAGTTGGAGAATATATCTCTAATAATTCAAAAGATATCGACTTAGTTATTTCTGTTGGTGACTTAGCTAAAAATATTACCGATAGCATAACTAACCCAGAAATAAAAAAACTACACTTCTCTTCTAATGAAGAAGTAAGCAACTACTTAAAAGAAAATAAACATACTAATGAAGTAATTTTATTTAAAGCTAGTCGCTCAATGAAGTTAGAAAGTATTATTGAAGAGATAAACAAGTAAAAAGTAAAAAACAAAATAAAACACGCCCTTTAGATTATCTAGAAGGCGTGTTTTTTATAAACTAATAACTCAAAATATAAGAATTATATTTTCAGTTATTAGTTTATTTTCTTCTTTTGTAGAATCCAAAATTTACATATCTCTCAAACATAGTAGTATGAGATTAATATAATTGAGAGATTTTTTAGAACTCAAAATTTACATATCTCTCAAACGGTTGGGAGGTTCTAATTGGAGACACAGGTGTTTTGTAGAATTCAAAATTTACATATCTCTCAAACAAAAGCCAGAACTTAACATTGATGATATCGTTTTGTAGAATTCAAAATTTACATATCTCTCAAACAACAGCAAGGAATGAACTTCAACAACACAGTTTTGTAGAATTCAAAATTTACATATCTCTCAAACTGGACATGGGAAAATGGAAGCTTTGCGAAGGTTTTGTAGAATTCAAAATTTACATATCTCTCAAACCAGTAACAGACAGTAATAACCCAATGACAGGTTTTGTAGAATTCAAAATTTACATATCTCTCAAACGAAGTAACAACGAGAATAGCTGTTAGGTTAGTTTTGTAGAATTCAAAATTTACATATCTCTCAAACACTAACATTTAACAGCACAGTAAATAAGAGTTTTGTAGAATTCAAAATTTACATATCTCTCAAACAGATGGCACTACACTCAACACGGGTGAATGTTTTGTAGAATTCAAAATTTACATATCTCTCAAACCTCATTAATCATCATCCCAACTATCAACAGTTTTGTAGAATTCAAAATTTACATATCTCTCAAACAGGGCGTTGAAGTACCTATTTTCCAACAAGGTTTTGTAGAATTCAAAATTTACATATCTCTCAAACGAAGTAACAACGAGAATAGCTGTTAGGTTAGTTTTGTAGAATTCAAAATTTACATATCTCTCAAACACTAACATTTAACAGCACAGTAAATAAGAGTTTTGTAGAATTCAAAATTTACATATCTCTCAAACGGGAAACTCAAGGAAAAATTGAAGATAACAGTTTTGTAGAATTCAAAATTTACATATCTCTCAAACAGGTGCTGTGTGGGTATGCAGTGCTTGAAAGTTTTGTAGAATTCAAAATTTACATATCTCTCAAACTGGGAATCACTATTTGATAATGATGTGTTGTTTTGTAGAATTCAAAATTTACATATCTCTCAAACTACATATTGATTATATATCACTATCGTTAGTTTTGTAGAATTCAAAATTTACATATCTCTCAAACACCTATACTAACTACAGGTACAGTAATACCGTTTTGTAGAATTCAAAATTTACATATCTCTCAAACCTCAAAATGAGATTTAAGAGTATAAATTCTGAATTTAGGTATAAAAAAATGGATCGACACCGATCCGAGCCCTAAGGCAATGTAGATAAAATCTTTATTTGAACTTGAATGTAAATTTTGAATCTACCTATATTATACAAGTATTTTTATAAAAAATCAATACTAAATTTCACAATTATCTTGGTCGAATATATATACTTTTTCGTTATAACAATCACTTTTCTTTATATTTTGATATTCGCTTTCAATATTTATAATATTTATTTTATTTAAACATACTTCTTTATATATTTTTTCTACTTCTTCAACTGAGAATACTCTATAAAGCCCTACTATAAATATAACTTTGATATTACATAATTCTACTAACACTTTTAAAAACTTTATTAGTTTTTCTAAATAATTACTCTCTTCATATTGTATTTTAAAGTCACCTAATTTTAAAAGTGAATTTGTTTCAATTTCATCATTATATTCTAAATCTAGGTTATTATTAAATACTAAGGTTTCGAAATATTCCCTTATATATGATACTATCTTATTGTATTCTGCAATATCATCAGTTACAATTTTTAATAGTTCTCCATGTACTTTAGTTATAATTTTCTTGTTATTAATATCAATATTAAATAAATCACTTATGAAATAACTGTTTTTATCAAAAGATACTTCTTTATTATTATTTGATAAAATAAAGTTACCTTCATATCCTTTGTGTTGTCTAATTAATTCTAGTATATTTTCTCTATAGTACTTTTGATTTTCAAAAACTATTGTATGTATTAAATTATCTTCCAATACTATTTGTCTTTGCCAATCATTATTTATAATCTTCATATTTCTATAAACCTTTCATCTGAATCAACATACTCTGTTTGACTCTCCCCTACCAGAAATTCCATTTTTGAAAATTGTTTCTCTGTTATTTGCAATACTTGTACTATTCCTTCTTCTGGACAAAGTTTTCTAATACTCTTGACTATTAAATCTGCACTCCCTTGATTCATAGCTAGTTTTACATAAACAGATTCTTGCATCATAATAAATCCATTTTTTATTAATGATTTTCTAAATTTTCTATAGTTTCTTCTTTGATTAGAGGTTTCTGTAGGTAAATCAAACATAACTAATACTCTCATAAATCTATAACTCATACTTATACATTTTTATATATTCTAAATCTTCTTCTTTTAACCCTGTAAACAAACTACGGCAATATATTTTTATTGCATTGGCGACTGTTTGTTGCTTATCATCAATAGTTACAGTCTTATTTAGAATATTTATTAAGATATTTTTATGTTCTTTTGAAAATTCAGATTGTTCTAGGTTATATACTTCTTCATCTACTAATATTCTGAAAGGTTCCATAAAATCACTAGCAAGATTGAATTTATTAAATGGATTTTTATGACAAAGACCAAGTTGTGTGAAGTATCCACAAGATACTATCTCCCTATTAAATGCAGATAATATTATTGAGTAACCATAGTCTAATGCAGCATTAACAAAATACTCTTTATTTCTACTAAAATCTAAACCAAACAATGCATTAAAGTATACTTTTGCAGCATGACCTTCTCTATTACTATTATCATTCCATTCTATTTCATTTAAATATTGTTCTAACAATTTATATTCATCTTTATTTAGTTTCTTTAACAGCAACATTTGATTATATATTTTTTCATATACTATTCTAGTCCAAACTCGTTGCTTACATTCTTCAGTCCAATCTAATTGATACTTATACTTTAAACTAGTATCATGACTTCCATAATATGGTAATAACTCTGAACTTGGTGTTCTCTTTTCATCACAGAATACTACTTTAATTTTATTTTTTACCAATTCATTAAGAAGTACAGCGGTAAGAGATACCGCTGTACTTTCTACTATAACCATATATATTTCACTTAAACTAATTTTTCTCGTTTCTGCTTCTTTTCTTACAGTCATAAAATTCAGACTGTAATCTAATTTAGCCCTTTCCCTAACTATTACTGTTCTCCATGTCATTTCCTTTATCCCCTATTATTGTTATTTCTTTTTCATAGAAACCTGTTACTGATTGTTCAATTATTGAAAACTGATTTAAATTACTTATATTAAAATGCTGTTTACCTCGCGTAGCTGTCAAGTTAACTAATTTTAAATCATAAACTGTTTTCTTATCAGTTAACAAGTTTAACATTTCAAGTAGTACTTTAACTTGTTCTTCTTCAGTTAAATTCTTAAATATGTCTTTTGTATTTTCATTATTTAGCTCTTTGTATTTATTAGGTTTTTTATTAATTAATTCTCTTGTTTCCATTTTTTTAACAAAACTTCTGTATAAGCTACAATTTGTGTCTTTTGTTATGTTTTCCCATAGTTTCCCATCTTTATTTTCTTTTTTCCAGTTATGATATTTAGATATTTCTTTTACATATTTTTCAATTTTATTACTAAAAATTACTTGAATTGCACTATCAAAAACAAAGTAATCACTTGTTTTCCCTCCTACAAAATATGAATATCGATCAATTTTTACTAAATTACCTATACATAATTTTTTATATTTTATTTTTAAATTTTTAATCTTTTCGTCCTTATTTACTATTACTTGTTCTTTTGCATACTCTAATAGTGTATTATCATCCGTTATATTTTGAGAAATATGTACTGGGATAGGTATTATTCTAGTTATTCTTTCTTCGCCTTTTTTACTTTCTAAAATATATTCAAATATAGAATAGTAAGCTATCTTAATCTTAGTAAAACCACCATATTTTGTTACATCTTTCATTATACTATCAGAAGTTTTTATTGGATAATATGCACCTTCCTTAGCTTTTGTTTTCTTATATATAGTTGCATCGTATAATGCACCTTTTTGTTCAGATGTTCTTCTAGTTACTAAGATATTGTTATTATTCATAACTTTATCTACTTGATGAACAGTTTTATCCATTTCCCAAGCTATTGTATTAGAGTTTCTAACATCAGTATAGAACATATTATTTAATGAATATTTTCTACCATCTTTTTTATCTTTAATGAAGTTATACGCATTTCTAGTAAATCTAACATCAAATACATTACCTACAACTATATTTAAATAGGCATCTTTTGCATGGTGATAATCATTGATTTCACGTACTTTTATTAATTGCTCAGTATTTTTTGATTTTCTATTACCATCTTTTATTTTTCCAAAGTTTTGTCTAAATCCAGAGACATTCTCTGCTTTAGAATAACAAATTGCAGTTTCGGGATTTAGTTCAGCTAGTACACTAGCTACAGCTTTTACTGATTGTGATGTCTCTACTAATTGTCTAGCAATAAATCCACTTAATTCTTCATCAGAGAATTCTTCAGTTCTTACTAATCTATTATATTTTTCTTCAGTAATTAATTTTTTCTCTTTTAAAAATTTCCAGAATCTCTTATTTTCTTTAGTTTGGATATCTTGACCTAATGGATATTTATCTGTTTTTTCTGCGTTACTTACTTTTTTAACTAACACAGTATTAGTAAAGCTATCGTCTTTAACTTTACTTTGAGGGTAAATATGATCTATATCGTATTTATTATTATCAAATAACTCATTAATATCAATACTTTCACCACTATACATACAACGTCCTAATTGAGTATAGTATAGATATAGTTTTTTAGCTTTTAGTTTTGATGGTTCTACTGCACTTAGTCTATCTTTTTTAATTGAAAAATCGATTGTACTATTTATTTCTTTTTCTAGTTCTTGTATTTCTTTATCTTTAATATTTTTATAAACTGCTTCTAATTGTTTTTTTCTAGAATCCGTTGGCTTTTTATCAGCAGTACTACTTCTAGTTGTTTCGACAAATATTTTAGCTGGAGCACATCCTATTATTTTCTTCAATTCTTCAACTATTCTAATTGTTTGCCATATCGAACGTTTTACCGCAGGACTTACGTATAAATCTTCTAGTATATCTGGAGTAATTTCAGTAACTTCTTTTTGTAAAGTTTTATTAAAATTTTCTATTTGACTAATATAATCAAATCTATCCGCAAGAAGCTCCATAAATAGAATATTATTATTACGCATAGCATTAATAATATTTAAGCATTCCCCAGTTTCTTCATTAAATAGTTTTTCACTTACTATTTCTGTTAGTAATTTTCTACTAAATCTTCCCCAATCTTTATAGCTTAATCTAGACATTTTAGCTGTTTCTTCTTTTGTATATTTATCTCCATATACCGCTTCTATTTTAGATTTTATTAGTTTTCTAGATTCACCATATAAAGTAATCCATAGAATAATATTTTCTACATGTTCAGTATTGAATTTATCGCCTAAAATCCTTTTAAAGTCTCTATATGATTTAAGATCATTTTTTACTGTTATATCTATACCAGTTATTTCACCTTTACCATTTATAAACCCTTCAGCTTTTAAAAGTTCTTTAATACTTTTTTTAGTAACTTTTTTCCCTTGTTCTTTAAATAACTTCTCTATTATTGTATTACGTGCCTTAATACTGATTCTATTACCATCATATCTAAGTGCATTAAGTTCATTTAATAATGCAAATTCTGAGTATAGTAATGAGTGTTTAGGTAAAACTTCTTCCCCTTTTAGATATGTACATTTATTAGTTAAGTTAGTAATAAATTTTTCTGCACTTGCACTTTCATCAATTACCTTAGAATAATTCCAAGGTGTTACTGGTGTGTTTTCCTCACCTTTATTTCGTACAGACCAAGCATATCCACCTTCATTAGCTTTTTTATGTGAATTTAGTGGTCCTACGTAATATGGTATTCTAAATTCAAGTAATTGAATAATTTTTTCTTTTACTGTATAACCACTTTCGTCTTTTTCTTTTAAAAAGCGATAGTATTTCTCTGCATTGTCTAGTATTTTAATTAGTTCTTCTCTATGAATTTGATACGGTACTACTGAATTATCTTTTGTACGTTGTAATGGTAGGAAAGTTTCTAATTCTAAATCTATAAGAATTTTATTTTTTTCATCACTATCTTCTAGTTTAGCCAGCTCTTTAACCAAAAACTTCTTAAAGTCCTCATAAGAACAACCTTTCCCTTCTTTACTATCCTTAATATAATTTACATAGTTAGTACCTTTATCTTTGTCTTCTTTGAAGATTATTCTATAAAGCTCATCTCTTTTTTCTTCAGAAAGCTTAGAATCATTTTTTACTAATGCTTTCAATTTCATAAGGTCATCTTTATGTTTTTCAAACAATTCTACTTTTGATTCAGATAAAGTTTTACCTTCTTTTTTTACATCTGAAAGAATAATGCTATCATATACTAATTTTGCTAAGTCTAGTAATTCAATGTAATTTGATAGAATTTGTTCATAATCATGACGTACTTCTTCATACACTTTTTCTTTGAAAGATATTGATTTTACACTAGCATCTAGCTCCTTATATTCTTCAATAGCAAATATTTTATCTAAAGAACTTTTACCACCTAGTATAACCCTAAATACTTCAAGTAATTGTTTTTCTTTTGGAAATAGTTTTTTTAAGCCATTTACTTTTTCAGTTAAATTCTTTTTCTCTATTGCTATATTTTTTATATTTTCTACAATTTCATCATTAACCTCTATATCATGATGCAGTATGTCTAATTCTAATAATTCTTTTATTAGATTATTTATATTACCGTCCTTAAAACTTTGACCTTGTAATAAGAAATGTCCTCTATTTTTTAATATATGATGAATAGCTAAAAACACCTTTCTAATATCCGGTTCTTTTTCTGTCATTAAACTAGATCTTAAATGATAAATAGTTGGATATTCTTTGTAGTAATCTTTATCAGTATAATCTTTTTCATTAAAAATAGTAAAAGGTAGTTTATGTGTTTTATCCTCATAATGATATTTACTCTCTTTAAGTTTTAAAAAGAAATCAGGATCTACTTTTGCTATTTCTTCACTAAATAGTTCTTCTAATAAGTTAAGTCTCCATTTTCTTCTTGCTAGTCTTCTTCTATTAGAACGATATGTTCTTCTTTCTTGGGCTGTAGTAGCTTCTTCAAATAGTCTTACTCCCCATAATCTTTTTTTATTTTTTCTAATAATCTTATATTCTGTATCTGTTGTAGCCCAACCAACACTTGCAGTCCCAATATCTAATCCTAGATACCAAACTTTGTTTTCCATATATATTTTCTCCTTAATTTAATAATATTTTTTGCAAACGTTTTATACTTTTATATTGTATCATATTTATTATTATATTTATAGATATATTTTTATTATTTTTATTTAATTTGAATTTTTTCTTAATGAATATTTGAGCTTGTTAATTTAAAATAGCAAACATTATATTTAATGATTTATTATAAATCTAACTACTTATACAATACAAAAAAGGCTTCACATATGTGAAACCTCTTTAATCTTCTAATCTTTGTTTACTTTCAGTTCTTTTGCTTCTTTACTTTCTTCAGGCACCTCTATTTTTATCTCTTTGTTAGGGTCTTCTAAAGTACCTCTAGTTGTTGCTTTCACTGAAGAAGAATCAGTTGCAGTAACTATCTCATAGAATAATTTATCTAACTTTTTATTTTTTGTGTTATAAACATATTCTACAGTATATTCAAATTCAGAAAATTTTACTTCCTTAAGAAACTTCTTAAGATGCTCTTTTATAACTAAATTCTTAAATTCTTCAGTTTTCTTTAATTTAAAAGTTACTTTATCTCCATCTTTTGATATATCCCAGTTATCTTTATTATCTAATAAATTTAAAATATCATCTCGCATATTCATTGATTGATCCTTAAAGTTATATGCATGTCTGTTATCTGTAGGGCCTTTCCTTTTAGACCAAAAATCATTCATTTTAGAATAATTAACACCGTCTTTTAGATAAGATTCATATTTCTTTTCTCCATAAATATTGCTTGTATATTTACCTTTCAATGCGAATTCTAATGGTTCAAACTTTTCATCACCACTTAAATCAAATCCTAAAGTATTATTTGTAGCTAATTTATCATCTTTTAAAAAATGTACCATGGTTACTTTACCTGATTTTAATTCTTTAGTTTCTTTCTTTACTTCTTGTAGCATACTTTCCGTACTTTGCTTACTACATCCACTTAAAACTATAGATAAACCTAACATAATAGCTAAAATTTGCTTTTTCATAACATAATTACCTTCTTTCAATTTAAATAATTACTGTATTTATTTCAGTCCTCACCTATATTATACTGTTTTTAAGCTTTCTTTTCTAGTGCTTTTTTAGCTTCTTCAGGAACTTCAATCTTAACTTCTTTATTAATTTCCTCTAAAGAACCTTTATATAGTGTTTTTGATGTAGCACCCTCGGTTTTTGAATTTACCTCATATACTAATTTCTCTATATCATTAGTTTTTGTATTAAATACATATTCTATCGTATAATCAAACTCAGAAAATTTAAGGTTCTTCTCACTTTTAAAGCGCTCCTCTTTAACTTTATTTTTCAGCTCATCTGTTTTCTTTAACTTGAATGTTACCTTATCTCCATCTTTTGTTACATCCCAGTTATTTTTATTATCTAATAAATTTAATATCCCATCTTTATTATTTAATGATTCTGTTTTGAAATTTAATACATGTTTATTATCAGTTGAAACTTTTGACTTCTGCCAAACACCTTTTGAACCAACCTCAGTCTTAGTATAGTAAACTCCATCTTTTACATAATCTTCTATTTCAAGATTTTTGGTTGGAGTTAAAAATTTCCCCTTTATCGCAATCTCTAATGGATCAAATTTTTCATCACCGCTTCTTTCATAACCTGCTCCTTTTTCTGGCTCTGAATTATCACTATAAATAGACAACATTAAATATGCTTTACCAGATTTAATTTCTTTAGTATCTTTCTTTACTTCTTGTAACATACTTTCAATATTTTCTAAACTTTGCTTACTGTCTGTACTTTCTGTATTTTGTGCACTCTGATTGCTACAACCACCTAAAATAACCGTTAAACCTACCATTACAGCTAAAATTTGTTTTCTCATAAAATTTGACCTACTTTCTATTTTAACAAATACTATATTTTCTCAGTTTTCACTAAAATAAATTTTTTTTTAGCTCTTAAATTCATCAGCATTTTTACTTTCCTCAGGAAGTTCAACCTTAACTTCTTTATTAATTTCTTCTAAAGAACCTTTAGCTATTCTTTTATAATCTATTCCTTCAGACTTAAAAGTTAACTCATAAGCTAGTTTTTCAACATCTTTAGTTTTATTATTAAAAACATATTCTATATTATAGTCAAACTCAGTGAATTTCACTTTAACTTTAATTATATCCTGTTGTGTTTCCTTAACCTTAGTCTTCAATTCATCAGTTTTCTTTAACTTAAATGTTACTTTATCTCCATCTTTAATTACATCCCAGTTATTTTTATTATCTAATAAATTTAAAATTCCATCATGCATATTTAATGAATCTGTTTTGAAGCTTAATGCATAATCATTAACAGTTGGGTCTTTCTTCTTTAACCAAGAACCATCAGTTTTACTGTAGTACACCCCATCTTTAAAATATTCTTCTATCTCAAAATTCTCATCCGACTTTTTATATTTCCCCTTCCTTACAAACTCTAATGGATCAAACTTCTCATCACCGCTCATTTCATAAACAGTATTACCTAATGAATTATTATTTTCATAGATTCTTGATAACACCTTTGTTGACTTACCAGACTTGATTTCTTTAGTGTCCTTCTTTACTTCTTGCAACATACTTTCTGTACTCTGTGTGCTACATCCACTTAATAATACAGATAAACCTACCATAACAGCCAAAATTTGTTTTTTCATAAATTATATACCTACTTTCTTTATTTTAGTAAAGAAGTTTTAGGTTATATCTTTATTTAATTTCTTCAATCATAATAATATTCTAATTTCTTAATATTTAAATTAACAATATTAAAATCTAAAATTTAAATAAAATTATAATAATAACAATAACAATATATATAATATTATTTTAATCAAATACTATTTTTTAAAAGATACATAGTCTAAAAACTATTCTCACTAAAAATATATATTTTAATATATTGTAACATATTTTCAGTAATTAGCAAATCCGTATATTTATTTATAATTTAATAAAATTTATTTAAATAAGCATTCAAGTTCAATATAAAGCGAATCTTCTTTTTATAAATTTCTCTTTTTAAAAATACTTTTCTTATATAAATATATATAAAAGGTTCCTAGTTTAAAACTAAGAACCTATTTATATGGCTTTTAAATTATTTATTAGTTATAGAATCCTGATACATCATCTGAAAGATCGATTAAGATATTTTTCATTTGTGAGTAGTGTTCTAAGATAACTTTGTGAGTTTCACGTCCGATACCTGATTTTTTGTATCCTCCAAATGGAGCATGTTCAGGAATTTGGTTATAAGTATTAACCCACATTCTTCCTGTTTCTACACTACGCGCAATATTAAGTGCTCTAGTGATGTTTTTAGAGAATACTGCTCCTGCAAGACCATATTCACTATCGTTCGCTTGCTCAATAACTTCTTCATCAGTTTTGAACTTAATAATTACAGAAACTGGTCCGAATACTTCTTCTTGAGAGATACGGCAAGCATTGTTAACACCAGTAATTAATGTAGGTTTTACGAAAGCACCTTTATCACATCCATTTTCAGTATAGCGTTCTCCACCAACAAGAACTTCTCCACCTTCTTTTTTAGCTATTTCAATATAGTTAACAATTTTTTCTGCTTGTTTTTCATCGATTTGGCTACCCATTTGAGTATTTGGATCTAAAGGATCACCAATTTTAATTTTATTGAATCTTTCTTTTACTTTAGATACGAACTCATCGTAGATTCCTTCTTGAACAAAGATTCTTGAACCAGCACAACATACTTGTCCTTGGTTGAATAAGATACCAAGTTGAGCACCATCTAATGCTTTTTCGATATCAGCATCATCTAAGATAATGTTAGCTGATTTTCCTCCTAATTCTAATGTAGCTGGAATTAATTTTTCTGCAGCTGCCACAGCGATTTTCTTACCAATTTCTGTAGAACCTGTGAATGCTAGTTTATTTAATCCTTCATGATTTTTTAGGTATTCCCCAGATTTACTTCCACGTCCAGTTACTACGTTTAATACACCTTTTGGAAGTACATCTTGAATTAATTCAACAAATGTTAGTAAGCTTAGTGAAGTTAAGCTTGATGGTTTAATAACGATTGTATTACCTGCAGCTAATGCTGGAGCAATTTTCCAAGCTGCCATTAAGAATGGGAAGTTCCAAGGAATAATTTGTCCTACTACCCCGATAGGTTCTCTTAATACTAAGCTTAAGAATTTTTCTTCTAATACAGTTGCTTGCCCTTCATCAGCTAAAATACAACCTGCGAAATATCTAAAATGTTTAGCACTAAATGGTACATCAACAGCTTTAGTTTCACGAATTGGTTTACCGTTGTCTAAGCTTTCTGTAGTAGCTAATAAGTCTGTATTTTCATCGATGATATCAGCAATTTTATTTAATAATGCTGCACGTTCACTTACTGTTGTTTTTTTCCAAGTTTTAAATGCTTCTTGAGCTGCCTCAACTGCACGATTTACGTCTCCTTCAGTTGCATCTGGGAAGTTTGCTAAATATTCTGAGTTTGCAGGGTTATATGCTTTTAATACTAGTTTATCTTCAGAATCAACCCACTCCCCATTAATAAACATTTTGTAATTTTCTTTATTTAATTTACTCATAATCTTACGTCTCCTTATGCGTCTTATTTTCTCAAATATTAACATATATATGAATGCGCTTCAATTCTTATGCTCAAACGCTTACAACTATATGACAAATATTTTAAAATTTATTAAAGTTAACCTTTTTTAAATATATTCACAAGTTAACGTATTATCATCACAATCCCTTTAATATAAAAAATAATATATCAATATTTTTTGTATATTTTAATGTTAATTTTATAATTTCTATATAACAGAGTAAAAAGAAAAGACTTTGAAAACATAAATATAATTTCAAAATCTTTTCATTATTGTATTATTTTACTACTCTTACACGAGATTTTCTCTCTATCGGAGCTGGTTCACCTACTATTTCACCAAATGGCATTTGAGCGCATAGTACTAAGTTAGCTGGAATGTTCCATTCTTTAGCTACTCTTTCATCAATTACTGGGTTGTAGTGTTGAATATTGGCACCTACACCTGCTTCCGCTAATGCATTCCAAACAGCAAATGATGCAATACCTGTTGATTGTTCTGACCATAATGGGAAGTTATCAGCATATGATGGGAATTGTTCTTGCAATCCTTTTACTACATCATGATCTTCAAAGAATAAGATAGTTCCATAAGCTGCAGCGAATCCATCAAGTTTTGCTTTAGTTGCTGCTTTTGCGTCTTCATTAGGTAAGAATTTACCTAGTTCTTCAAAAGTAATATCCCAAAGTTTTTGGTGGTTATCACCTAATAACACTACTGCATGAGCAGTTTGTGAGTTAAAGGCACTTGGTGAATATTTAACTGCATTATCAATGATTTCTAATACTTCGTTTTCTGCTAGGGGTAAATTTTTACCTAGTACATATTGGCTTCTTCTATTTTGATATAAATTTTTTGCGTTTGTCATTTTCGATTCCTCCATTTTAGCTACTTGCTAAATTTATCTTTTTCTTTTATAATTAATATATATTAATATTATCATATACAAATATATATACAAGTACGATTTTTTTGTATAGTCAGTATCTTTTAAGATAGAAATGGATTGTATCAATAAAAAATAATTAGGAGTTTTTTAAAAAAATGAAAGAAAAAGAATTATTCGGGGTTTGTCCTTTCTTTACAACACAGAAAATATTATCAGGTAAATGGACGATTTTAATTTTACATTTACTTGAGGGAAAAGCAGTAAGATTTAATGAGCTTCAACGTGAGTTAGGAACAATTACACAAGCTACTCTAACAAAACAACTTAAACAACTAGAAAAAGATGGATTGATCAATAGAAAAGTCTACGCACAAATACCACCTAAAGTAGAATACAGTTTAACAGAGATTGGACAAAAGTTTCATAATGTACTTAATGAGCTTGAAGTTTGGGGAAATGACTATATAGACTTTCTTGAAAAATCTGATAGAATAGACTTAGTGGCACAATAATGGATAAAATAAATAAAATTAAAAATATCCTTCCCCTACTATCTGATAAACAGATAGACATACTAGATAGTATTATTTCATCTTGGGATATTAAATCTTCACAGCTTCATACTGATGATGCGATAGTTAAAGCAATATATGAAAGCACTGTAAATCCTATCGATGATCCGCTTAAAAATTATTCAAAAGAAGAATTATTAGAAGAATATGGTGTTCTATTTTATAATCAAAATGAAATGGAACAAACGAATAGCAATATGGAAGGTATTGAAATAGAATATACTCAAAATATGACTAATAAAAATTTCGAAGAGAATAAATATGATAACTTAGACATTAAATCCCTTATTTCTAAAAAGCCCTTAGTCGAAGAAACAGTTAATCAACAAACTAACGATGAAGATTTTGATCCGCTTTTCCCAAATGTCGATTTTGACTCTATGACAGGACTAAATAAATCTAAGTATGATGACTTGGATTTCTCAGCTTTAATATCAAAGAAACCTAAATAGCAAAAAGGAGATGTAACTTTACACCTCCTTTTTTTATTTTTCTTTCATTATTAAATCTTTAATATAACTTATATACTTTTCTTCCATTATTTGAGCTCGAAGATTAGGACACTTATCCAGCATCTTTCTGCCTTCTTCTAAAAGTTCTAATGCTCTTTCAGGATTATTATTTACTTTCCACTCAATTAATGCATTTATCGTCTTATTCTGAGGTGCATTTGTTTTGAGACTAGATTTTGTAAATGAATCATTTATAAATTCATCTAACAATGGATTTTCTTTATCTAGTAAACACATAAAGAAAATTAATAGCTTAGAAACTTCTATTTTGTACGGTAGTATCATATCCGGATTTTCTTTATAAAATTGTAAAAGTCCATGATATGCTTTTTCAAATTCAAATTGTTCTTGATAGTAATCGTACTCAATTAATTTTAAAGCATCGGTATTATAATTTGGTTTTTCGATTTTAAGATTCTTAATTTTTTCTAGCTCTTCTGGATGTTCTTCAATATAAGATTTACCTATACTCGCATAATAATTAACTACTAATGTTAAATATAGAACATATTTATTAGTTTCATCTTGTGTAGAAAGTTTATATGTCATACCATCATTAAAACCAGATGGTATTGCATTAGATATTCCAAATATTATCCCTATCATTACTATCATTAAAGTATAGATACTAGGATATATAAACCAAATAGCTACAGAAAATATAAGGTTACCAAGTACTCCACCAGCCAGATACAGTTTATATCGAAACTTTCCTTCTATATATTTTGGTGGTTTCATTAAGCACTGACCTAGAGTTCCTCTCATATGCTGTAGTCTTAACTTAAATTTATTATTACTGTCTTTTTCAAGTTTAAAATCAAATACTCTAAAACTAACAAATTTATATCCAGTTAGCAAACCAAATACTAAGTGCCCAGCTTCATGAACAATAATTTGTATCACTACTCCTAGAACACATGATATTATAAGTAATATTATAAGTAATATTACACTAATATCTTCTACTTTTGGAGCTAATCTCCCAGCATAACTTCCTCCAAAGAATCCAACAACACCAGATAGCAAAATATATATTAAAAATTTTAGTATTCGTCCACTTTTGTTATTCATAATTTCCCCTATTTAATTAGTTTTTTCTTGAATGAAGTCTATGATTTCTGTTAATTCTTCCTTTGAACCAACTGTAACTATAAATATTACATCACCCATAGCCTCCGCAAAAACTCCAGGTACATATTCTACCATTCTGATTTTTTCATGATATTCAATATTAACATCATCTTCTGAGTATTTATAATTATATTTATTTCGTCTAGATACTGTAGCTGTGTAGTTATCAGTTTCATATTTTGGTACTTCTTCACCTACTACTACTTTTGCATATAACTCACATAAATCACAGTTATAAGCATAGTTATATAAATCTATTGTTATTCCACCAGCGATACGATTATTATATTCTAATGCTATATATTCTCCATCTGGTAGTTTAAAGAATTCAATATGGAAAAATCTTTCCTTCATACCAAACTCTTTAACAATATTTTTACCAATCTCTACTAATTTCTCATCAATTTTTGGTTCTATATCTGTATAATAATCTTGAGCATTATTTATTAATTCAAGTGTTGGTAAACTATAAGTAAAACTTGTATCAAATACTACATTTCCTTCACTATCGATTAATCCATCATATGTACAAAGTACTGCATTATCAATATATTGTTCTAGAAAATAACTTACACTTTCATCCCAAGTATTTCTAAAATTCTCAACGTCTTCTTGTGTAAATAGTTTATAAGTATTAGCTGCACCAACTCCATTATCTGGTTTAGCTATTACAGGTAATCCTAAAGTTTCTATAGTTGGAGCAAGTTCTTCTTTATTACTTATAGAAAGACCTTCTACTACTCTAGCACCTGCATTTCTAAAGACATCTTTCATTCTTGATTTATATTTAGTTAATGATAGCTGACTTGGCTTAACTCCACCGATATTGAAGTCTTCTCTGATTTTGGCATCTAATTCTAACCAATATTCATTATTTGATTCAACTCTATCTATTTTTCCATGTTTATATGTTAAAAAAGCTACGGCTTTTAGCACTTCATTATAGTCTTCTAAATTATTAACTTTAAAATACTCTGTAATAACTTCTTGTAGTCTTGGACTTAGTTCATCATAGCTTTCCGTACCTATACCTAAAACAGTTATCCCCTTTTCACTAAGTCTTTTTGCGAAATATTCTTGACTCTTGGGAAAGTTAGGAGAAATTAACAAATAATTCATAACTACACCATCCTTTTTCAATTTACTTACAATTTTATCATAATTTTAAATATTTTTCTAATATTTTCTGAAAAATAAATAATTATTTTAATAGTAAAAAGAGAATTAAAAGTTTGAGTTACTTTTAATTCTCTCTTGTTTATTCTTTAATATTTACTGTTATATTTTGTAGATATGTTTTAAATGTTGAATCAACTTCATCACTTAAACCTTTTGTTGCTTTTAAGTCAACAAAAATTTCTACTTTTTCATTGAAAGTTTGAGTCATTATTATATTACTTAGCACACAAATATTTGATACTAAACCACAGAATTCTACTTCTTCATAATCACTTCGTGAAATATATTTTGCTAATTCTCTACTTCCAAAAGTTGTTTTATTAAATACCTTTTTAGCGTCTTTTTCATAGTCAGCAACTTTTCCGTATAGAGCATGTCCTTCAGAATCTATTATACAATGCTCAACTGGTAGGTGTTTTCCTTCACGTGTTGTTAAGTAGTTAGTATAATGAGTATCTTTTGTAAATATAACATCTTGATTATCTTTTTTATATTGTTCGATTTTTTCAACAATAATTGGTTCAAGTTCCTTAGTCCCTGGAGCTCCTAAAGCACCATCAACAAAGTCTTTTTGATAATCTACTACTACTAGTAGTTTCTTACTAGTCATATTTTTTAAAGTAACCCTTATATAATATAAAAATACAACCACTAAGAGTACTATACAAACTTGGAACACTATATCATAAACAAATTTCATATTAAATCTTGGCATTCTAACAACGTTATAAATAACTATTGCTATTCCAATAATAAATGGTATTATTAATATTTTTACCTGTTTTCTTATAAAAATTGGGAAATCTTTAGTTCCTACTTTTTTATATATAAGATATCCAAATAAACCAATCGCACCCACAATACATGCTAATGTTCCGTACTTATGCATTAAGTGGAATAGATGTTTTGCTCCAGGGCCAAAAATATAACCTAATGTAATAAATGTTCCAACCCATAGCATTCCTCCTACTGTAGAATACACATGGAATTTTTTCGCATTAACTTTTGTAATTCCAGAGAAGTATCCCAGTATATGTCTAACTCCTGGAAGATAATAGGCAACAAATATCACTACATTACCATACTTATTAAAAAAGTCTGACGCCTTAGTCATTCTATATGGCGTAAGTCCAATATAAGATCCATATTTATCTATTGCTTTAACACCTAGTCTTCTACCTACTTCGTAAGAAAACTGCATACCTATTATAGTACCTAATGCACTTGCAATAATCATACCTAGGTAACTTCCATGTCCTCCGTAAGCCATAATACCTGCAAGAAGCATCATTGTTTCTCCAGGTAAAGGAAGACAAGCAAACTCTAGAATAAGTGAGATGAACAGTATTAGATAAACATGTTCCGCTAATAGTTTAAACAGCATTTCCATTATAAACTATTCTCCTTTGCTATAATATTTATTCATTATATCATATTTAAACTTCAACTACAAATTTAAATATACAGTTAATATGATACTATTGTATATACTTTTTTACCAATTTAGCAAAAGAAATAGAGCAAACTATATCATATTACCATTTATAATATCACTTTTAGTTAATTATAACTTAAAAATTACATTAAATAAAATTTATTATGTATCTATTTTTGAAACAAAAAAGGCTCGAGATTTGGTCTCGAACCTTTTCTTTATTAAACTAGTACTTTATCGTTCTCTTTTCTTTCTTTTGGAGATTGATGTACTTTTACTTCTATTTTTCCTTTTTTATTTAATTCTCTTACTTTTAGTACTGCCCATAGTTGAGCTGCAATAAATAGTGAAGAATATAGACCAAATACTAATCCAATTAATAACGCTACGTTGAATGAGTAGATAGAACTACTTCCTACTAATAACATTACTACTACAGTAATAATAACTGTTAATACTGTATTAATAGAACGCGTTAAAGTTTGTCTTAATGACACGTCAACAATTTTGTAAATTTGTTCTTTAGTTTTAATTAGTTTCTCATGACGCATATGTTCCCTAATCCTATCGAATGTAACGATTGTATCATTTATTGAATATCCGACAATTGTTAGTACTGCGGCGATAAATGTAATATCAATTTCTAAACGAAGTAAGCTTGCCATAAATATAATAACTGCTACGTCGTGTAGAAGTGCGATAACACTCGTTAATCCCATTCTCCATTCGAATCTAAAGGCTACATAAATTATGATACCGATAGATGCGTAAAGTAGAGCATAAATTGCGTTTTTAACTAATTCTTTACCTATTACTGGAGATACAACACTTAAGTTTGCATCTTTTTCATATTTTTTAGCAAAGTATTCTTTTATTTCTATTGATTTGTCTTGTGCAAAACTGTCTTTTGAATAAACAGTTGCTTGTTTTTTATCTTGTGATAAAACTATTTTTTCTTCTTTTACATTTAGTGAACCTATATCTTGTTTAACTTGTTCAGTAGTTAATTCTGTGTTAGCTGCTATGTCAATACGAGTACCACTTGAGAAGTCAATTCCTAAGTTAAGTTTATTCATACCTAGCGAGATTGATCCTGCTATCATAATAGCAATACTTAATGCAAAGAATTTTTTCATGTGTTTTGTAAAACTTAACCATTCAAATTTAGTTGGTAAGTTTAATGAGTTAATACCAAATTTAGTATCGTGAATTGATTTTTTACTTACTCCGAAGTATCCAGGATGATTATTAAAGAAGTTAGATCTTACTAATAGTCCAAGTAATAATCTAGTACCAAATACTGCAGTTATAAAGCTGACTAAGATAGATAGTAATAACATAGTCGCGAAACCTTTAACGCTACTTGTACCAAAGATAAATAGTACAACAGCCGCAATTACTGTTGTGAATTGCGAGTCAAAGATTGTCCATAATGATTGTTTAGCTCCATCTAGATAAGCTTTTTGCAGTGGATATCCTGCACGAACTTCTTCTTTAATTCTTTCATACATGATGATATTAGCATCGACTGCCATACCTACCCCTAAGATTAAGGCTGCAATACCTGGTAGTGTTAGAACTCCGGATATCATATTAAAGAATACTACAGTTAGATATACATATGCAACCATCATTACGCTGGCTACAAATCCTGGTAATCTATATACTAATAGCATAAATGCACAGATAATTCCAAGTGCTATTGCACCAGCTAATACTGTTTGGTATAGTGCATCTGCTCCAAACTGAGCTCCTACAGAGTTAGAATAGATTTCAGTAAGTTTAACTGGTAAAGCACCAGAGTTAAGTAAAGCAGCCATCTCTTTAGCTTCTTTTACTGAAAAATCACCTGTAATTTGAACATCATTTGAGTTAATAGTTTGGTTAACTTGTGGCGCTGAAATGTATTTTGGTTTTTCTTTAGCAGCTTCAGCTTTAAATGAATCGCCGTCGCTAAAGTCCATCCAAATTACCATTAAGTTTTGACCACCAGTTTTTTTACTTATATCAGAAGTGATTTTACCAAATTTTTCTGCATCTTTTAGTTTTAATTTAACATCTGGTTTAGAGTTTTGATCATAACCTTGAGATGCACCATTTTCTTGCAAATCAGATCCATCTAGAAGAACATTATCATCAGTATCACGAATTGTTAAGTTAGCTTGTGTTGATAATACTTTACGAGCAGTTTCTTGGTCTTTAACCCCTGCTAATTCAACCCTGATTCTATTACCTGCTTCAACAGTAATAACTGGTTCACTAACACCTAAGATATTAATACGTCTACTAATAGTATCAGCAGTTGCTTTTACAGCCGCTTCATCTATATTTTGTCCTTCTCTAAGTGGTTCTACTTGATAAAGAACCTCAAAACCACCTTGAAGATCTAGTCCTAAGTTTACTTTCTTCGCATTAGATTGTGCTGTTAACCCTATTGAAGTTAAAACAATAACTACTAATGATAAGAAAGCAAGAATACGACTAAATTTTCGTTTTCCTTGTTTTCTTCCTCTCATGAAAGTTTCTCCTTTATTTTATTTTTCATTGTACAATATATAGTAAAATTACATATTAATCTTAATTTTACTATCTTTAAAAATTAATACGCTACCCTTTAATTTACCAAATTTTCCCAAAGTTAGCAAGAGGGTTATTTGATTTTTTCATAATATTTTTCAACATATTCTATAACTGAGAAGTCATTATTATTTCCTATAACTTCATCACACATGTCTTGGATTGCTTGACTAGAATTATTAGGACAAACGCTCCAACCTGCTACATCGAACATTTCTTTATCATTAAAGTTATCTCCAAATACTACACATTCTTCTATTGGAATATTATAGTGTTCTGCAAGTTTTTGAATAGCTGTTCCTTTGTTACAACCTTTAGGCATAATATCAAAGAAATCAGTTGCTGAAAAAGTTCCATCAACAGGTAACACTTTTGCTACTTCTTTATAGAATTTTTCTATCTTATCATGATCTTTTGCAATCATCATAATTTTCTGGCAACTTTCATTATTTTTTTTGATTTCTCCAATTATATCTTCATGAATATACATAGGAGTTTTTAATTCTTCAGGCATATCCTTTTCTATACGTTTCATTCTTGCCATGCTAAATGATAGTCTATCACAGTATATGTAATTCAATGTGTAAATATGAAATTCTATACTATCATCATTTAGTTCTTTAAACATATTAAAGATTGTTTCGACTTCTTCAATTTTGAAGCTTTTTTGATAAACAATCTCCCCTGTAGTAAGATTTCTTATTAAACTACCATTATTTGATATTACAACGTCATTCATACCTAGATTATAGTAATAATGCTTTATCGCTATATCTGGTCTTCCTGTCGCAATTATAAATTTACTTCCTTTATCTTGTAATTTTACAATTACATCACGAGCATTTGGTGCTACTTCTTTTTTATCATTTAAAAAAGTACCATCCATGTCTGTTATAAACCATTTCATTAGTTATTTTTCTCCTTCGTAAATACTAAGAATTTACTAATTACATAATTAGCAACTAGCACTACAAATTGTATAATAAATTTAGATAAGTATGCATTCATACCTAAATAAATAAAGAATTCAACTCCGAATACTTCTATAACTAGTGTAGATAATCTCGCTGTGAAAAATTTTGCTAATTCATAGAAAACTTTTTTAAATCCAACAGCTTTTGAATTAAATACATATCTCGCATTAACAAAGTAAGCAAATAAAATTGATAATGTTATCGATATTAAGTTAGCTGGTCTTACTCCCATCCCATAGTAATACAAAATAAAGTAAGTTACTACGTTAACTAATGTTGTACAAACACCAAAGAAAATATAGTTAACTATACTTTTATACTTAGGCTGTTTGTAAAGATCCAGCATTTTCGTTATTAAATTTTTCATGCTATCCTCTTTAAATATAAAATTTTGCTAACACTTAATTATATACCTATACAGCCTTTTTTTCAACTTTTTGTATGCAAAAAAGGTAATTTAACTTTTATTGTTAAAATACCTCTTTTTTATTATTTTTCTTTTGTAAATTTGACTACTACTGTTTGTTCTTTTTTGTATCTATTTTCCCCTGACACAGTTAAAATCAATTCATTATTTTCCAATTTATAATTATATGTTACAGGATTTAATTCTCTTTTATCAGTATATATTCCTAAAAGATATAGATCATCAATTCTTAGAGTTTCAGGAAATGATATAGTTTTATTCTCAGTATCTAAAACACCATCTTTTACTTTAACATTAATGACACTATTTTCAATAGAAGCTTCCGTGTGTTCTAATTTTGCTTTAGAAAGATTAAACATATAAGCATTACTTTTTTTGAAATCATCTAAATCTTTATGTCTTTTATACCCTGAACGCTTAAAATCTGCTTCATATAGTTTGTTAGCATCGAATATATTTGTTAAAACAACATCCTTATCTTTTATTATTAATTTAATATCTGCTTCATTATAATAATTTTTTATGGCCTGAGCACGCTCTTCAGAACCTACTCCAGAAACTATTATATTGTGAACTGTTTCAGGTAAATCTTTTACTTTCCATGTACCTTCAAGGCTTTTTTCTTCTTTTTGTGCTGTATTATTACCATTATTGCCATTAGACTGCGAACATCCTGTAAGCACACATGCAAGGCTTAAAAATATTGGTAATATATATTTTTTAATTCTTTTTATATTCATAGTAATTCTCCCACGTTAATTTTTTTCTTTTGTAAATTTGATTACTACTGTAGCATCTTTTTTCGTTCTATAGTTAGTTCCGGTTGTTGTTAATACTAGCTCATTATTTTCTATTTTATAATTATAAGTAATAGGTGCTGAATCAAATTTATATGTCGTAGTACTAAGTAGGTATCTAGAATCTATTGTAGGTGTCTCAGGGAATGAAATAGTTTTATTTTGTTTATCTAATACTCCATCTTTTAGTGTATAGTCTATTTTATTGTTTTCTCTTGTAACATCAATATGTTTATTACGTTTTTTGGATGACTTAAAAAGCTCTATATTTTCATCTACAAACTCCTTATATGTACCTACTAAAAATTTAGCTGCTTGTGAGTATTCTTTTTCATATAACTTTGTAACATCAAAATTATAATGAATAAAAGCATTATTATCTTTTATTGTTAATGTTAGATTTACATCACTAAATTCTTTTTTTATATTCTCAATACTTTCAGAGCTTACTGCGGTTCCTTCAAGATGTTGCTTTATAGTCTCCGGGAGATCTTTTGCCTTCCATGTACCTTCTAGACTTGGCTCTTCTTTTTGTGCTGTATTATTACCATTATTGCCATTAGACTGCGAACATCCTGTAAGCACACATGCAATGCTTAAAAATATTGGTAAGATATATTTTTTAATTCTTTTTATATTCATAGTGATTCTCCCACGTTAATTTTTTTCTTTTGTAAATTTGATTACTACTGTTTGATCTTTATCTTTTCTATTTTTCCCTGATACAGTTAGTATAAGTTCTTTGCCTTCAATTTTATAATTAAATGTTATCGGCTCTTTTTCTAATTTTTTCGTTTCTATCCCTAGTGTATAAAGTCCATCAATTGTTGGAGTTTCTTGGAAAGATATAGTTTGTTTATCTGTATCCAATACTCCATCTTTTAATTTAATATTTATCACATTATTCTCAAATGAAGATTCAGTGTGTTTTAAATTCTTTTGTGATACCTTAAACATTAATTCTCTATTTTTTGTATATTGTTCTATATCTTTGTATCTTTTGTATCCTGAACGTTTGAAATCAGCTTCAAATAGTTCTTTAACATCGAATCTATTTGTCATTACAACATCTTTATCTTTTATCGTTAATTTCAAATCAACATTATTATAATAATCTTTTAAAGCTTGTGCACGTTCTTCTGAACCACCCATATCGATAATTATATTATAAACTGTTTCAGAGAAATCTTTTACTTTCCATGTTCCTTCTATAGTAGGATTCTCTTCTTCTTGAGTAGTATTGTTTCCATTATTACTATTTGATTGTGAGCAACCAGAAAGGACACAAGCAAAACTTAAAAATACAGGCAAGATATATCTTTTAATTCCTTTTTTATTCATAATAACACCTCTTTTAATTTTCTTTTGTAAATTTAATATTTATTAGATATTCTTTTCCCTTTACATCTTTCGCAGTTACTGTGAGTGTTAATTCATTATTTTCTATACTATAACTATATGTTACAGGATCAGTTTCATCATTATAAGTAGGGTTCCCAAGTAGGTACTCACTATCTATCGATGGTGTCTCAGGGAATGTTATAGTCTTTTTATCTTCATCTATTTCACCATTTTTTAGTGTATAATCTATCTTATTCCCATCTCTTATAGCTTTAGTATGTTCCAAAACATTATAATTTACATTAAAGCTAGTTCTTTTTTTATTAGTATACTGCTCTAAATCTTCATAAATTCCTTTTTCAAAATTTTTAAAATAATACTCATATAATTTTGTTACATCAAATGTATAATGTAGTACTGCATTATCATTTGTAATAGTTAATGTCATATCAAAGTCATTATAAAAGTTTTTTATGCGTTTTTCCACATCAACTCTATTAGCTCCAACTTGTGACAATTGTTTAATTGTATCCTGGAAATCTTTTACTTTCCATGTACCTTCTAAAGTTGAATTTTTTTCTTTTTTTACTGTATTATTTTGATTATCACTAGTAACATTTGATGAACAACCAGAAAGTACACATGCAAAACTTAACACTACAGGTATGAAATACATTCGTATTCTTTTTACTTTCATAGAAATCCCTCCTACTTTGTAATTTTATTATAACAAGTAAATGTGAAAAAATAAAATATTTTTATTAAAAAATATAATATAATTCTCCTCTTTATACATAAAAAAACTAACCTCCTCACTAGAGATTAGTTTTATATTAGTTTTGAGATTGTAATTCTATATTTTAAACTTCTTTTATTTTGTTCAAAACTTTTAATTGTAAATCGACCATATTTTCTTATCGATATAATATCGTCTACTGAACAATTTTTCTCACCATTTTTTACTATTACATGATTAAGTTTAACAAATTCTTGTTCTAAAAATTCCTTAATCTTGCTTCTAGATTTATTAGTAATTTTAGCGACAATTGAATCAATTCTAAATGATGAAGTTACTATTTCAAAATCTTGGAATTGTTTCTTTATATCGATATCAAGTTCACTAACTTCTTTAAACTCTAGATTAACTCTACCAATTTTTGTTAACTCCATTTTTATAAAGTCAGCAATCTCTCTATCAACAAATATATAAATAGAGCTTTCAGAAACTACTATATCTCCTACTCTATTAAAATTAATTCCTAAATTATGAACTGTTCCGAGTACATTTCTATGTTCTATTTTATTAAATTTATTATTATAGTCAGCTTTTAGGCAAACTATATCGTAATCAATATCATAGTACTCATTAGAAATTATTTTTGCTTTTTTTCTTTCACTACCTTCATATCCGCCAAAAAATTCAACTTTGTAATCTGGATAATTATACAAAGCTACTTTACTTAGAACTATTTGTTCAAAGTTTGTAAGAAATCTTGTTACTGTATTGCGATTATCTAAAAAGCTTACAGTTTGAAGTAAGTTTTCTGCAATTTCTTTTTCTTCATTTGAGGCTGTTGCCAAAAAATTAATCTTTTTCATAACTATCAATTATCCGAATAAGATAAAATATACTAACCGTTGAATTAGGTTTAGTGCAAAAAAAGCAACAATTGGTGAAATATCCATCATTCCAACCGGTGGTATTAATTTTCTAAATAGTTTTAAGTATGGTTCACAAATAGCAGTTAAAAACTCTCCGATAAAAGTATTTCTAACTTGTGGTACCCAAGACATTATTACATACGCAAAAATAGAATAATAATAAAATGAAAAGAGATAAGATACAAATCTATATACCCAATAATATTCTGTTACATTTAACAATATTAGTACTCTCCTTCGTAAAAGTCTCCAGAAACTTCAACACCATTAGGAACACAAAGATAAATATCTTCTCCAATAGTTTTTAATCTTGCATCTAGAGCATATATTCCACCTGAAATAAAGTCTAATAATCTATCTGCTGTTTCAATATCTAATTTAGCTAAATTAATAATTACAACTTTATTTTTTTTGATATCATCAACAATATCTTTACTATCAGCAAAAACAAGTGGTTCTGTTAATACTACATTGTTTCCTCTGTTTAAAATTGGATTTACTGGTTGTTTACTGCTCACTGGCTTCTCCTTTGAAACTCTTTTTCTTGGTTCTTCTTGTACTTCTGGTGTATTTTCAACTATTTCTTCATCTTCAAAATCTTCTTCGCTTACAAATAAATTATTAAATTTTTTCATCATACTCATAATCATCAAACCTCATTACTTTATATTTAACTACATAATTATATCATATTTAGAGCAGTTTTTAAACTAATATACAGCTTTTTATACTATAAAAAATCATAATTTTAAAGTTATTTTAACTTTTAAGTTATTTTTATTTTTTTACACAATTTTTACTATAAAATTTTATAGAGTTTTTCATTTTGTATAATTCAAAATTTCATATTCCTATTTTATTTTTACAATTATTTTATAATAAATTTAGATTATTATTTGTATTTATTATTTAATAATGGTATATTTAGAGTATCAGTTTTTTTCTTTTGTTCACTAAACTGTTCGTGAACAAAAAACCTTAGAACTCTTTGTTCTAAGGTTTTTTCTTTTAATCATAATATTTATTATATCTTTCTGTTACAGCTTCTTGGATTTTTGTTCCTAGTACTTTTAACATTGAGTATACTGGAATACCTAAGATTGCTCCAACTACACCTGCTAGATTAACACCAATTAAAATTACAAAAATAACTGTAAGTGGGTGCATATCCATGCTTTTACCCATAATATTTGGAGAAATAATATTTGCTTCTAGGAATTGAACTATCCCCCAAACTACAAGCATTTTTACAACCATTATCCAACTTGTTGATGCAGCAACTAACATTGCTGGTGTTATAGCTATAATTGGCCCTATATAAGGTACTATACTTAAGAATGCTGCAATCGTAGCTAATGAGAATCCGTAGTGTAGCCCTATAATAGTATAACCAATATATAGCATTACTCCTATACAAAGCGATACTAACATTTGCCCTTGAATATAAGAGCCGACTTTATTATCTATTTCATCAATAGTATCAGCAACTGGTTTTTTTAATTTTTTTGGTAATAAACTAACTAAATATTCTTTAAAATTAGATGCATCTTTTAGTAAGAAGAATAATACAAAAGGCATTGTCATTAATATAGTCGCTGTAGCTGATAATGATGAAGCAACTCCCTGGGCAACTGATGTTGCAATAGTTACAGCTTCAGAACTCATTTTTGAAGTATTTAAATTATTATTTATATACTCTATAACCACTTGCATATATGCATTATCTGAATATGTATCTAAATAATCTCTAACCGTCTCTATATACTTTGGTATTGAAATAATTAATGTTTGCGTTTGTTCTACAATAATAGGTACCATCCCTATAATAACTACTAGTATAATAACAAACCCTACAAGCATAGCAAGTAAGCTACTAGCAAATCTAGGTAATTTTTTCGAAAATAAATTAACTAATGGATTTAATATATAGTAAAATACATAAGCTAGGATAACAGGTGCAATAATACTAGAAACTATTGCATTTATCGGTGTAAATATATATGATATTTCAGTATATAAATATATAGCGATACCTAGTAAAATAATAATGGTTAGTATATATAAAATTAATTTTCCACCAATGAACTCTAAAAACTTATCTTCTCTAGAATCTTCTAACTCCTTAAGCTTTTTATTCTTTTCTAATTCTTTTTTTATTTTTTCTGACATATGTACTCCTCTCTACTTTTACTTAAATAGATTCAGTGACAATTCATAAATTGTTATAATTGTCATATAGCTAACATATCCCAAAGTAAGGGACAGTATGCTTACAAAAATCTTTATTTCTTTTGTACTATTTTTTTTGAATATTTTTCCGAAATCTACTTTTAATAAAGCGAAATTTGAAAGAAGTATCATTATAAATAGCACTGTTAGTTTGAATATATTCATATATCTTCCTTTTTGTAGATATGTTATTTAAACATATCCAGCCATCCTTTTTTCTTAAATACCCACAGCATGCCTATTGCAATTAGAAGCATTATTGCACAGATTAAGAAATATCCGTATTGCCATTCTAATTCAGGCATATTTTTAAAGTTCATTCCATATAGTCCAACTATGAAGGTTAATGGAAGGAAAATAGTAGATATAACCGTTAGAGTCATCATAATATTATTAGATTTTAACGAGTTATAAGTCATAAAGTTCTCCCTGATATCACTGGCTAATTCTCTATTAGCTTCAATAACCTCAGTCTGTTGAACTAAGTCATCATAAATATCATGGAAATATTTTCTATCGTTATCAGTCATTTCTACACGTCTTGAAACTAAAAATCTATGTATTACTTCTCGCATTGGACGTAGTCCACGTCTTAGTTTTAATAGATCTCCTCTTAACTCGAAAACCTCATCCATAATATTACTTCCTGATTTATAGAAGTCAGATTCTTCAATCTCATCAAGACGATTTTCGATTTTAGAAATGATTGGAATATATCCTTCTACTATTTCTGAAACTAGCATATGCATAACGTGAAGGGGTGAATATTGTGATCCACGTTGTAAAATTTTTGGGACAATTTTGTTAACATATCTTATGTGAGAGAGGTGGAATGTTACAATATAATTTTTTCCAACAAACATATTAATAGTTTCATAGTCATCATCAAGATTTTTTAATACATGTGACACTAAGAATATTTGTTGTCTAGAAATTTCTATTTTAGGTCTTTGTAAAAGTGTTAAACAGTCTTCAATTAAAAGTTCGTGGAACTTGAAGAATGTTGATAGTAGATTAATTTCGCTACGTGTTGGTTGGTCAAAGTCGACCCAGAACCACGCTATATCCTGATCTTTTAGCCTTTGCAGGCTTACATCAGTTAGAATATCTCCTCTTTTATCTACTGCTATTGTTTTTATCATTATTCTTCACCTCTCTTAATATTTTTCTCACAACTACAATGATAACATACTTAGAGAAATTAGTAAATTTTTTATTCACATTTAGTTGCAATATAATGCATTACTATACCTGCTGCTACTGCCACATTTAAACTTTCTGCTTGACCTGTCATATTTATTTTGAGTAAATTATTTACTTTATCAAGTATTTCTTCTGATACTCCAGAACCTTCATTACCAAAAATAACAGCTACTTTCTCCCCTACACTATCTATTTGTTCTAAATATCTATCACCTTTTAACGAAGTAGCGTATAAATCGAAGTCTTCCATTTTTGGTATAACATCTAATATATCTATATTATCAAAGCAATCTATATGGAAGTTACTTCCTTGCGTACTACGTATAACTTTTTGTCCATAAATACTAGTTGTACCTTTACCAAGAATTATACAATCAAAAGAAAATGCATCAGCTGTTCTAATTATTGTTCCTAAGTTACCTGGATCTTGGACCTGATCTATTATTAGTACTCTACTATATTTAGAAATATCTAGTTGCTTATTTTTTATCTTACATACAGCTATTACTCCTTGTGTAGTTACTGTGTCAGTAAGTGATTTAAAGACATTTTCTGATACTATAGTTACTTCTCCATAGAAGTTATCAAATACTTTTGAGTTAGTAAAGTTCTCTGATACTATGATCTCTTCTACTAATTCTGATTTTAATGCTTCTTCTACTAGATGTACTCCCTCTATTAAATACTTTTGGTATTTTTTTATATTTCTATTTTCTTTTAATTTATGAATCTCTTTTATTTTTTTATTAGTTACTGATGTTATCATTTTTTCTCAACTTTCTTATTAGATTATTATGTAAATGTTATAAGTAAAGATTTCTTCTATCATATTATAATCAATATTGAATAAAATTACAAATTATGGTATAATTCTGTTATTATAAACAATATTAGCAAAGGAGTATACCATGTCATCATTTTTAGTATCAAGTTTAATAATACTAGCTATTTTTGGGGCAGTTGGATTATTTAATTATTTCAGAATTAGAAATGCTGTTATTAAACTGCCATATGAAGAATTTAGAAAAAATCTTAGAAAAGTTCAATTAATTGATGTTAGAGAAAAAGAAGATTTCAAATATGCACATATTAATGGAGCTAGAAATATGCCTAGTTCTCAATTCAACTTCCTTTACTCTTCATTAAGAAAAGACCAACCAATTTATCTTTGTGATAAAAACGGAACATTAGCTCCTAGAGCTGCATTAACTCTTAAGAAAAATGGTTATACTAACATTTACATGTTAAAAAATGGTCTTCAAGATTGGAAAGAAAATCTTAAAACTAAAAAGTAATTTATTTTACCAGTATCAATCTGATACTGGTTTTTTTATTGTCATATCTTTATAAATACTAAAAAGAGATGGTTTATTAACCATCTCTTTCTCTTTAAAAACTTATTCCATAAACCCTTTTAGCTTATTAAGCTTAGATGGGTGTTTCAGTTTTCTTATTGCTTTTGCTTCGATTTGACGTATTCTCTCACGAGTAACTCCAAATGCACTACCTACTTCTTCTAAAGTATGAGTTTTTCCATCTTTAAGACCAAAACGTAATTTTAACACATTTTCTTCACGGTCTGTTAGAGTTTCTAAAATTTCTTCTAGTTGTTCTTTTAATAACTCATTTGCTGCATGTTCTACTGGAGATTGTGCTTCTTTATCTTCGATAAAATCTCCTAAGTGTGAATCATCTTCTTCACCAATTGGTGTTTCTAATGAGACTGGTTCTTGAGCAATTTTTAGAATTTCTCTTACTTTATCTGGTGTCATATTCATTTTCTTAGCAATTTCTTCTGGTTTAGGTTCACGACCTAAATCTTGAAGTAATTGTCTTTGAACACGGATAAGACGGTTAATAGTTTCTACCATGTGTACTGGAATACGAATAGTTCTAGCTTGGTCCGCAATAGCACGCGTTATTGCTTGACGAATCCACCATGTAGCATATGTACTAAATTTAAATCCTTTTTCGTAGTCGAACTTTTCTACGGCTTTAATTAATCCCATATTACCTTCTTGGATTAAGTCTAGGAATAACATTCCACGACCAACATATCTTTTGGCGATACTTACAACAAGACGTAAGTTTGCTTCTGCTAAATCTTTTTTAGCTTGTTCTTTTTCTTCTTCAGTACCATTTTCTATGATTTTAGATAGTTCCAATTCTTTTTCTTTTGATAAAAGTGGTACTTTACCAATTTCTTTAAGGTACATTCTTACAGGGTCATTAGTACGAATACCAGCTGGTACAGATAGGTCTTCTAAGTCTAATTCTTCCTCTTCTTCTTCAACTTGGTTAGCATTTATAAGAATGATATCTTCACGATTTAACTCTTCGTAAAAATCGTCTACTGCTTCAGAAGAAACGTCTAATTTTGATAAAGCATCTAGTATTTCCTCTTGAGTAAGCTCACCTTGTTTTTTACCTTTTTCTATAAATTCTTTTTTTATAGTTTCAAAATCTTTTACCTTTTTATTAGCCATTCGTTTCTCCTTATTTCTTATATTCCTTTAATTGTTCTAATAGTTGTTTTTGGGCTTTTACGTCCATTTCTTGAATAGCAATCTTCAACATTTCTTTTAATTTTTCCAATGAAATCTCACGTTTTTTAAAATAATCTATATAATCTCTAATGACTTCTTTAGGTGGTTCATCTTCAATTAAAAAGTCTGTTTCATCTATATATGTTGCTAGTCTGACAACTTCTTCGTCTTCTGTATTTTCTATACTGTGAATAAAATTATGAATTCTGAAATCTAAGTTATTATTATAATATATAATTAAATAATCTATTAGTCTTTCAAATACTTCTTGATCAAACTTACATTGTTCTAGCTCTGTAAAATTATCAATAAATGCTGCACGGCTCACAAAAAAGTATTTAAATAACCTACATAATTTTTTGTCATAATTTGTAGTTTTAAATAAATTAAGTGGTTTTTCCGGTGCAGTCCACTCTTGAGTAGTTCTTAACTTACGAGTTGGGAACTTGTTTAATTCTCTAGTTAAAACTTGTCTATCTATATCAAACTCTTCTGAAAGATATGTAAGAAGTATATATTTTAGTGACTCATCACCGATAAATGCAATATTTTTTAATATTTCATTTTTAAATTTTATTTTTTGTTCGATATTTGATTTTGATTCATTGTTACAATAATCTATTTTAAACTTTATAAAATGGTCTTTATTATTAGCTACGTAACTTTGTGTATCAAACTCACTATTTTTTGATGTTTTTTCAGTTAAAAATTCATCTAAGTCTTTAGCACCAGTAAACTTTAGCTTATACACATTATCAATTTTTTGGATAATTCTATTCCCAATATCTATTTGTGCTTCTGTTCCTGCTTTATCATTATCAAGACTAAGTGTTACTTTATCAACTAAATTTAACACTTCAACTAATTTGTTATTATCAATATTTGTTCCCATTAAAGCAACTACATTTTTTACTCCATTTTGATGAGCTTTTATTACGTCCATATATCCTTCACAGAGAATAATTTCTCTCTCTTTTGCGATAAAAGCACGAGCATCTGAAAAGTTGTATAATACAGTTCTTTTTTCAAATATTTTAGTTTCGTGGGTGTTGTAGTATTTAGCTACTTGCTTATCCTGTGACATCGTTCTTCCCGAAAATGCTACAACTTGATTTTGATTGTTTTTAATTGGAAACATAATTCTATCTTTAAAAACATCGTAGTGATCATTATTATCGTTTTTTCCTAGTAGTCCCGCTTCAACCATTGCATCTAGATTTAAATTATTAGACTTAAAAAAGTTTAATGCAATATTATTATCTCTAGGTGCGTATCCAATATTAAAATGCTTAATTGTTTCTATTGACAGGCCTCTATCTATTAAATAGTTTAAAGCCCCTTGCGCTTCTTTTGTATTTAATAAAATATAATTATAATAGTCAGCTAATAATAAGTGACCATAATACATAGAATCTAGTTTATTGTTTAAATCATAACTTACTTCTTTATTATCATTTGACTCTAAGTTAAGTCCTAACCTTGTGCCTAATTTAACAATAGCTTGATTGTATGTTATATTTTCTATTAATGATACAAATTGAAATATATTTCCACCCTTTCCGCATCCGAAACAGTGGGCAATCTTTTTGTCAGGAGATACAGTAAAAGATGGAGTTTTTTCATTATGAAAAGGACACAAACCTAAATAGTTTTGTCCACGTTTTTCCAGTTTTATATACTCACTAACTAAACTGACTATATCTATATTCTCAAAAATATAATCTATATCTTGTTTAGAAATTTTTGCCACTTTACTCCTCCTTTAAACCAAAAATTATTAACTACAAGATGGAAAAGCGATAAAATTTCCCTTTTATAATTATATCACAAGAAGCCTATTTTTTCTATAGTTATAACTAATTATTTTGTTGTTAAAAAAGTTAATTTTCTACCTTTTATTTTGATTATTTTCCTATACGTTGACTTTATCTCATAATAATTCTATAATATTCATATCTATAAAAAAGGAGTTTTTTTTTGTGAAAGTAGTAATTGTTGGTGGAGGAAAAGTTGGAGAATTATTATGTGCCGATTTTTCTAACACATTTGAAGAAGTAACATTAATCGATACTAATGAACAAAGAGTAGAAAAACTCGTAGAAACTTATGATATAAATGGACTTTTAGGTAATGGAGCAAACTATGATAATCTTGTTGAAGCAAGTGCTGGAGAAGCTGATATGTTTATCTCTGTTACTACTAGCGATGAAATTAATATGATTTCTTGTATTGCAGCAAAGCAAATGGGTGCAAAACATACAGTAGCTCGTATAAGAAATCCGGAATATTCTAAAACGAAAGAATTCATTAAAAATTCGCTTGGGATTGATTTAATGGTTAATCCAGAATTTGAAGCTGCTAAACAGATTGTTTATATGCTTAAGTATCCTACAGCTACAAAAGTAGAGAGTTTTTCTGCTAATAAATTTAATATTCTAGAAGTTGTCATTCATCAAAATAGCATATTAAAAGGTGTTTCTTTAATCGATAGTAAAAAAATAATAGACTTCCCTTCTCTAGTTTGTCTAGTTGAAAGTCATGGGAAAGTTTTTGTGCCTCGAGGAGATTATGTTTTCGAAGTCGGAGATAAGGTACATATAACTGCGGCTAATAAAGATTTAAAAAGATTCTATAAATTATTAGGAAATAAAGATAATCTTGAGAAGAAAATAACATCTTCTTTAATTATTGGAGCAGGTAAAATCGCTCACTATCTTATCGAGTTCTTTATTAAAGCTAATATTTACACTAAAGTAATAGAAATAAACAAAGATAAGGCTATTGAACTTAGTGAAGCTTATCCAGAAATAGATGTTATTTGGGCTGACGGTAGTGATCGTGATACTCTTATCGAAGAAGGTATTCAAACATTTGATAGTTGTATTTCACTTACTGGTCTTGATGAAGAAAATATAATTATTAACCTTTATGCGGATAAACTTGGAATTAAGAAAACAGTAGCTAAGGTAAACCGTGCTTCTCTTAAACAAATAGCTGAAGACATCGGGCAATATTCATATATTACTCCAAAAGAAATAGTGGGTAATATTATTGCGAAATACAGTAAATCTCTACAATGTAGTAAGGATTCTGAAATTGAAAACTTCTATCGTATTGCGAATAATCAAGCAGAAGTTATTGAATTTAAAGTTTCGCAAAATAATCTTAAGGTGCTTGGTACCAAACTTAAAGATATGAATATTCATTCAAATATGCTTATTGCTTTTATTGTTAGAAATAATAAACAAATATTCCCAAATGGTAATGATGAAATTAAACTTGGAGATAACGTCGTTGTAGTTAGTTACAAACAAAAAATTGAACATATCGATGATATTCTTAGGGGGTAATTATGAATTATAAAATGATTTTTTATGTCCTAGGTAAAATGTTAAAACTTTTATCTGGTCTACTACTATTACCTACTTTATGTTCACTAATTTATAAAGAATCACGACACATAACATCTGCATTTATAATTACTATTATTATTTCATTTTCAGCATACTGCATAATTAATTTCTTTACTGATAAAGATGGCGATCGTGATTTTTATAAAAGAGAAGGTTACGTAATAGTCACGCTAACTTGGATAGTATTCTCATTACTTGGTGCCCTTCCTTTTTACATATCTGGTGAAATACCAAGTTACATAGACAGTTTATTTGAAACTGTTAGTGGTTTTACAACAACTGGTTCTACTATTCTTACAGATATAGAATCTATAGAAAAAAGTTTATTATTATGGAGAAGTTTCACTCACTTTATAGGTGGTATGGGGGTTATTGTCTTTGCGGTTGCTATTCTTCCTAGATCGCCACATACTATCCATATAGCTAAGGCAGAAGTTCCAGGACCATATTTTGGTAAAGTAGTATCATCAATAAAACAAACTGCAATATATTTATATACTATATATATATTACTTACTATTATTCTGTTTGTTTTTCTACTATTTGGAGGAATTGGAATTTTTGATAGTATAAATATTGCATTCTCTACAGCCGGAACTGGTGGTTTTTCAGTAAGAAATGCTGGAATAGCCTACTACAATAGTAAATATATTACTATTGTAGTTGCAACATTTATGTTGATTTTCTCTATGAATCTTAGCTTAATATACTTTTTAATATTTAAAAAATATTTTAAAATTCTAAAAAGTGAAGAACTACGTTGGTTTTTTGGAATGATTTCTATTCTATCAATAATCATGTTTTTAGATATTTATCGTTCTTACGACACACCAAATCATAGCTTACTAGATGTATTCTTTACAGTAGCTTCAGTTGTTTCAACAACTGGATTTACATATAATGACTTTAATATTTGGCCTGTATTTTCTAAAATGATAATACTTATTCTTATGATTGTTGGTGGTTGTACAGGAGGTACCGCAGGTGGTATAAAAATACCAAGGTTAATATTCTTTATAAAGAATGCTAAAAAATCAATTAGTAAGGCTCTTAACCCTAGAAAAATTATTATGTTAAAAATCGATGGGAAAGTTATCAAGGATACTACTCCTTTAGCAAACTACTTACTTTTATTTGGTTTTGTCTTTGTAATAATATTATTCTTAGTTACATTCCAAATAAATGATTTTGAAGATGCAATATCATTAACCGTAACTTCAATAAGTAATGCTGGTCCAGCATTCAACCACTTTGGACCTATGAGTAACTTTTCTACTATACCAGATTTTACAAAAGTTATTTTGTCGTTTTCTATGTTATTAGGAAGGTTAGAATTAGTTCCACTAATTGTATTTTTCTCAGCTAAAACATGGAAAAAACGTAGAAAAATAGAAAGAAGTTCTACTAATTAAATAATACAAAAAGATGAGTTATACTTACTTGTATATCTCATCTTTTATTATATTTACTATTTCTTCGATTTCTTCATTTACATGTTTGTCAAATTCTTCTTTAGTTATTAATTCATCTGAATGAGCTTCTGAGTAACCCATAATAACTGATAATGAATTTTTTACTTTATGAAGCATTATTTTTTTCTTTTGTTCATTTTTATCAAGAGCAGTACTTTTTATATATATTAGTAAAATATTAACTGGTAATAAGATAAATAATGGTATAAGTGAAATTTTATACCATAGTGAAAGAATTAAAAATATTATAATAAGTGCATTTACAATAAATAAACTAGTCATACTTTTCATGATATAAACTATAAACCTCTTTTTTATTTATTCCAAATTCTTTTGCAGTATTTTTTATCGCCTCAGATTTTTTTTCACCATTTTGCACTTTATTATAAATAATCTCTACTATGTCTTCTAGATTTATTTCTTTATCTTCTTCTACTTTGTTTGGTGAGATTATAACAACAAATTCACCTTTTTCTTTAATATCCTCACCTAGTCTAGCTAATATTTTTTCAGCTGATTGTGTTTCTATTTGCTCAAACATTTTTGTTATTTCACGAGCTACAGAAATTTCACGTGTTGGTTCAATTTTTGTTATTTCTGTTACTAGATTTTTAATTCTATGTGGAGATTCATAAATAATACTAGTAGTTTTTTCTTTTAAAATAAATTCTAGCTTTTGTTTTAAATCTTTTGATTTTCTTGGTAAAAATCCATAAAAAGCATAGTTATATGATTCGATTCCACTTGATACCAATGCTGTTAATCCTGCATTTGCACCTGGTAATGCTGTTACTGATAATCCTTGTTCTTTTATCTTTCTTACTAGTGTATATCCTGGATCAGAAATACATGGCATTCCTGCATCAGTAACAAGTGCTACTTCTAGATTATCCTGTAGATATTCAATTATTTTATCACTCATCTTATCTTCATTATGTTCATGATAACTAATTAATTTTTTTCCAGTTATTTCATAATGATTTAATAACTTTTGTGTATTTCTAGTATCTTCACAAGCTATTATATCAGCATTTTTTAATATTTTTAATGCTCTTAATGTAATATCCTCTAAGTTTCCTATAGGAGTAGCTACTAAATATAACATTACTTTTTCTCCTTTATTTTTTTATTTAATTCTTTAACTTTATCTATTTTGTCATCTTTTAATTTTTCTTTTATATATTGCTCTTTTTGCAGACGAGTGAACTTTTTAAATGCACTCTCTGCTTTCGTCGCTTCACTTTTTGATGTAAATTCTTCATAATAAACCAGCGATACAGGTACTCGTACTCGAGTATACTTAGCACCTTTTTTATTATTGTGCGCTTTAATTCTTCTTACTAAGTCTGTTGTATACCCTGTATAAAGTGTATTATCGATACATCTTACAACATACATATAACTATTAGTCAATTCCATATACCCTTTCCATCTCTTTAGTATAACTACCATCTTCATTATAAATATAAAATGGCTGTTCTACTTTAATATCACTTACTTTTGAAATACTTCCTTCTACTAAAACAATCTTACTATTCTCACTAGCTTTATTACTATATACAAAGCGTATTCTCTTTATTGCAAGTCCATTTTTTTCACATTCTGATATTATATCAGATATACGATAGGTTCTATGAACTAAAGAGAATTTTCCATTTTGTTTTAATAAGTACTTAATAGATTTAATAACATCACTAAGATTACATAATATTTCATGACGTGAAATATTATGATTATTTTTTTCGCGCTGATTTGGCATATTTTCTACTGGAAAATATGGTGGATTACATATTACATAATCATATGATGAAGGCTTATAATAGTTTTTCACTTCTTTTATATCTCCACATTTTACATCAATATTATCAGCGATACCATTTAACTCTAGGCTTTTTTTAGTTAATTCAACTAAGTCTTCTTGTATCTCCAACATACTAATTTGAGCTCCACTTCTTTCACGTAATATAATAGAGATTCCACCATTTCCGCTACATAATTCTATTATATTCTTCTTAGGACTAAGTGGCACATTTGCAAAATATGGTAATAAAAATGAGTCTGTTGACATACTATAGTGATATTTTTTTTGAAGTATTTTATAATTTTTTGATACTGTATCTATTCTTAAATCTTCATTCATATTAACCCTCTTTTAAAAATTCTAAACTATTATTATCTAATACAACAGAAAAGAGGAATTTTTCCAACACAAGAACTGCCGAAACATTACCTTTAATATCATTTATCGCAAGTAATACTTTTTCTTGTACCGAACTAATATTTTTTACATCTTTGACTTTATCTTTAGATAAGTAACTTAGAGTAATTTTTTTATTTAGTAATGTAAAGTATGATAATATATCTTCTTTAGTCTTTAGTTTTTCTAATAAATATATATTGGCAAGATGCGGTTTTCTAGAAAATCTTTTTAAAAATTCATTATGATATTCTAATAAATTCTCATCAATTTCCTCGGTAATTTCTTCACTACTACCTATTAATTTAACTTGTTGGCAACGTGATATTATTGTTGGCAGTACAGCACTAATATTTTTACAACTTAGAATAGCTATAATATCATCTTCTGGCTCTTCTAAAAATTTTAGCAAGCTATTTGAAGCTTGTTCTGTCATCTTTTCAATATCTTTTATCCAATAAATCTTTCTACCATAGAAAGATTTAACGCTAAGTTCTGATTTTAAGTTTTGAATCTCTTCTTTTTTTATAGAAGTCTCACTTTCTATAATATAAAAATCAACATAGTTATTATGCTCTATACTTTGACAAGCTTTACATTCTCCACAGTTGTAGAATTCTTTATCATTATTTTCTAAACAAAAAATAGATTTAACAAATTGCAAAATGAATTCATCACAATATAAACTATCCTCGCCTACCATTAGGTAAGCATGGGATAGTTTATTTGTTTTTAATGCATTTGTTAAAGATTTTATCGCAATACTATCTTTACTAAAGTTCATTTTTTAAAAATCCTTCCACTATTTCAAGTGCATCTTTTTCTACATTTTCATATGTTTGATTAGCATCAACTACTTTTATTCGATTACTATATTCTTCAGAAAGTTCGTCATAACCGTGTTTCACACTCTTATAGAAACTTAAATCTTCTTGGTCCATTCTATTATTTTCATCTCTACCTTTTGTTCGACTTAAACCAACTTCTACATCGACTTTAAAATATAGTGTTAAATCTGGTTCTAATCCATCTGTAGCGTATTTATTAATATCAATAATATCTTGTTTACTTAATCCTCTTCCATAAGATTGATATGCAATTGAACTATCAACAAATCTATCACAAATTACAATATAACCATCTTCAACATAAGGAATAATTTTTTTTATTATATGATCTCTTCGACTTACACAAAATAATAAACTTTCAGTTTTAGCATCTATTTCATAAGTTTTATCAAAAAGTAACTCTCTTACTTTTTCACTAAATTCTGTTCCTCCTGGTTCACGTGTAGTTATAACTTTATATCCTTTATCCTTTAAATATTGTGTTAAGAAGTTTATAAAAGTCGTTTTCCCTGAACCGTCAGAACCCTCTACAGTTATGAATTTTCCTCTCATAAAATAACCTTTCTATTTATTTATAAACTGCGATATTCTTTCTACAGCTTCTTTTATATTTTCTATGCTTGTTGCATAACTAATTCTAAAATAATTGTCATAAGCTTTACCAAAAGCAGTACCTGGAATAACTCCTACGCGTGCTTCTTTAGCTAATAATTTACAAAATTCCATAGCTCCTAGATGTTGATATTTTGCAGGGATTTTGGCAAAGATATAAAATGCCCCGTCAATCTCTGGTATTTCAAAACCTAATTCTCTTAATCTAGGTACCATATAATCTTTTCTTTCTCTATATGTTTCAATCATATAATTATTATACTTGTCTACATTTTCATCCGATAATGCAGTTACAGCAGCATCTTGAATAAATGTAGCAGCTCCAGAAACTGTAAACAAGTGGAATACTCCAATTTTTCTAATCATTGCTTGTGGTGCAGCGATAAATCCTACTCTCCACCCTGTCATAGCATGTGATTTTGATAATCCACTTATTAGGATAGTTTGTTCCGGTATAAATTCAGCTAATGAAGTATGCTTATAATTATATGTAATATCTCCATAGATTTCATCACTAATTACAAAAATATCATATTTAGCTAATACATCAGCAATAGCTTTCACTTCATCTCTAGTGTATGATACACCACTTGGATTATTTGGATAATTTATTAAAATTGCTTTTGTATCTTTATTATTTTCTAAAGCTTTTTCAAGGACATCTGGTTGTAATTTGAACCCACTATCTACTGTATCAATAAATTCAATATTACATTTATTTAATATCCCTACCCCTTCATATGCAGAAAAGTATGGAGTAACTATTAAAATTTTATCACCTTCATTAGTTACTGCAGATATAGAGTGTTCAATAGCGGCTGATGCTCCAATAGTAACAATTATCTCATCAGCTGAATAATCTAAATTATATCTATCTTTTAAATTTTTTGCCCATGCACTACGCAGTGGTTCAATCCCATTATTTACTGAATAGTGAGTTCTATTATTGTCTAATGCACGTTTTGCAGCCTCTTTAATTTCTTCAGCAGTATCAAAATCAGGTTCCCCTAATGTAAGTTTTATAATACCATCTATGCTAGAAGCAAATCTATCGAATTCACGAATTGGTGATCCTGTTAAATTTGCTAAAGATGTATTAAATTTATTTTCTAGTGATTTCTTAATTTCCATACTTAATGCCTTCTTCCTATATAAATTTTCTTTTTATAATTGTAACATATTTTATATTAAATTAAAAATACTATTTCTACGAACTTACCCTAATTGTACTTAATTTCACTATTTCAAGACATTATACAAAGAAGTATTCCGATTTTTGATATAAAATTTCAGAAAATTTAACTAAAAGTATTGAAAAAAACTTTTATTAATATTATAATGTACTGTATAGTAAAAAAATATAAAACTATTAGATTATTCGAAGGAGATTTTAAAATGAGTAAATTAACAGTTAACGATATCAGAGTTGAACTTACATCAACACCCAAAGAAAAAACACCAGACGATAAATTAGGTTTTGGTACAGTATTTACAGACCATATGTTTGTTATGGATTGGACTAGCGAAAAAGGATGGTATGATCCTCGTATTGTTCCTTATGGTCCTATTGAAGTAGCACCTTCACTTAACGTGTTCCACTATGCACAAAGTATTTTTGAAGGTATGAAAGCATACAATGCTAATGGAGAAGCAGTTTTATTTAGACCTGAACAAAACTTCAAACGTTTAAATAAATCAGCAGATCGTATTGCTTTACCTGAATTAGATGAAGAATTTGCACTTGCTGCACTTAAAAAATTAATTTCTATCGATAAAGACTGGATTCCTAAATCAGAAGGTACTTCATTATATGTAAGACCATTTTTATATGGTGCTGAAGAAGCATTAGGGGTTCACCCAAATAACGTTGTTAAATTCTTTATTATCCTATCTCCTTCTGGAAGTTACTTTAAAGCTGGATTACAACCAAATAAAATCTATGTAGAGCATGAATATGTTCGTGCTGTTCGTGGTGGATTTGGATTTGCTAAAACTGCTGGTAACTACGCTGGATCTCTTAAAGGTCAGAAAAAAGCTCAGGCACTTGGATATTCTCAATCTCTATGGTTAGATGGAGTTGAACAAAAATATATTGAAGAAGGTGGAGCAATGAATATCTTCTTCAAAATTGATGGAACATTCGTTACTCCTGAGTTAAATGGTTCTATCTTACCAGGTATTACTCGTGCTTCTGTAATTGAATTACTTAAATCACTAGGTGAAAAAGTAGAAGAAAGAAAACTTCCATTAGAAGAAGTATACGAAGCTTACGATAATGGAAAACTTGAAGAAGTATTCTTATGTGGTACTGCAGCTGTAATTGCACCTGTAGGAGAATTATTCGATGGTACTAAAAAATTAGAGATCATTAAAGATGATAAACCAGGTGAATGGACTCAAAAACTTTACAACTTACTAACTGGTATCCAACTTGGTAAAGTTGAAGATAAATTTGGTTGGGTTGTAAAAGTAGAAGACTAATAAATACTAAAGAGAAAAGCTTGAAGTACAATACTTCAAGCTTTTTTAATTAATCTTTCTTTTTATAAGCAAGTGTGTAAAGACCTGCAACTAAAGTTACTGCACCAATAAAATTACCTAAGAATACAATTCCCATATTCTCAATAAATTGTAATACGGATATGTTAGCACCTTCTAGCATAGCAGCTGGTATTGCAAACATATTCGCAACTAAGTGTTGGAATCCAATAGCAACGAATGTCATAATTGGGAACCATACACCAAACATTTTACCACCTACATCTTTTGCGCAAAAGTTTAACCATACTGCCATACCTACTAACCAGTTACACCCTACTGCAGAGAACAATACTTGCCAAAATGATAAGTATATTTTAGATTCACCTGCTGCAATTGTCTTTGCTGCAATAGTTCCTCCTGTCAGACCAGTAAGATGACCTAAGAAATAAGCAACGAACAATGAACCGACTAAGTTTGCTAAAGTTATTATAAATAAGTTTTTGGCTAACAATTTTAAACTTACTTTCTTATTAAAATATGCAACAGTTACAGCCATCATATTTCCAGTAACTAGTTCACCGCCACCTACTAAAATACATATAAGACCTATTGGAAAGACAGATGCTCCAAGTAAAGATGCTAACCCTCCAAATTCTTTAGGCATTGATCCAGAAACACGAAGCAGAGCTAAAAATCCTACTCCAATAAATGCTCCCCCTAAAAAACCTAAACTTAGCATATATTTTAGATTTGCTTTTGCTTTTACTACACCTTTTTGACACGCAAGTTCATAGATTTCTGAAGGTTCTAAATACGCTTTAGATTCTACAGTGTTTGACATAGTTAATTCTCCTTAATTTTTATTAAATTATTACTAGAAAAAATTATACTATAACAACTTCTTTTTTTCAATAATAAATCTAATTTTGATTTATTATTATCATTGATTCTTCTTATTTTTCACAAAAATTTATAACTTTAAATAAATTTATTATTTTTTTATTATTATTAATTTCAACAAATAATGACCACCCCTGAAAAGGGGTGGTTTTCTCTGTGGGTATAACCCTTTGTTACTAACACGCACCTCAAGGCGCTGGCTTTCACATCCGTTCAAGCCCTATTGTATTTTGACGCCCGCTACCCGTTAAACGGGTTTATTTTATTTTTTCTTCCTCGTACGAATTTCCAATATGCAGAATATGGAATAACCGCAGCAAATAGAAGATAATATTTATTAGCAAACATATCGGGGATTCCTTTTGCATTGAAATGAACAGGAATTTGCTCTGGGAGAAATATGCAAACAATAAATATTACAAACATTATTTCTACCAACACCAATACATCTTTTAAAAATCTTTTTTTCATAGAACATCTCCTCCTTAAACTAAATAAAATTTAATTTACAAGTTTTTGTATAAACGCTACCTGCAATAACGAGCAAAATAAATGCTACTCCCAATAATGTCAATATTATAGGAAAATGCAAAAACCAATGGAGAAGAATTGGTATAACTAACGCAGCCATTCCAATAATTGTAGACACTATAACAGGCATACTCTGTTTTACTATCATCATCTCACTTTCCCATTCAAAGTTGGGAAATTTTTTATTCAAAGAAATTCCAATCACTGTTATAAAAACGGAGTAACAAATAGGAACAATTATTAAACTGATAGTTTGAATAATATCCATATCAAGCTTTAGCAAAAATATAAATACAGAAACAATATACCCAATTAAATGAAGCATAAGATTTACCGCAATCTTAGAATTTAAGATCATTTTTACCTTAACAGGAGAGCTTTGCAAAATCCAAATGTTTT
>ERZ772974.101-NODE-101-length-65679-cov-6.369499_pt1 | contig 65679 bp, 82 predicted proteins | sample MGYA00580671_ERZ772974 | MGnify/ENA primary metagenome ERZ772974 (study PRJEB29015, sample SAMEA2738065) | human oral metagenome | biome: human oral; feature: human-associated habitat; material: saliva | place: China | collected 2218 ... | reverse complement strand
TTCGGAAAGTTTCGACATAAAATCGCGCAGGTTGTTAACCGAATTAGCCACATTGCTGAACACCTCTGCAGCCTGATTTAGGTTGATGAGATTATTCCGCAGCTTCGTTGCCTTACTTGTTGCACCATCAACGGCCTTTTTGAGGTCATTCACGTTGGCGGTGGCGGCGACAAGCTGCTCCTTGCCATCTAATGTTAAAGTGACGCTAAATTTTATATTTTTTGACATGCGGGATGATATTTATTACTATTTTTGCATTTATAACATAACAGAATATGAGAACAATAAACAAAAACAAAATGTCCAGGGGGGCTTATATGAGGGCGTTAGTGCGCGCAAGAATTTTGCTCACCATTATTCTTTGGATTACATTCCCTTCATTCCTTATTATCCCTTTCTTTGAACTAACAGCTTTTCGGTTTGTTGTTGGTGTAGCCTTGTTACTCATTAGCTTTTTTATTTTTCTCTTACGAAGCTCGATAAAGGCGGAACTTAGATTAATGAAAGCAGAGAAAACTGGGGACTACCCTTGGTGGTATGCACCAAACACGCCATGGTGGATGGGTGGGCTATAACACTTTTGTTAGCACCTCCGATAATCTTCTTTTTGCTTCTTCTATTTCTTTTCTCTTTCTTTCTTTTTCAAGTTCATAAGTAACATCTGCCATAGCTTTTTTTGTATCAGATTGAACTTTTAAATCAGCTTTTTTAATATTAAGTTCATTTTCTTTTATAGAAATTTCTGTTTCTGTTTGTACTTTAACATCTATTGCCTCTTTTGTTGCCTTAGCTTTTTCAATGTTTACATCTCTTTCAGCTTTGGCTCTAGCAATTAAAGCCTCTTTTGTAATCTTTGCCTCATTTTCTGCTCCTAGATTTTCAATAATTCCTCTTTCTTCTTGGAAGTTTTGAATAGTAAATGAAATTATCTTTAATCCCATTTCTCTTAAATCAGGAGAAACATTTTCTTGAACCTTATTGTTAAATTCTTTTCTGTTTTGTACTATTTCTTCAATTTTTAATTGTCCTATAATTTCTCTTAGATTACCCTCTAAAACATCTTTAATTTCATCAGCTATTGTTGAACTTGGCTTATTTAAAAAGTTTTTACTAGCTTTATCAAGAACTTCTTCATCTATTTGCACTTTTGCAATAGCGTCTGCCTTAATATTTATATAATCGTTAGTAGGTACATCTTCACTTGTATTGACATCTACCGAAAAAGCCTTTAAATCAAGATAGTCAACTCTTTCAAACCAACGAAGATAAAAAGCTATTTTCCCTGTAATTCTTCTTTTTCTAAACCCACTTATAAAACATACTTTATCATCAGGTACTTTAACATAACCAAACATACCTATGATAAATACTAGCACACTTGCAATTCCTACCAATTTTAAAATTCCTAATATTGTCATTTTTTCCTCCTAATTAAATTTTTTTATATTTTAAAATAGACTTGTAAGTCCATTTTGTTTACCTTATTTATTTTTTAGCACAAAAAATCATTAATTTTAGATAATTAATTCCCTTTTTTTATTTCCTTTTTTTTATTTTCTTTTTTTATTCTTTTTTACTTTTTATTCTCAAAATTTAATTATCCAATATACTATCATTGAAATTATTATTCCTAAAAATATATAACAAAAACTCCATTTATTTTCTTTTCTTGTTAGAAACCAATATATTATTGACATAGACATTACTGCCATAATTATGAAATATACATTTAATGGACTTTCAAAATTTCCTATTATCTTCATAAATTTCCTTTTTTTTAATTTTTATTTTTTAAGAAACCAATATGTTGTTACCAAAATTATTATTCCAAAAATTATAAAACAAGCACTCAATTTATTTTCATCTTTATCTGAAAACTTATTAGCTAATTTCAACATAATTCCTGAAAGTAAAAACATTATTAAACTAAACAGACTTATTTGTGTTACCATAACTTACCTCAACTTCTTCATTTCTAAAAACTAATATTTCATATCTCATTTTAGTATTATCTTCTCTTTCTGAAAAGATTTTAGAGAAATATTTTTTAAATCTATCATTTTCTCTCAAATATGATAAATTCAATTCTAAATCTTTATGTCTTTTGACAAAAGTTAGATTTTTAGTTTTTAAATATTTTATAAATTCCTTTTCTGTTTGACTATCTATAAGTTCTTTGAAAATCTCACAACTAAATATTTCCCTATTATCTTCAATCTTTATTCTATTATTTTTTAAATTATCTTTATATTCTTCAATTAAATCAAGTATATATTTTATTTGTACTTTTGTTTCATCACGCAATTCCATAAAATCTACTCTTTTCCATTTAAAATCCAATTTATTATTGTTATCAACATTCCTAAAATTAAACCTAATCCAACTAGAGAAATTATTACAAGAATTATTCCAACATCACCAAGAACATCTTCAAAAAGAATGAGTTCAATTTTTCTAAAAAAACCTACTTTATGAAACTCTTCTATATCTTTAGCTTTTTTTATGTTTCTATTTTTTATATTTTCTCTTTCGATTGAAATTTCTTTTTTAAAAAATTCTCTTGCTTTTTCATAGTTTTCCAAACTATAATTTTCGTTCAAAAGTTCCTTTTCATCTATTGTTAGAATGTTATTAAGTTCTGCAAAGTCTTCTTTATCTTGATAAAGTTCTGTAAATTTTTCTTCAATTCTTCTTTCTTTATTCCTTTTTACATTTGCTAATGTTGTAACTGTATTAGCATTAATTATTGTACTTGGATAAGCATAGACTACATTTTCTATATTAATAAAACAAAACATCATTATTAGTATCATTATTTTTTTCATAATCCACTCTTCTTTCTAATGCTATTTAACTAAACAAAACTTTTAACCTTTCTATCTTTCATTGTTTGTATTTTCTTCATTATTTCAACTTCGTTTCTGAATAACACACTTTCAGAAAATGGTACTTGTTGTAAATCATTTATATTTTTAGTTCTAACTACAACTTTAGCTTTTTTAACACCATTTACATCTCTATCTAAAACTTCGTTTACAAGTCCTACATATATCATAGTTATTTGAGATAAGATTTCTATTGGTAAGAATACAAAGAAGTTATCATATACTTCTAAATATTGTTTATAAGCGTCTTTTGAAGTTGTTCCTTTTTCTTCGGCAACTATTCTTTCGTATTCTATTTTTGCTTGTAAAGTTAGTTCTGTCAATTCATCAAAGTGATTTAAAAATATATACTTTCTCATTACTTCTTTTAAGATAGTATACACATTTATTATAAAAAATGTTTCATCATAGTTTTCGTTTCTTTTCTTTAATAAAACATTCATTAAAGTCTTTTCAAATCTATCTTTGTCAAATTTTCTTAATTCTAATTTTATATCTTTTTCCATTAATGTTTGTGTTAATTTATAAGTTGTTTCTAACTCATAATCACTATTCATTTGTTCCACTATAAATTCATTTACTTGTTGTCTATCATCTAAATTCATCATTTTCATTCACTCCTTTATTACTTACCAAACAGCATATAACTCTCTATGATTAATTTGTACTGTCGGTATTCTCATAATTGCTTTTTTTAAGAGATTACTTTTTCTTTCAAACTCAAATAAATCATTTGCATAATCATATCCTATATATTTAACATCTAATATGTTGTTGTTCTTGTATTTAATTTTTACTTTTGTACCATTATATAAAGTTCTACCATTAGCTTTTAGAACACCTCTAAATGCCTCTATTCTGTTATTCATTGCAATCTCCTTTTAAGGGTTTATATTGGTCTACTTCTCCCTTGTGGCTATATTATACCACATACAAAGCAAAATGTCAAGTATTTAGGACAATGTTGTCTTAAATAGACTTACAAGTCTATTTAAAGTTATCAAAAAAAAATTTTTTTATTTTTTTAAAAAGTGATATAATGTAAAATAATGTATAATAAATTAAAATATATAATAAATAATTAAAATTATAATAATCTAAATTATAATAAAAAAAGGGGTACTAAAATGTTTCTTTACAATAATAAATTAAAAAATATCTTAACAAAGTTTCAAAAGAAAAGATATGAAAATTATGTTAAAATAAATGAATATTACAATAGTTTATCTGAAGAAGAATTAAAATGTGAATATATTAATCTAAAAGCTAGTTATAAATTTAAGAAGATTTCTTTCTTTTTAACTGCTCCATTATTTCTATTTGCTCTTTATAAAATTATAGAAATAATGTTTATTTATTCTCATTTCTTTCCTAAAATAGATATTATAGAAATCACTCCTGATATGATAAAGTTAGCAATATTTTCTTCTTTATGTCTTATCATATCTTCTACTCTTGTTATATTTTTGATTATAAAAGTAATATTAAATATTTTTAGGTGCTACTATCAGAACATACTTATCTTAGAGAATATCATCAAAGAAAAAAAGGCTAGTTAATTTCTAGCCTTTTCTTTTCTTTTCTTTTTAAATTAATACCCTGTTTCTTCAGTGTCGTTAAAATAGTTTTTTTCTTCTTCTTTGTTATCTGTTGTTTCAGTTTCATTATTTTCAACTGTTTCAGAATTTTCTTTCTTTTCAGAATTTTCATCTTCAACTTCTTCTTCAAGTTCTTCGTCTTCAAATTCTTCAAGTTCAGCTAATTCTTCTTCTTCTTTTAGTTTCATCATTTCTTTGTAATCATATCCCATTAATTCATAAATTTTCTTTTCATTATCTTCTTCTGAATTAATTAGTTCATTTATTTTTACAAATTTACCTTTAACTTCTTCGTTTTGTGCAACAGCAAAGTCTATTATTTTATTTAGTAAAAAAGTATCATCTGTCATTTTTGAAATATCTTTAAGAACTTTTTTATAATCTAAACTTTCAACGACTTTTATCATATCATTTATGGTTTTTTTGTCATCTTTATAGATTTCTTTCTTTAAAGCCTCCATTTCAGCTTTCATTTTTTCTAGTCTTATTTGCTTAGGACTTTTCTTTTTCTTTTGATTAATTAAATTCTTTTTTACTATGTCTATTTTATTTCCTATTTTCTTTGCTACCTTTTCTTTTAAATCTTCTTTCATACTCTTTTACCCCTTTCTAGTAAAATTATTTTTATTTTTTTCTACCGATTTTATATAGCAACAGATAACAGTTACCTTAATAAGATAACTTAGTTATCCGTTACCATATTTTTATTTAATGATTATATCTAGCAAATGCCTATCCGACATTATCTAACATTTCCTTTCTTAGTTGAGTGTCTTCTTTTGCTTTTTCCCATTCAACTAAGCTACTTCTTACATCTTTTTGTAATGCGTTCCAAGTTGCATTATTATTTCTTAAATATTTTATTAAATTTCTTAAAATAGCATTTGCCATTTTTTGCTTATCTAAATCCTTGTCTTCGTCTTCTTTTGCTTTTCCTATATCAACAACTTTCATTTTAATAGGTACATAGATTTTATGTTCTATTACTCTTTCAGTTTGTGGGTCAATTACTTCAAATTTAGAAAGTATCATTACATAAGTTTCTCTAGTAATTTTCTTAGCTAAATAACTTACGAAATCATCATAATGGTTATTTATGAAATCTGCATACTTTTCATCATCTAATTTACTTGTATAATTAATCCAATATCTTCTTACTAAATCATAATCAACACTTGGGTTTCCTAATACTTTTTGTTCTTTAAATTCTTCTTTAAATTCTTCAACAACTTGTTCTCTGTTGTTTCCGTTTTCATCTTTTACAGTAACAGTTTTCAATTCAAATTTAGAGTATTTTTCCTTACCATTTTTCAAAGAAAACTCTAAATTCTTATTGTTTTCTAAAGCTAATTTAATTTCCTTTATTCTTTCTTCAAAGATTATTTGTAATGAATTTACTCCACCATTGTCATTCTTAACTTTTAAGAATGGACTTTTTGTTCCATAATATTTAGAGAAATATTGTTCCCAATCATCTGTATTTACAGTAGATTTTTCTCCTTTTTCTTTATCTTCTTTCAAGAAATTATAGAAATTTTCATAACTTGTTAGAATAAGTTCTTCTGTATTATTAGGATTAATAATTTCTTCACTTAAACTATCTTCACCTTTACTGTTGTCATCTTTAATATTTGTACCACCATTCACTTTTAAAATTGTTTCAAGTAATCCGTCATATAAAGACGCTCCATAGAATACCATTTCTGCTCTGTCTTTATCTGTTTCTTCAAGGTCTAATATCAAAGTAGAGTTTATAGGTAAGAATAAATTAGAAAATTCTTCTCCTTTATTCATAGAAATACTTCTATTTAAAACAGCTAAATCATCTATCATACTTTGATTATCTAAGTCAAATAAATGTTCTAAATTCTTTCCAGTAGCTTTCTTGTACTCTTTATCAGCAAATCTTCCCTCACCAGCAATACTTTCTTTATAGTAAGTCTTTAAATCTGTATTAGTTACCTTAGCAATAACTCCACTTAAAATATCTTCTTGATGTTTAATAAGTCCTGTTCTTGCTCTTGATAAAACTATTCCTTTATTTTTACCATTATAGTCAAAGTTATTTAATAAATCTCCAACAAATCCTTTTGCAACAACAGTTGTTTTTCCATTTTCTACAATCGTTTCATATCTTGCAAATATTAATGGTTGTTTCATATATCCTAATACATAACATACTTTATAATATCTATAAAATGTACTTTCAACTCCATATACTTCATTCTTTGGTTCATAGAACACTTCATATCTATTTAATATATCATCATTATTAGGATTTGTTAATTTATATGATAAATCATTTTCAATATTCTTGTTATCTTCTATCTTATCTAATCCCTCACTTATAACATAAGGTATTTTTGTTCTACCTTTATATTCAGGTACTTTAAAGTATTGTATCTTTTCAGTTAAGATAGGAGGTTTACCACTGACTGATATAAGAATTTTATCAGACGGAAGATTTCTTACCTCACTTACTGATAACAAGTTTCTTGATTGTCTTGTTTCAGATTTCGTACCACTACTAAATGCTTTCATTCCACTTTTGTTTTCATATTCTATCGTTTCACTTCCAAATGTTTCACTTACATATTTAGCTGTTTGGTTTTCATTGGCTGTATAGAATATTTGGACAGCACAATTTGACATAAATCCATTCTTTTCTCCATAAATATTGAATAATTGGTCTAAAGATTGTAGGATTATCATTAATTTCATTCCATACCCTGCAACATATCCTATACCTTTTTCCAATACTTCCATCTTACCTAAAGCTGGGAACTCATCTAGTACAAACAGTAATCTCCATTTATGTCCTTTACCACTAATGTAATCCATTTCAGAAGTTAATCCGTTTACTATTTGAATTAATACTATTCTTGCAAATGGCGACATTGTAACTAAGTCTTTTGGTTCTATAACTAGGTATAATGATACAGGTGTCTTGTAGTTCATTAAATCCCATATTCTAAAATCAGATGAACTTGTGTTATATCTAACAATAGGAGTAGAGAACATCTTTAATTTTGTTTCTCCAACAGCTTTTACTGAACCGAACATATTTTCTGACATTGTACAAATCTTAGAGAATAATTTTTGTATACTTGGGTGTATTCCTTTATCAATTATTCCTGTATTTGTAGGATATGAATTTTGTAAAACTCCCATAAGTTTAGCATTGTTTTCTGTATCAGTAGGGTCAAAGTGTTTGATAAAGTTTTCATCAGTTGCTTGTTTAAAACCTTTCTTTCCATCTTCTCCCTCTACTGTTTCAACAGCTGGAACTCCATAAAGTGGTTTACCATTTTTATTCTTATTAGGAGAAAGTCCTGCTAAGAAACTCAAATAGTCTTTCAATTCCATATCATTATCAGGGTTTACTAAAACATCATTTATATCTGAAAATCCTGCTCTACGATTTGCCTCTAATGTTTCAGCGTCTGTTAAATCTCTTCCCTCAACTTCTTTTATTCTTTTCTTCATTGCTAATCCCTCTTGTCTTACTTTATATAAGGCAAAAGTCATTAAACCTTGAATAAAGATACTACCATTTTCGTCCCAAAATGGGTCTGGCTTTTCACTTTGTGATAATAGAGTTGCTATGTTATCTATTTGTTCACTTTCTTTAAGTCCACCCTCAAATGCAACATCAATTTCATTCATAGGGTTATACTTACAACTTTCAGTAGACATAGGTGCAAGTCTTATTATCTTGTTATTAAATCTTTCTTTTCTAAATCCACTTGTCAACTGATAGTTTTCACCTTTAATATCTAGTACGAATACACTTTCGTTCCAACTATCTATTAGGGTAGGTATGATAAGTGATACCCCTTTCCCTGTTCTTGTGGGTGCACCCACAAGAATATGAGTTTTACTATTATCTCTTAAAGTATGTCCATTATATTTACCCATAACAACACCTTTAGGAACAAGTAAATCAGTTGCGAATGGTTTTTGACTATCTTTTCCTAATAATAAGTTTTCCATTTCAGCCCACTTAGAACTTCCGTGTGTAGTCAAAATCTTCTTTTTATTTAAAAAATTTCTAGCAACATATCCTGCAATTAATAAGAACCATATAGATACATTGAACCACCAAACAATAAAACTTATGATAAAACTACCATTACCTTTGTTTTCTGCATATTCATTTAATAAAACAGCGTATTTATCATCTAATAATGTAAGCCCCATTTTATAATCATTTAAAGCATTAAAAGTTGCTTGTTCATTTGCATAAAATTCTTGCATAGCTTTTAATTTTTGTTTATCTTTCTTACTTAAATCATTACCTTTGTTTTCAAGTTCAATTATCTTAGCATAGATATTATTTATTTCAGCTAAATATTTTTCATTATATTTATCTTGAATTTTTACAGCCTCTTCTAAACCAACTGCCCACTTCATATCTTTATCTTCAAAAGATTTATTGAATACTTTGAAGAAACTGTTTTCTTTGTGATGTTCTAATTTAATTCCAAATTGTTTTATATCTTCATCAGTAGGATATTTATGTTTATATTCTTTTAATTTACCTAATGTTTCATCAAATTTTATAAACATCTCTCCTGTAAATTTTTTACCATTTACTTCAATTACAGAATTTTTTAGTATGATTTCTTTGTCAGTAAGACGATTAGTATAACTTCTATAAGCTACTATTGATACTGTTATCCAAACAACTAATAATAAACTTCCTAAAACAATTCCTATTATTTTTAACATTCCGTCTTTATTAGTTTTTGCAAATTGTTCATCATAACTAGGTATTCCTGTTTTACCCATTTCTTTAATTTTTTCATCTTCTTTTTTAAGAATATCTTTTATTCTTACACTGTCTTTAGCATATTTTTCTTTTGTTGATTTTTCTTTCTTTTCAACTTCTTTTAATTTTTCTTCATAATATTTAACATCATCATCTTCATCAGGATTTTTGTCAGTAATTTCCAATCTTTTATATTCTTCCTTAACTTTTTCTTTAGTTTGTTTTAATTTATTTTTGATTTCTTCCTTTTCTTCAGCTAATTTTTGAAAAATACCCTCATATTTTTTTTCAAAATTGTTGCTTTTTTTAGAAGATTGTTTGCCTAAATAAATGTAAGGAAAAGCATATAAACTTAGTGCTGTAATTCCTGCTAAGATATAAGCAATGTCTACATTAAAATATATTAGTCCTATAACTACCACAAGAAATAGTCCTAAAGCAATCATAAGTTTCTTTAATTTTTCTTTTTCTTTTTTTGGTAATGCCATTCTTACCCCCTTAAATAAAATGAAATAGGTGTCCTACCCTTAGAGATAAAACACCTACTTTTTTAAAAATTATTTGTTAGTTCTTACTCTTTCAAATTTAGGTAATCTTATATCTACATTGACTAAAATATTAGTTTTTGTTCCACTCTTAACCTTAACAGTATTAGGTCTTGTTACTACTTTTTGAACTTCTCCATCAACTATTTGAGTTAAAGATTGTCCTATTCTTTCTCCTACTTGTCCACCACTTTCTGAATATACTACTCCATCTCTTGTATCATATTTTCTAAGTAATATTTCAGGTAATGTTGACGCAATTCCAAGTGTTCCCTCAAATATTGAAGAGGCTACGATTGACGCAATCTTTTTAAAGTATCTTTTATTAACTTTTCCCTCAATTCCGTCTATTCCTGATAAATCTAAACCTTTAAAGTTATCCATAAAGATATTATCTCCATTTGTTAAAATAATTCTATCCCAAACAGTTGCAACTCTTTCAAGTCCTCCGTTTGTCTTTAAAGGTATCATCTCACCCATAACCTTACTTCCTTTAGGTATCAATAAGAAATTACCTGTTAAACTATCATAAACATCTTCTCTTACAATAGCTGTTACCCTACCTGGATAATCTGAATTTATTTCATTCATTATTACAGCTGGAATTATAGTTCCCTCTAATATATCATATTTACCCTCTTCTTTTTCATAAGCATAGTAAGGAGTTTTATTGGCTCTTGCACTGTTGTTAGCACTTCCACCAATATTTCCACTAAATTTAACTCCGTCCGTAGGTTGTCTTCCCATTAAATCAGCAACTGCTTTATCAACTTCGTTAGCTTGGTAGTCTATATTTACTCCACCACTTATACCACCATTTGCTCCACTACCTATTCCACTTCCATTTCTTTTCTTAGTAGATACTCCCATTTGGTTCAATGCACTTTCTTTTTGTTGTTTTGCACTAACATATTGTATTCTATCGTCCATTCCACCTTTAAATACTGCTATATTACTTTCTGCTCCCTCTAATTTAATCATATTTCTATTTTTTCTAGGTTTTTCTACAACTTCTTTTTCTATATCGGCTCTAGTATCATCTGTATCATAACTATCGCTTTTAGCTTGTCTTTCCATTTCTTCTAAGGCTTTTAAACTTTCTTGCTCTCTTGCGTCTATTTCGTCCATTTGTTGTTGATTAGGGTCAACTCCATTAATGTTTCCATTTCCATTTCCAATGTTTTCATTTTCAGAATTTCCCTCACCTTGCATTTGGTTTTGTTGAGCCAAGTTTATATTATCATAGACAGAATTTCCTTGTTCTAATTGTTGTGAAAAAGAACTTTCTTGTCCATTGATAGAAGTGTTAGACTTTAATTGGTTTAAATCATCTGTTGAAAGTGTTTCTTCTTTAGCAATATCTTCAATTTTAGGTTGTTCTAAAGTTTCTTCTTTACTACCAAACATTGCATTAAATAATAACAATAATAATGTTACTCCAAATATTCCACTTATAATATAAACGATTTTTCTATATTTAGGGTTTAAGATACTTTTTCTTTTACCCTTATCTATTTCAGGTGCATTTATATCTATATCTTCTTCTGCTTTAGGATTAAATTCAGCACCTGCCATTCTTTTAATTTCTTTCTTTGCGTATTCAACGCTTTTTTTCTTTTCTTCTTTTGCTTTATTTTCTCTTTCTCTATTAAGTTCTTCTTCAGCAAAAGGTGTTTTGGCTGTTGAATTTACATCAGAATTAGAAGAATAATTATTAGAGTTTTCATAACCTTTTTCTCTATTTATTTCATCTCTGTCTTCTAAATTTGTTTCTAAATCATCTATATGTGTTTCATTTGAATTATCAAAAGTTGAATTATCAAAAGTTGAATTATTTCTTCTATCTCTATCATTTATAAAATCGTTATCTTTACCTAAGTTTGCATTATCATCAAACATCTTTTTATACCCCCTTTCACTATATTAATAAAATTATTTCTTAATTCTAATTCTATTAAATCTAGCTGTTGTATTTCCTAATTTAGTTTGTCCTTGTTCAAATATTTTATCTACTATAAAGAACTTGTGTCCATCTTTTTCTTCAATTCTTTGGTTTACATTTTCAGGTTTACCTGTTTCATCTAAAACTTCTAAGATTGGCATTTCTTGAATACCTTTTTTCATTCTAACATAAGTTTTTATTCCATCATTGTAAACTAAATCAGGACTTATAATGTTTGTGTCTTTTATTTCATAGTTTAAATCTCTTATTTCATTAGTAGGAATATTAGCAACTTCTGACATCATCTTATCAGTTGTTATAGGCATTGTTAGTTTAGATACACTTGCCTCATTTGTATATGCTATAATTTCACTTTCTAATGGATATGTAAATTTAACCATTGGATTGAATATTGTTTTTGAAGTCTTTACATCAAAATAATATACTCTCTTATCAGTTGTTATGATAATGTTTGTGTCTAAGTCTTCAAATAAAGGTTTTATATATACTAAACTACTTCCATCTTTTCCCCCTCTAGTTTGGTCTAGCATAAATCCCTCTGTATTCCCACCTGCTATATAAAGTACATCTTCATTAGCCTCTAATTTGATAACTGTTATGAAATCTTCTTTAACAAAAATTTGATATGAGTTATCTTCAGCATAAGGGAAAATTGCACTAATTTTTTTGATTGCCTCTTTCTTTCCACTTATATAAGTAGGGTTTGTCGAATTGTTGTAAACTACTTTCTTTGCAAGAACTTTATCATTTGCTAAAACTTCAGTTCCTATTCCACCAACTAATAATCCTAATGCTATTATCTTTGCTATTCTCATTTTCCGTTCTCCTTTACTATTTATTTATATTTTTTTAATTTACTGTTCTAAAATTTCCTACATTTTTAACATATTACTTTAATTCTTTCAATGATTTTATTTCCTAAAATTCTAATTTTTGTTCTCAATCTTTTCTATTTTTTCTATTTTATCAAACATAAAATCAAAATCTTCTTTAAATTCATCTTTATATTTCCCAAAATACTTAATTATGTTTCTTATAAACTCTTTCTCCCCATTTTCATCTAATTTAAGTATTTTTCTTAATGATTTACTATCTACATACTCTACATTTATTACATTATTGATATAAAGTATATTGATAATCTGTAAATAAATAAACTCAACTAATTTCGATAAGAATAAATAATCATAATTATTATTTATTATCTTTTCAACTTCTTTAAATGTCTTTGAAGTCTTCTCACTTACTCTTTTGTTTATTTCAAATTTTTCCCTTAAATTATATCTACTATAATAAAAATAATTTATATATTTCAACATCTTCATTCTTACTGTATCAACATTTATGTCCTTTAAATTTCTTATAAATTCCTTAAAGTCATTTATACTACTTTCTTTTTCTTTAACTAATATAAATAGACATTGCATATATATATATAAATATATTTGTAATAGATATTTTCCTAAACTACTTTCAAATTTTCCTGCAATTTCCACATTTACAGGATTAACTAAAACTGATTTTACCATATCAGTTATAAGTGTTTTATCACTTTCAAATCTTAAATTTGTTTTTTCTAATAAACCACTTTTCTTTATATTATCTATATAAGAAGAAAATAATACAAAATATTCACTTTTATTTATTGTAAGTATTTTAAAACTTATATTTTGTTTTTGAGCCTGAAAAAATTCTAAGTTTTGTAACCTTTTTTCAACAATTCTTTTTTCACTATATTGAAATATCAATCTATCACTTCTTGAAAAAACTTTTACTACTAACTCAAGTTCCAATTTTATTTCCAAATCTATTTTAGGAAGTCTTATATAAACTATATTATTCATTCCACTTTCGTGTTTATCATCTTCTTTTGCTTTAACTCCTATAACCTTTATATTCTTTAGAATATTCTTCTTTGAGTTATCTATCAAGTTCTTTTCTAATAGTTGACATACAATAGCATATTTAATTTTTTCAATCTCTTCTGTCTTGATATGCTTTTCAACTTCTTCTTTTATATCATCACTTATTTCAAAATTAACATTTATTATATCCATTGATTTCAATTTATCAAAATATTCAAAATTAAAATTTTGTTCTAAATTCTCAATAGGATATTCATTTGTTAAAAATCTTATTCTTTTTGTATCAATTTCTTCAATACAATCATAGAATATTTGTCTTGCTTTTTTTTCAAGTTCATCTTCTGTATCTTTAAGTACAATAATCTTGTTCTTTTCATCAAAACCTGTATACAGAATTTCATCTATACTTAATAATTGTAAATCTATAAGTAAATTATAAAACTTTAAATTCAAATCATTAAACATAAATCTTTTATATATTTCATCTTTAACAAATTTTACATTGGCTACGAAATTTCCCTCATTATATATAGGATTTTCTTTTTTTAAATCCAATATTTCTACTTCAAGCAATGATGAAAAAGTTTCATTCATTTCTTTTGATGTCATTTTCCCACTTTTTATAATGTAATAATTTATACTAAGTATTAATTTATACAATTTTTTAAATAAAAGTTCAAATTCTTCAAGTGATATAACCTCTTCTCCACTTATTAAATTAGTATTTTTTATAAATTTATACAATTCTTCATTATCTTCTTCTTTTAAAACTTTCTTTGTGTTTTCCAAAAACTTTTTTAAATGTTCGTGGATTTTCATTATTCTAGTTTTATAATTATCATAATGCAAATCCCTATGTTCAACTCTATTTTCATACTCATATTTTATGTTGTATAAATTCCTATCTTCTGTTTCTATACTAGGAAATTTTGTCAACTCATTCAGTATGAAGATAGGTGTGAAAACAGTCGTATCTCTATGTATATTTTCCTTGTTATTTTTAGAAAAATATAATCTATTTTTTAAGTCAAATATAGAATTTGAAAATATTTTTGTTTCTCTAAATTTATCAACCATTTTCACACCTCATTTATTTTTATCCCCTTACTCCATTTAAAATGAATATATTTTTAAAAAAACCTACTCTTCTATTTCCCCTACATTTAATTCGCTTGTTACAACAGCGTTTACTGGAATTTCTGTTCCACTGATTTTATCAACAATTTTGTAAACAGCAAATGAAATTATAATTGCTAATACGAATACAACAACATATTGAGTGATTTGTGATAATTCAGGGTTAGCAAAGAATTTGAATAGTCCAATTAAGAAATAAACTGTTCCTGCAACTGCTATTATAACTATGATAACTGTTCTGAATGTAATTAAGAAATCAATTACATCACCGAAGTCTTGAACTTGGATACCACTACCTGAACCTGAACCTCCTCCCCCTGTTCCTATAACTGCTGAGAAACTGTTTGTACTTCTAGCGTTTTGAGCCTCTCTTGCAAAACTCACCACTGTTGTCATTAAAAACATAACTGCCATTAACATAAAACTTTTGATTTTTTTAAACATACTTATCTCTTCTCCTTTTTTAATCTGAATATGCTTTGTTAAAATTTATATTACTAAGTTCCAATAAATTATTATCCCCTTTTTCCTTTATTGAAACTATATCCACTTCTTTTCCATCTAATGATGTTCTAGCTTTTCTTATTGAAAATCCATTAAATGCAAGTGCAACTGATACAAATAGAATTGATACTACTATATGTCTTACATAACTTGATAAATCATTATTAGCTAAGTAATTCATTGTAGAAAGTAAAAATGTTACAGTTGCTAAAACTCCAAAAATTATTATTGTAATGATATTTATAGTCGTTATGAAATTCGATATAAATTGAAATCCACTTGTTGACATAAGTTCATTTTTAAAAGGTTCTGCACTTGTATAACCACTTCCAACAGATACTCCATTAAATGTAATTCCTTTTATAGCATTTATTACCATTCTTGGTAAATGAATTACTAATATCATTACCATTATATGTCCTAAGAATGTTGTTACCAAATTTGTCATATCAGGATTGCTTAGCATTTCTAAAGCCTTTAGTATAATATTTATTGCTAAAGTATATACTATAAGACATTGTAAGATTAAAATAAATCCTGCTAAATATCCATTTAATTTTCCAAAGGCTTTTAAACTTTCAAACATAAATTCACTTGCTTGAGCCTCTTTTGGTACAAATACAAAGAACATCATCAACATAATTAAAAAACTTTTCTTTTTCACTGAACTCACCTCTATATTTCATTTCTTGAAGTTGTCATATCTTCGATAAAAATTCCAACAGGGTTTGTTCTTAATTCTTCTTTTGTAGTAGGTGTCTTTACAGATACACTAACAGTTGATTGGAAGAAATTTCTTTCTATTATTGTTCCATTAGGGTCAATAGTAATCTCTTGCCATCTTACATCAAAAGCTGGTTGATTAGGTATCTTAACAATAACAATTTTATCTGTAAATCTTCTAGCACCTGTTCTTAAAAGATTTTCTCTTGCTTGTTTATCTATGTTCCATAATCTTGTTAAAACAGGTTTAGTCATAAAGTGGCTTACATCTTGTAACTGTACTTGGAATTGCTCTTCAGTAGCTGGTACTTCTCTTAAATCTCTAATAACTTTTGCTAAAAAATAAGAAATTTGTGCGTCAGTAGGTTTAATATCATTACCATATTCTACTTCACCTAAATCAAGAACTTCTCCATTTGCTGTTACTGTAACTAAATATGGCACAAGTGGTTTTCTTTTAAAAATATAAAAGTTTATCAAGATACTTATTGCCAATATAAACAGTAACACTTTACTTACTCTTTCCCAAAACAATAAATTTTTTACTATCATAGTCATTTGATTATAAGGAGCATTTAATTTTGAAATATCTGTATTTCTAAAGTCCTTTTTAAATTCACTAGGATAGCTTTCTTGTTTCTTATCGGTCATCTTTTTTTTAACCCCCTTTTTCTTTTACTGAAATGTAGTGTCTTCAATTAAATTATATTTGCTTTTTGAATATAGTCAGGTAGTCCATAGTAAAAATCTAATAAACTTACTTCAAGATATTCGTCTTTTCTCATATCTTCTCTAACTTTTTCAAAATTGCTTTTAAATAATTTAACTAAATTTTCTTTAAATTCTACTCTTGAAAATTTATTTTGTGATATATATTCTTTCTTTAAATTTTCATTAGTTCCCCTCATAACTTCTTCTCCTAACTTTTCTTTAAAAAAAGAATTTTTTATGTAAAAGTAAAAAATTATTTGTCTTAACTTGTAAAAGTTTACAGTCGCAACAGGTAAATTTTTGTTCTCATACAAAAAATCTTTTATGCCTTTCAAAAACAAATAGAATACAAAGAAAATTATCCCTATTAAAAGCACTAGAAATAAAAAAGTCCACATCTTACACTAACACCTCTCTTTACTCTATGATTTTTCTAACATATCATTCACGAAATTAATGGTTATCATTAATAATATGAATTTTACAATTTTATTATATCACATTTTTTAGAAAAATAAATATCTTTTTTTGGTATAATATACTTTTTTAAAAATATTTTTTTAATAAAAAAACAAAGTCTAAAAAAAGACTTTTTTCTAATTGTACTATACACCATATATTTTATTCAAATACATCTATTTTTTCTGTAAATGCTTTCTATTCTTTTCACTAAATTAAATTAAACTTAATTTACAAAAAAGTTTTTTAATAATTGAATAAAAACATTTTATATTTTTAATAAAATTTTAAAATGATTTTAAGTAAAACTTAAAATTATATTTTTTAAAAAAATAATAAATAAAAAAGCAAGGATAATCTCTTACCCTTGCCTTTTACCACTAATTTATTTTAACTTGTAAAAAGAGAAACATAAAGCAAAATTTAAAATTGCTTTTTTTATGAAATATGTAGACTTTAATTATTTATAACATTTTTAAAATTAAAAGTCAACAAATAATTCTTTATAATATTTTACTCTATCACAAATATTCTATGAAAATGAGGCAACTCTTGATTTAAGTGCAAAACATAATATTCAAACTTTGACTTAGGTACTGTTCCTTTCTTCTCAAGTTCCCTTATAGCGTTTTTTAAAACTTCATAACATTCAATCAAGCTATCTATATCTTTCTTTTCAGTATTGAAATAAAATAGTTGCTGTTTACATTTCTTATAATTTTCCTTTGAAAATATTTCACTCAACTTCTTATGCTCATTTTCTCTTTCTTTAAAATTCCTCAAAGAAATTCCGTCAAAATATAAATTGAATTTAGTATCTTCATTAAAATATTTATCACTTGTATTGAATAAATAATTTAAACTATTCTTTATATGCTGATTGTTATTATAGTCAACTTCAAAAGTGTAAAGAATTACATTTCCATTCTCATTTAATATTTTCTCAAATTCTTCTTCATCTGATGTTATCATAAAATTTTTCTTCATACTTTACCCCTTTTTATTTTTTGTTTTACATCATTTGTATTAATACTTTCATTAACATTTTCATTAACATTCACAATAACATTAACAATATATCTTTCTTTGTCTAACATTTCAAGCCGACAATCTTCCAAATCTGTTTCACAATTCCATCTAGGATTAGTGTTATAGATATTTCCTTGTAAATCTATAACATATCTATTATCAACATCATCTTTTAAATAACATTGATTTTCTTTATCCCAAATACTTATTGCTTTTATCATATAAATCTCACCCTTTCTTTTGTTTTAATTACTACTTTTCTAAAAATTCTTTCATCATTTCTATATTTTTTAAATTTTCTTCTTCTTTATTTAATTTTAAGAATTTACTCTTTTCATCTTTTTTTATTTTTTCTATTTTTTTTAAAACTTTTTTTGCTAGTCTAAATTTTTCATTTTTCTTTTCAAATCTTAATTCACAAAAATGAATAACTATATTTATAATAAAAAAACCTGAAATAGTTAATATAAAAATTTCACTTATTGTTTTGAAATTTAATTCAGTATATCCTTTTACATTTACATATATCAAACCTGTTATAAGTATTATTAATAATCCAGCATAAACAATTTTATCAGAGATTTCTTCAGAAAATTCTCCTACAATTTTTTCAGCTATTTCTTTTACTTCAATCATTTCTCTGATTTCTTTCATTTCACTTTTTATTTCTTCATCAGTATATTCCATTTCTCTACCTCAATTCAACTTGACTTTTTTATTTCTATTCATTTTTTTAAATATTCTTTCATCATCTTTACTTCTTGTGATTTTTCCTTATTTTCTTCTAATGTTTTTTTTATTTTTTCTTTATTTTTTTCTTCCATTTCTTTTGTTTTGATTTTTTCTTCTTTTTCTTTTTTGAAATTTTTATATTTTTCTATTACTTCCTTAGCAAGTTTCATTCTTTCTCTTTCAGGAGAAAAATCTTTATTAAATTTCATATAATAAAAATTTGCGACAAAAAATATTCCAGTGGCTACAAGTGTAAGTATTGACATTGTTTTTCCATCAAATTTTATATCTTTTTTAAAAAATGCAAGTAAAACAATTAAAATTATTATTGAAATAAATGTAATTATTGAAGTTTTAACCATAACTTTTTCATTATATTCCGAAATAATTTTTCTTGCTTTTTTAATTAAAAGTTTATCGTTATATTCTTCATATTCCGAAATAATTTTTCTTGTTCTTTTAATTAAAAGTTCATCATCATATTCTTCTTTATTGTCATTCTCTTCAAGATAGATTGTTATTTTAGTTTCTTTAGTTTCTTCCAAATTGAACACCCCATTTTTTTTATTACTCAATCATTTATTTAAAAATTCTTTCATCAACTTTATTTCTTGTGATTTTTCTTTGTTTTTTTTTAATGTTTCTTCTATTTTTTCTTTATTTTTTTCTAGTTTTTCTTTCAATTCAGCTTTTATTTTTCTTCTTTTTTCTAAGTCTTTATATTTCTTTTCTATTTCTTTTGCAAGTTTTAAATCTTCATTTTCATTAATAAGTTTTTTTTCATATAGTATGTAAAATATAATTGATGTAAAAAATACCATAGCTATTAAGAATACAGCTAAGAGTAATATTTTATATACTATTCCAATAACAAGTTTTTCTTCAAAAATAACAATCATAGTTACTGTTGATATAAAACTTAAACAAACAACAGATAGAATTTTCTCAAAAATTCTTTCATCATATTCATCTATAATTTTTTCAGAAACTTTTCTTAATTTTTCTTCTTCACTTTTTTCGTTCTCTTCAAAATAGATTGTCATTTTAGTTTCTTTAGTTTCTTCCATACCAAACACCTCATTTTTTTATCTCTTAATTATTATTTATTCAAAAATTCTTTCATCATTTTTATATTTTTTGAATTTTCTTTGTTTTTTTCTAATGTTTCTTTTATTTTTTCTTTACTTTTTTCTTCCTTTTCTAAATCTTCGTATCTTTTTATTATTTCTCTAGCAAGTTTAAAATCTTCATTTTCTTTAACAAGTTTTTTTTCATATAATATATAAAATATAGCTGGTACAAAAATCATTATAATTATTAGAACTACAATTATCGACAATATGTTAGATATTATTCCAATAAGAAATTTATTTTTTGAAATAAAAATTATAGATATTACTGTTATATAGATTAAAAAAGCTAAAACAACAGCAAAAAAACATTTTACAGAAATCTCTTTATCATATTCATATATAATTTCTTCAGAAACTTCTCTTAATTTTTCTTCTTCCATTTCTTCTACGCTTTCTTTATCATCTTCATCTTCATTGTATTCAGAAATTAATTCTTCTTTTTCTTTTTCTAAATTCTCTATTTGCTCTTTCAAATTCTTTTTATTTTCTTCAGCATTTTCTTCAATATTTTCTATATTTTCTATATCTTTATTTTCTTCTATTTTTTTGATTTCATCTTCTAAATTTTTTATTACTTTATCTAATTCATTTAATCTTTTAGCTTTTTCTAATTCTTGTTCCTTTTCTTTTATTTCTCTTAACTTGTCGATTTCATCTTCTAAAATATCAACTTCATCTTCTAATTCTTCAATTTTATTTTCTAATTTTTCAACTTTTCTTTCTAATCTTCTTTCTTTCCTTTCTTCATCAAAATCTAATTCAGAAATTTCATCTTCTAGTTCTTCAACTTTTTCTTCTAAATTTGCTATTTCTTCTTCTAGTTCTTCAATTCTTTTTTCTTTTTCTTCTATCTTTTCGTTTATTTTTTTCAATTCCATATTCATATTCATATCCATATTCCTACCTCAATTCATTTATTTTTTTTCTAAATATTCATTTCTTTCTAAATATTCTTTCATAACTTTAACTTGTTGTGATTTTTCTTTACTTTCTTCTAATGTATTACTTATTGAAATTCTTTTTTTTAAGTCTTTACTTCTTTCTTTAATTGTTTTTGAAAGAATTTTAAAAGTTTTCTTAGCAATTTTTAAATCTTCGTTTTTAAAATTACAATAAAACCCATAAATTAAACTGAATAAACAATAACTTAAAACCAATGCAATCCACCCTGTAATTATAGGAATAAAAACTTCGTTCATTATAATGGCTGTTGTTACTGCTGAAATAAGCATTATAAAAACCCCAAAACAAAAACTTTTAATTGTATTATCATTTAAGTTTTCATTTAAAACTTGAAAAACTATTTCTAATGTTTTTCTTTCTTCATTTGTCCATAATTCATTCTCACAATCCGTAAAACTATCCCAATTATAAAACTTTATATCTATTAATTTTTCTTCATTTTTTTCCATATTTTTCTCCCAATAACAAAAGTATTTTTTTACATTTTTTGAATAAAATATCTTATATCTTTATTTATACAAAACATTTTCTTAATAAAACTTTTGTACATAAATTCCTTTTCTATTACTTTATAGCCTTTTTCCTTGAAATATTTGAAAATTTCAACTTCTTCTTTTTTGTTAAAAATTAAAGCTACTGTATCAGGTTTATTTTTTGGAAATACTTTAAATTTTTCTATATCATCAGGATTAAATTTTTCTATAACTAATATCTTCCCATTTTTATATTCTTCATCTAAGGTATTATCACTAATTTTCCTTATTTGATAGTCTATTTTATATAGTTCTTTATATTTTTTATATCTTAGTTTATATATTAAGAAATATATACCTAAATATAGAAATGCTACAATAGGGTATAACAAAATTGCTCCTATCCAAGACATACTTCCCATATAGTCATTCATCTTAAATATATATATAAGACAAGTATAAAATGATAACCTTGAGATTAAATCAAAGTGTTGCTTTGTTTTAAATTTAAAAATTTCTCTTTCTAAAAGTTCCATATTTTTTTCTCCTCAATTCCCTTTTTTGTTATAAGTAAAATAATGTAAATAATTAATGCAAATAATTTTCAAAATCTTTTATATTATTAGATTTTTCTTGTTCCTCTTCAAAAATCTCTTTTAATTTTCTTTCTTTTTCTTTTAGTTTTTTCTTTTCTTCATATTTTTTTATTATTTCTTTAGCTAAAATATATTCTTTGTCTTTTCTATATTTTAATAAATATATTATTTCACTAGCTATTTTTTTAGAAAATTTAACCCAGTAATAACCACAAATAAGAAATAAAGGTATTAATATAAATTGAATTATATAAGGGTTGACTATGTTTGCTAAAATATAAGCAAACATAGATATATATAGAAAAAGTATTATCACCTGTATAAAATCATATAAAATTCCTTTTTCTTTTTCATATACAACATTTTTTGCTCTTCTTTCTACACCATTCATATCCATTGACATTTTATCACTCCAATCTTTATATTTTTTCAAAAACATTCAACCAAATTCTATCTTATTCTAACTTTCTAACAGTGTTAGAAAATGTTAGCGTTTTACAATAAAGCTATATAGATTTTTAATCTAATTCTTCATCAAATAATATTATTGTTAAAACGAAAAGTAATATAAAAATAGAAATTGCAATTATAATAGATTTTATTTCGCTATTCGTAGGTTCAAATGGTGTTAAGTTATTCTTTATCAACCAATTTAATGCAAATCCAAATGGCATTAACAAAGTGCCTACCAAAACCATAAATAATATTTTTTTTACTTCCCTTTCTATTTCTTTTTCTATTTCTTTTTTATCCATATTTTTTCTCACTTCCAATCCATTACTTTATCCATTTAAAAACATTCAATTCAATTCTAACTTTCTAACAGTGTTAGGAAATGTTAGTATTTTTATATAGCTTTCTTATCTAACATAAAATATTCAATTACAGTCAAATCTCTTTTTAATATCTTGCAAGTTCTTCCATAATCATAACAACCTACGATTAGACAAACTATAACTGTTACAAAAAATATCTTATATTGATTTTTAACGAAAAAATCATATAAATCTTCTTCATCATTTTTCTTTTTCGACATTTAAAGCACTACCCTTTTCCAGTTAGTAAAATACAAGAATAACAAGTATTTTACATTTTAGCTAAGCTAGGATAAATTAAGATACTCTTATATTTATCTTTCGGACACTAGGTATACTGCACACCTTAACTAAGGTTTGAGATATTTTCTCATTCCAAGTCGCATTTTCTTTCATATATTTTTTTAATATATTGTATGCACCATTTATATCTGCATTTATTATTATGCCTTTTTTACTTCTAAAAAAATTCCTATTTATTCTCTTACCTACATATTCTGTATGTTTTTCTATTTCCTCTCCATCTATAAAACTACATTTTGAAGTATATTCTTCTGTTATCGTTTTAAAAGCAATTCCTTTCAATTTAGATTTGTATTCTAACATACTAATAAATTTATAAAATGGTATATTAACAAAATTCTGATTGTTTACCTTTCCTATATTTGTATCTTGTTTCCATTCTTTATTATAGCCTACTACTATTGTTGCTATATTTTTTGAAACTGCTTGATTTACAATATAAGTTGTTATCTTATGTAAATAATCATTAATTCTGTTGTTCCTTTTATTCGTTATATTACTTTTATATCTACTCTTATTTTTATTATGAGTTAGTTTTAATTTGTTTTGTATATCAGCTATTCTCTTATTATAGTTATGATTAATATACTTTAATTGCTTTCCATTTATTAAAAACTTATCTCCATTAGTTGTAACACAACTAGCAATATTATTAACTCCAATATCTATTGCTAAAATATTATTATTTTGAATTATTTCTTTTTCAATCACATTATATCCAATTTCTATTACTATACGATTATTTTTAGGAACTAATCTTACAAATTGAACTTCATCTTTTGTAAGTTTAGTTTTTATTTTTATGTTAGTCTTAGATAATTTTATATAACCTTGCTCTTTAAAAGATATAGCACCTTTTTCATAGTGTACCACTTGTCTTCCTGTTTTCTTGTTTAAATACTTGGGTATCTTAACAGGTTTATCGTATCTCCCTTTAGATTTCAATTTTAAAAGTGCAAAAAAAGATTTAAAATTATGCTCTACTAACATCTGAGTACACTTTGCAACTTTGCTTGGTAATGCTCTATAATCAAGGTTGTTAGTATCTACATACATTTTATTTATAACTTGATATTTAAGTAATTTTTTATTCTCAAAATAATATTGTCTTACATTATATAGAGTAGAATTATATAGATTTTTAGATAGCCAACATAAATTATCAAGTTCATCATAATCTTTAAGTTTAGGTTTTATTATATGTTTCTCTACTAACAACATACTTAATCACTTAATTCCTTATCAATTTTTTCTTTTATTTTATCTCTCATTCCATATAATTCGCCACTAAATGAATGTATTATTGATATAATATCTTCAATTAGTTCTTCTTGTATTGATTTTTCTTGTATTTCTTCTGATATTACAATTATTTTAGTTCCATATTTGTTACATATCTGTTCTAAATAATTAAATCCAAATCTTGTTAGCCTATCTTTATAAAGGATAAAAATTCTATCAACTTCATCATTCATAACCATATCTAATAACTTTTTTAGTTCTTTTCTATTATCATTTAAACCACTTCCAACTTCTGAAAAGATTTTTAAATTTTTAGGATTTTTAGTAATTATTTCTCTTGTTATATATTCAATTTGTCTATCTAAATATCCTCTATTTTTTTGTTTGTTAGTGGATACTCTTGCATAAATTAAATCTATTTTGTTATCATCTTCATATAACAAATTAGAACTTCTTAGATATTTAATAACTTCATCTCTACTAATAATTCTTTTACCACTAGGAATAATGATAGAATTAATATCTCCTCTTATACAATAACTTTGTACTGTTCTAGTTTGTTTTCCTATCATCTTAGCAAGTTCTCCTGTTTTGTAATATTCTTTTGTTAGTTCGCTTTTTTTAATCATAACTCCTCCTTTCATAATTAATTATATCACAAAATTTAAAGAATATCAAGTTTAAAATTCTTGATATTCTTATTTTTTATAAATTGTAAAGGTTTTTCTAATATTGTGTTATGAATTGTCTCTTAATATGAATTGTCTCTTAAAAAACTTTCCATTTTTTGTATTCTATCAGAAATTTCCATTTCGTTTATTAATGTATCTTTCAATTTTTTCTTTTTAAATTCTTCCTCTTGTTTTTCTCTGTATAAATAATTTTTTGAGTTATATTTTTTTATTATTTCTTTGGCTAATTGATATTCTTTATCTTTCAATAATTCTTTTCTTTTTTTTAATTTGTAAAATAATGCAATTATTCCTGTACAAACAGAAGACATAAACAAAGAGAAGATTACTAAAAAAACAATTATCAATAAATCATCATTATCAAGAAACACTTTTAATTTATCGTTTAAACTAATTAAAACTGGCATAAAAGCTGAAAGGTTTAAAAAAATAAAAAAATATTTTACAAAAAACACTTTTAAATTACAATCTATTTCTTCTTTCTTTTCAATTATTTCATTAGCCATTTTTTCATATTCGTTCATTTCTAAGTTCATTACATCAGCCTCTAATTCATATTATTCTTCCAAATCCAGCGAAAGTCTTTTTATAAAAACCTTTTAATTTTGTTATCACAACTTTTCCATATCCACTTGAGGCGTGTATAAATAAATTATCTCCTAAATATATCCCAATATGAGTTATTTCATCTACATCTGTTGTTTTAAAGAAAATTAAATCTCCTATCATAGCCTCATTATTTCTAATATATTTACTATCTTCAGCCTGTAATCTCGATACTCTTCTAGTGCTTATATTACATTTAGATAAAGAATTATGTACAAGTCCACTACAATCTACACCTTGTCTTTTAGTATTTCCACCCCAAGTATATTTCACTCCTAAATAACCATAAGCCTCTCTAACAGTCTTTAGAATTTTTTCTCTTCTAGTTTTGTCAAGTATAGTAGTGTTTATTTTCTTTTCTAAATCTTCTAACTTTAAACTTACATTATATTCATTTAAAATCTTACCAGCTAATTTATATCTAACATTAGGAACTTCAGCAACCTTTACTTTACCCTGTTCGTCTATTTCTAAATCTAAATCTCCTACCTCATAATTTCCTAAAAAATTAATATTAGACTTTCTATCAAGTGCATTTAAACCACTTCCTAAAGATAGACTACTTATTATCACTAACATCAATATTATTATTCTTTTCATTGATAAAATCCTTTCTTTTTTTTTATTTCTAAAGTTATTGTTTTATATCTTTTCTAAAATTTTATTTTGTATATTTTCATCTTCAATTATTTTATAATATATATCTTCTAATCCAAGACTTTTATCTTCTAAATATGTCTTTAACTTTTCTTTTGAAAACTCATTTTCTATAACTTCTTTAAAAACTTTCTTATATTTCTTAGGGTAAAAAAACAATTCAAGACTTGAAAGTAAATCTTCAATAGTAATTTCATCATCTTTTTTATAAAAATTGACAAGCAATCTTCTTTTGCTATAAAAGTAAAAATTATAAAAAATTATGAAACTTATTCCTAATAATGCTATCCAATTTAATTTTAAAAATTTTATTTTTTCTGATATAGTTGCACTTGAAAATAAATTCATAAGATTAATAACGATAGTAAAACCTATAACTATTTTCATTTCAGTCAATATTTGATAGACATTTCCATATATTTTATAAACTCTATTTCCAAATATCTTATCCCATATAGTTAATTTATTGAAAATCCTATTTTTATTTATTTCTTTCCCTTTCATTAGTTCCCCTTTCTTTCATTTTTTAAATATCTTTCTAATTCACATATTCGTTCGTGTTTTTCTTTTTCTTTATAAATAATATTTATACATTTGTTTCGTTTCATTTCTTCATCTTTTTTCTTTTCATAATTCAACACAACTTCTTTTGCTAATTGATATTCTCTATCTTTAAGTAAAATAAAAAAATGCAATATTTTTAGAAAAACGAAAACTATAAAACAAGAAACAAATCCTAAAAGTATAGAAACAAGCCACCCCAAAAGTATTGCTGTAAAAACCAAATCTAATTCTATATTTCTTCTTTTCATTCCAAAAATTACACTCAAAACCATAAAAAATGCAAGACTAATAAAGTATGTTATCTCAAAATCTAATTTAACTTTCTTTTTCTCTTTTATAATTTCCCAAGACATTTTCTCATATCTATTCATTTCTAATTCTTTTTCATTGTCTACTCTCATAATTATTTCCTTTTTTAATTATCTTCTTTTAAATATTTTTCCTTTTATTCTTCATTTTTTTTCCTTACATTTCTTAAATAATTCTCTAATTTAGATATTCTTTTTGATTTCTCAACTTCTTTATCTAGGACTTCTTTACAATTCTTTCTTTTGTTTTCAAAAAATTTCTTTTTATTAAATTCAAAAACCTTTTTTTCGTAATTTCTTACAACTTCTTTTGCTAAATGATATTCTCTATCATTTTTTAAATTGATTTTTCTCTTTAATTCAAGTAAAAATTCAACAACAAAAGCGAATATCAAAGCTAAGGACAAAGAAAGTAAAACCCCCAAAATTGCAAATGCTAATAAATGTTCAACCAATATTTTTTTAGCAATAAAAATAAAAATTGTTAACCCAGTAAATAAAATTGTTATAACAAGAAAACTACTGAAAACCCAATTATCAAAATCAAATTTTACTTTCTCTTTTTCCTCTATAAGTTCATAAGACATTTTCTCATATTCATTCATTTCTAAACTTTCCATTTTTCATTACCCCCTTATACAAAAATTAATCTTAATATAAAATATATGAAATAAAACACTCCACTTAAACTTAAACCAAACAATATAATTATGAAAAATATCAAGATTTTAACAAGTATATTCATAACTTTATTACTTAATAGGATTTTATAAATCTCTATAAAAATATTATAATCATAACTTTCCTTTAAGACTTGTTCTAAGGATAAATTATATTTATTTTTTGTATTTTCTTCTTCATTATTTTCGTTTTCTTTAAATAAATTCAATTTTTGAAATTCTATATATAAAAGATTTCTCATTCTATTGTCCTTATTTATCCATTTTTTTAATTTCTTCAACTAACCAATCTAAAATTTCTATTTGACTTTTTTTCTTATTTAAGTCTTCTTTATCTTTAAAACTTGAATTATATTCTAATTCTACTTGTTTATTTTCTATCATCAATAATAATTCTTCAATATCTATCATATTTATTCACCCTATTAATTTTTTATTATTTTTCATTATCTTCATTCAAAAATTTTCTAAATTCCATAATTCTTTTAACTTTTTCTTGTTCTTTAATAGTAATTTCTTCTAGTTTTATTTTTTCTTTTTCTTTTTTTATTCTTTTTTTATATTTTTCAGATATTTGTTTTGCTAGTTGATATTCTTCATCATCTTTTAATTCATAAGTTTTAATTATCTTGTGAATATATGGTGAACTATATAAGACAACATTACATAAAACAATAACCATTTTAGTTTGGGTATCTTCTGCAAAAAAAAGAATTAAAAAAAATGTTATCAATGAATATAAAAAACATAATTTAAAATAAAATCTTATTTTTTTAAAAATAATGCCATATTCTTTTTCATAAACAAAGTCGTAAGCCTGTTTTTCTATATTATTCATTCTCTTTCTCCTTAGTATCTTCATTCAAAAATTTTTTAAATTCCTTAATTTTATCAGATTTTCTTTGCTCTTCTTCAAAAGTTTCTTTTAATTCTATCTTCAAATTTTCTTTTTTTGCTTTTTCTTTATATTTTTTTAAAATCTGCTTTGCTAATTGATATTCTTCATCATTTTTTAATGTATAAATTTTGATTGTTTTACAAATATATGGTAAACAATATAAAATAATATTAATATAAATATATTTTTTAAAATTACCAATTTCTCCTGTTAAAAATAATACAAGTAATATTACTGTAATTACAACACAAATAGAAAAATATAATTGTAAAATTTCAAATTCAAGACTTCCAAGACTTTCTTTTTCATAAACAAGGTTGTAAGCCTTTTCTTCTGTTGTATTCATTTTAATTTCATTCCTTGCCATTTTATTTCTCCTTTTCAAATATCATAGTAGCAACCTTGAAATCAAAATAATTTCTTCCTTGTGAAATATTAATTAATTTATATCCATTTCTTTCAGCAATTCTTATGATTTTCCTTTGATTTTCTATATTGCTTTCTTCTATAAGAACAGTATTTTCACCACTTGTAAAATATCCATTATACTTCATTTCTAAATTCTTTTCTTCTTGTTTTTGCATTTCTAAAATTTCTTCTTCGGCTCTTTTTAATCTATCTTCTTCATCTTGTATTTTTTTAGCCTCTAGTCTAGGCTCTACAATGAATTTTTCATACATATATTTCTTTTCTTTTTCTTCTCTTAATTTATTACTGTCTTTCATTATCATATATGAAATAACTAAGAAAGAAACTGTTAAAATAAAAATGATAACTCTTTTAATTATTTTAATTTCTTTCATTATCACTTCACTTGAAAAATTTTCTTCAAAGAACTTATTTATTCCTTTACAAAAAATCTTCAATATTATTAAAAGTATTATAATGGCGATTATTTTAAGTAAATATATATGCCAAAATTCTTTAAACATAATCATTATTACCACCTAAAACAATCTGTTTTCTTCAACTATTTTTTTCATAAGGTTTTCAGAAATAGCATAGTAATTCTTTTCTAAAAAAGTCTTAGTCTTATATTTTGCGTGTAATTCTTTTGTTCTTTCATCTTCTTTATATAAAAACTTACTCAATTCTATTTCTAATTTAAAGTTTAAATATACCACTTTTACAAGTGTTTCTTGTGAGTGGTAAGTTCCTGTTTCTAACTCTTTTATAAGTCCTGACATCACTTCTAATAATTCTTTTATTTCAACTTCTTCTTTTAATATTTTAACTCTTTTTAACAAAGTTTCTACATAAAATTTATTAAAATCAATTTTATCTTTTATAAAAATTTCAGCATTTTCTGTATAAGTTCTTTTTTCTATATCATACATTTCAAGTTCTTTTACTGAATATTTGACATCTATTCCTTTTACATCAACTTTAGTTTTAGTCAAGCCAAATTCATCAGCCTTTTCATAAAGATATTGGCTCTTTCTTTCGTTAGAAAACCATTTATTATCCAAGAAAAAACTTAAATCTACATCTAATAAAAAATATAAAGTATGAATATTTACCTTATCTTCTTTATAGTTCTTTTCTATAAACTCTTTTCTAACCTTTAAAACATTTGCTATTATGTCTTTTCTTGTATCTTCCCAAGTTTCTTTTTGCTCTTTTTCCTTTTGCATATCAATCATTTTAAAAATGCTTTCCATAAACCTTTCACCCTCTTTATTATTTGCTTGATTATATTCTAAAAAATTAAAAAAACTCTCATTATCTTAGAAAAAGTTTTATGTTTAATATTTTCGTGTGCTTATATTATACCATAAAATTGCATAAATTTCTAGTCTTTTTCCTCTAATAACAAGAGTTTCTTGATATATATTATATATTGTTTTTAATATATTTGGTCAATGTTTTTTTATGAATAATTTTTTAAAACTTATATAGTTGTTTCTTAATATTAGTTATTTTTTAATATTATTTGTTCAAAGTCATTTTTAAAAACTAATATAGTTATTCTTTAATTTTCCAGCATTTTCTAAAGAAGTTTTTAAAAACTTGTGTAGTTACACTTTAATATTTTTCCCAAAGGCATTTTTTTATTTAAAAACTTATTTTTTAAAAACTTATTTAGTTGTTTTTTTGCTTTATTATAATATCAGGCTTAGCTGTAAACTCTTTTTCAATATTTTCTTTAATCTTGTCAAAATTCATTTCTTGACTTTCCCATTGTTCTTTAATGTTTTTACTTATTCTTTCATTAATTCCTTTTAAGTTTTCTAAATATTTTTTATTGTATTCAACAGTTTCTTTCATCAAATCTCTAATTTTTTCGTATTCTTTATTATTTTTATTATCTTTGATTTCTTTTTTTAGTTTTTCACTTAATTTTACCATATCCATTTTTGCTTGTTCGACAATATCATTTATTTCTTTTTCATCAACAGCTTTAGTTTGTTGTGGAATTTCAACTCCGAAAGCAACAACAGACATTAAAAGTCCTAACATTAAAAATTTCTTCATAATTTTCTCCTTTTTCTTAAAAAATTTCTTATCCTTATGTTTATATTATACCATTTAGAACAAACAAAATCAATTATTTTTATATTTTTTATTGGTGTTCCACTGAAATAGTTAAATTTTAACATTGATAAGTGGGGAATATTTTTTTAAAAACTTATATAGTTATTCTTTAATAAAAAATTCAGGATATTATTTTTTTAAAAACTTAAATAGTTACACTTTAATTCATAAAAACTACATATACCCTTTAGATACATTTAAAAACAAATATTGTTACTCTTTAATTTGAGCCTGTTGATGAGTACACAAACAATAGAGCGTATTTAAAAACTTATATAGTTACATTAATTAAAGTGATAGAGGCTAACTTAGGAATGAATATAGTATTTAAAAACTTACATAATTACTCTTTAATCAATATCTATCTTTTTTTTATAGTGATGTATTCTTTTCCATTTAAAAACAAATATTGTTACTTTTTAATGAAAAATACTTCAATATTAATAAAATATTGTTGACTTTTACCAGTAACCTTATTTAAAAACATATATTGTTACTCTTTAATAAAGAAGATGAAAAGGAAGTATTAAAGACTTTTAAAAACAAATATTGTTACTCTTTAATTGTGAACTATTCTGATATTTTGAAAATTCTCCATCATTTAAAAACATATATTGTTATTTAAAATTATATCTTTTCATTAGATAAATTATTTATTTTTTTAAATTTAATTTCTTTTTTCTCTTGAATAAATGTATTCAACTTCTCAACTTTTTCTTTCAAATATCCAAAATCTTTTAAATTAGTTTCAACGAAATTTTTAAATTCATCATCACTAATTTCGCTACTTTGTAAAAGTTGTTTGAACTCTTTTGATTTTATAAAATTAATAAAATCATTCTCTGCACTAATTTTTTCAATTAATACAATATTATTTTGGAAAACATTTTCTAAATTAACACCCATTTCTTCAAGTTCTTCTTTTGTAAAATTAGAAAAAATTTTTAAAAGTTGTTTAGTATTACTAATTAAATAAACAGGTGAATATGATGAATATGAATTTGTTGAAAAATAACAACATTCTATTTTATTTTCTTCTTTTATTTTAAAATAAAATCTTTTAATTTTCAAAACACTCCTGCACGATAAACAAATTCCACAAATCAAAATAATTACTACAAAAATAAATGCCAAATTTCGTAAAATTTCCATTTTAACACCACCTTTCTTTTTTTAACACATATTGTTAAATTTAAAAAACTAATATAGTTATTCTTTAATTTTTTTAATATAATTAAAAATCCACCAGTTCTTTTTAAAAACATATATTGTTACTCTTTAATTTTATTTACTTAAAAATATTTCATCTAAAATTTCTTCGTTTAAAAACATATATTGTTATTTTTTAATGAAACAAGTCCACACTTGCACATAATATTTAAAAACTAATATAGTTGCACTTTAATACTGCTTAATTCCATAAGTCTTTTATTGGTATAGTCAAATTTAAAAACTTACATAGTTATTCTTTAATAAGCTATTTTTTATCAGAATAGATTTAAAAACTTACATAGTTAAACTTTCATCTTTTCTTTTTATAAGAAATAAACTTATTTGCTCTATTTAAAAACAAATATTGTTACACTTTAATGTAGAAACTATAAAGGAAAAAGAATATATTCCATCATTTAAAAACTAATATAGTTACATTTTAATAAGATATGGCGATAGCAAACGGATATATTATTGAAGAATTTAAAAACAAATTCTGTTACTCTTTAATTAAATTCATTTTCTCTTTTAATAATTGTTTGTTCTTCGTTTAAAAACAAATTCTGTTAATCTTTAATCACCAAAGACTAAGACTATTACTAAGTCCGATTTAAAAACAAATCCTGTTAATCTTTAATTAAATTATTTTATATATAAAGTATGACTTTTATCAATTTAAAAACAAATACAGTTACACTTTAATTTATAAATTTCTAAGAGAAGAATTAAAAGTAGAAACATTTAAAAACTTATACAGTTACACTTTAATAAACTTGATAAAGTTGAAAATGAGTTAAATCGTATATTTAAAAACATATACAGTTGCACTTTAACTATTCGCTAACCTTTTCTATTAGTTCTTGTTCTGTATTTAAAAACTTATACAGTTGCACTTTAACTCTATTTTCTTTTAAATTATAAACTGGCAAAAACACATTTAAAAACTTATACAGTTGCACTTTAACCTAATTATTTCTTGCATTCTTAAAACATCGCTTCCATTTAAAAACTTATACAGTTGCACTTTAACAAATACTGTATGTTAGTATAGAACACGAAATGTCTAATTTAAAAACAAATACTGTTACACTTTAACAGGTAGACATTCGCTATTTGCTAAATGCCTACCTTGTATTTTCTTAACAAATTCAATCACTTTCAATTTTATTGTCTATTATTGTCTACCTATTTTGGAAAAAGTAAGAAAATCTATCTATATATGATAAAATCATCATTTAGTTTATTTTTCTTTGACTGAGGTAGACAATTTTTATTTTTTAATAGAACACTACATTTACTCCATTTACATTATATGCTTTATTCTTTCTCATTTCTAATGTATCGTTAGTTAAGATAAAATCTTCTTTTTTGTAAATATTACTTTTAGGACTTAGTAAAGTAGGTAAGATATAATCATAAAAATATACATCTTCTTTTATATTTCCTGTTCTAAGTGAATTGATTTCTTCATCTTTTACAAGAGAATTGATTATAACACCTTTTTCAGTGATTTCTTTAGCCTCTAGTATTCCAATATCACTTATATTAGCAAAATGATTATTTGCACCTAAATATAAACTGTAAACTGATTTATAATTTAGAATGCTATCTTCTATCTTTTTGCTTTCATCATTGTCTATCACTAAATATATATCCCAACTAGGATTTTCTAACCAAAATTGTTGTACTATTAAATTTGAACCTACTTTATTTTCGGTTTTTTCTCCCTTAACCTTTTCTTGAACTTCTTCAATTTCTTCAATATCTTCTTTTTTAACTTTAGGTTTCATTACAGTTACTCTATTAAACATAGATGTTGTATTAGTAAATGTTTCTAATACCTTTGTAAAACTTTGTTTTTTAGGTACTATTGCAATCTTTAAATCTTTTAATTTTTCATAATATTCAGGAAAATCTATTTCTTTTTTTCCAAATATCTTTTGTGTTTGTGCATAACCATTATAACCTAACATAGCACCAAATAATCCTAGTAAACTAGGTTTATGTATATGTGGGTAAGTATCATACATATCGTTCATAACCTCATTTTTGAAAAATGCAAATTTTCCACTTAAATTAAATTTTAATACTTTCATATTTTTTCTCCTTTTATATTCTTAATTTTTTATTTTTACCTGAACTTATATAGTTACTCTTTAATTTATCTCTACTTGTTGCTACTGCATTTAAAAACTTATATAGTTACTATTTAATATTAAAGCTGAAGAAGTTAAAACGATAGAAATATCATTTAAAAACATATCCTGTTATTCTTTAATTTAATCATTTAATTTAATTTAGTTTATTACTTAACTAAATTTCAAATATTTCTACTTTTACTCCAGCTTTTTCTAAGTCTGTAACAAAGTTCATCTTATCTTTTAATAAGTAAACTTCTACTTTTTTGATTTGTCCTTTTACCTTTTCTAAGACATTTCCTAAATTAAATGTTACAGTTCCTTTATCATTTTCATCTTTTTCATAAGAAACAAATATATCCATTGGAGGTAAACTTGTATTAATATCTGTTTCTATGAATAATGCAAATTCATTATAACAACCAAATTTACTTGCACTATTTAAACTTGTAACAGATTTTAAAGAAGTTTCTTTAAATTTCTTATAATCTTCTTCTGTATATCCATCTGTTGCTCCTAACTTTTCATATTCTCTATATGCGTTAGGATTAATATTAAATGGATATAAATAGTGAGCCTCATCTGTCATTATCATCTTACCGATAGAAGAATTATCGGCTGTTTCATTACTAGAGTTTTTAAATGGACTTAATACTTCTTGAGTATTAATTGTGTTCTTAAAGTAGTTAAATCCTTGTCCTATTTGTACAGCACCTAAGATTGATAAGTTACCAAACTTTTTACTTGGGAATGTTGCTCCAAATTGTTTTACATCTACTATTCCAAATAAATTTTTTAATACTTCTAAATCCTTACTACCTTTTTTCTCTTTTTTGTTTTCTGAACCAAATATTAATTCAAATCTTTCATCAAGTTCTCTAGGTTGTAAGTTTTCCTTATAAGATTTAAAGTATAGTACATCTTCTCCATTAGTATCCCAAAGATTTCTAAAAGAATATTTAAGTGCTTTATCACTTCCATAAATTTTACCATTTAATGTCATCTTAGGATTTCCTGTAAAATCAGAGTTCCAATTTCCCATAAGACTTGCTACACCTATTAATCCATATACTTGTTTATTCATTTTCATATTTTTTCTCCTTTATATTCTTAATTTTTAATTTGTTTTAATTACTGTTTATTTAACTACATTACCAATACTAATTACCATTTTATTACTTTGAATTTATTTTTTTGACTTTTTTTCTTTTTTCTTTTCAGTTGAATTTTCATCAGTTCCATCTTCATTTACATCAACATCAGTTTCTTCAACTTCACTTTCTTCACTATCTACATCAGCAAACAGTTCACAATTAGTAGTTGCACCTAACAATAATAAATTATATTGTAATTTTGCAAATTTCTTTTCTTCTAAGTATGCCATAAGACTTGCTAATACCCATTTTGATTTGTTAGAAAGTGTTTCGTAGCATTTATTCATAAAACTTCTACTAATCTTATTAACAAGCATTTCTAAATCTTTTACATCAATTTGAAAGTATGGTCTTAAAAATTCAAATGTAAATTTGTCTTTACCTTTAACTTTCGTATTAAGATAATATAAAAGTTGTCCTAAGTTAAATGCAAATTCCTTATCATCTTTAATAACCCAATCTGTTTCTGTTTCTAAATTCTTTACCAATCTTTCTTTTAATTCCATTTTATCCCCCTTATAATCTACTGATTTTAAATTTTGTTGTATGTTAAAACATAAATTAATTATTTTCTTAACTTTATATCTTTTTTCATCATTATTTAAAGCACTTCTAAATCTTTCAACTAACATTCTATCTATAACTGTATCTATTTCATTATGTCCTAAGAAAAACCAATTATAGAATAAGTCTTTATATTTCATTGTAAAGTCTTTTATGTTATCTCTTTTTACTTCTACTCCATTAAAATATAATTCTAATCTATTATTGAAGATGTTCTTGTTTATTAATTCTTTTGATTTTTCTAAATCAGCTGTTCCTACAAAATAATCTTCAATTTGTTTTTCTTTTTCACTAAATTCAACTATTTCATCTATTTCTAAATTGAAATTGTGTCTTTCTAAATATTCAACTTTTTCAAATATAACTTTTCCGTTACTATCTTTATTAAGTTGAATTAAGTTGTTGTATAGTTTATTTTCAATTAGTTTATTACTAGGGAATATATCAAAGGAATTAAAATATATGAATTTATTTCCTTTATTGTATTCTTTTAAAAGATATAATCTTAACTTATCTCTTAATACAACTTCTTCTGAACTTAAAAGGATAGGCAACTGATTTACTTTTCCTTTATTAACTAAAGTAGGTTTATCCACATTAGTTGTATACCAAGTATTAGGAACTCCTAAAACTTCTCCACTATCATCTATTATGCAACAATCAGTTCTTACAAAAACATTTGGTGCTAAATATCTTGTTAAGTTATTTTTGAAATCTGTATAACTTTCTTCTATCTCATCTAATGTTTCTAAATCACTTTTTACAAAATAGATATTTATAGGTTTAGCTTTTTCATCATAATATCCATAGATATTGCCGATTAACCATTTCTTTATAAGTTCTATACTTCCACAATCAATATTTTTTATATCATCACTTAAATTGTCATATAATTTAAGTTTTATCTTATCTTTTGTTAAATCATCTCTGTAATTTTCTAATTTGTTATAATAGTAATCTAAACTCTTTTCAAATACTTCTTTTTCTAAATTATTACTCTTAATCTTTATTGCATAAATTTGATTAGAGTGAATTTTCTTAAATTTTGTATCTATCGCTTTATTCATTTCAAGTATTTCTGAATAACTAAAGTATCTAACAATATTTTCGTAAAATGGATTATCTTCACATTTATTGTCTTTAGTTACTTCAAATTCAGTTAAAACTTTTCCTGTATTAAAGTTTACTAATACATATATTCCATTTCCAAGTTTATAATCATCAAGTAAAAGGTTATCTCCCTCATTCTTATAAACTCTTTTAAATGCTTTTTGTAAAAGTTCTATCATATTTCATTACACCTACTTTTTTATTTTATTTTTTTAAATATTAATACATCTTCATTTTTATCTATGTAAGCATATCCTTTCAATTTTCCTATTCTAACAACTTCTTCTTGCAAATCATTTTTTAGTTTATAAATTTCAGGAATAATACCTACTTTTTCTTTGCTTTGATTGAAAACTTCAAGACATCTTATTTGAACTTCTTTTTTCTCATTTTCTTCATTCACTTTTTTTGAATAACTTAACATAGTCGAAAACGATTTTGTAAACATATATATTACAGTTCCTATCATAGTAACAGTTGTAATTAATAGTAAAATTCCAAATGTCTTATCACTCATTTTCAATCACTCCATTTTTATTAATTTTCCTTATTTTTCTTCTTTATTTCTTTTATAATATCTAGGAACTACAAAACCTAAGCCTCTACTGTTATTTTGAAGTATACCTACTCCTAATAACATATATGCGATTTCTTGAGATAATTCATCAGTCTTTAATTTAAGTTCAAATTTATCTGTAAATAGTGTTTTAGATTTATATTCAATTCTTACACCATTCTTCTTGAATTTTATTCCCTCAAAGAATTTTACTTCTTTTTGTTTTTCCCAAAATTCAGTAGGTAATTTATTAAAGAATTGATATTTTCTTATAGCATTTATATTTATAAAATTTTGAAATTCTTTTATGTTCATACCCGATATTAACCAATATCCAGCTTTATCACTTCTATTTCCTTTTGTTTGTTTAAATAATGCTGGTGTTAGAGTGTAAAGTTTTTCAATCATCTTTTTTTCTAATACTCTATAAGTTGTTTTTAAGACTTTTAGATATTCATTTTCAAAATCTTCTAATTTAAAGAAAATATCACAAAGGTCTTTACTTATAGTTCTTATCCTGAAAATATAATTTTTACCTTTTTTATATATACCATCTTCTTCAAATCTTATAAAGTTATCAAATGTATATTCTTTAAAATCTTTTGAATTATGATAACCTTTTCCCAATTTTTCACAAATCTTATCATCTATAATCTTTGTAACAACATCTGAAGTTTTATCAAATGCTATATCTTGATTTAATTTAACAATAAGACTTAGTTCATAAACCTTAATTTTGTCTTTCATATTTTTTCTCCTTTACAAATTTTGTTAGAATTTCATAAGACATTGTTGTCTTTAATAAGTTCTTAATTTTAAATACTAATTTTAAATACTAATTTTAAATACTTTTCAATTTCTTATGCGTATATTATACCATATAGAATAAATAATGTCAAGTGAATTAGACAATATTGTCTTGAATTTCAAAAAAAGAGCTTAAAACAAAGGATTATTCTAAGAAAAAAATTTTTTACTTTAAAAAATCGTAAAAAAGTAGTAAATGAGTAGTAAAGTAGTAAAAAAATAATTTTGTAATAATTTTGTAATAAAGTAGGTAAAGGTAGGTAAAAGTAGGAGAAGAAATATATAGTGTATTTATGTTATGTTTATAATATACTATATGCTATATAATATATGCTATATGATATGTTGTATTTACTATTTCCATTTTATCTATGGTTGATTAGATTTTGATTGAATGAAAATACATATTTTTATCAATAGATACAAAATTTCAGTTTCTATCAATTCATCATCAGTATTAAAAGTATAAAAAGTATAAATCACCATTTTATGATAGTTTTCATTAAATAAACTTACTATCAGTCATTCATCACTCACTGACAGTAAGCGTTCACTTACCAAGCTACCACTCATAAAATCTTAATCCTAACTAAGTTAGTTAGTTAGCTTTCATAAATCAATAATTTGAACTAATAAATAAAACTAACAATTTGTTAGTTTGTTAGAAGTTCTATTAACTTATGGAAATTTGTATAGTTATTTCAGTTTTAGATGTGTAATCATATTGCTTGATGATTGATTGCTTGAAAGATTACATTATATTATATAATGTTTCATAAAGTTTCATAAAATTATATAAAGTTATATAAAGACAAAAAGGACTTGTAAGTCCTTTTTAAATTTGTCTATTCGTTTTTGCTTTTTTTAGCTTTTGAATATATGATGAATGTGTTTGGTTTAATATTTTTAGATTAATATTTTTGCTTTATTCTATTTCAAAATCTTTAGTATTCTCTTTGGTTTTTTCCTCAACTTCTTTGGAAAAAGTTCTTTTAACAGTTTCTTTTTTAGGTAATTCTTTTTCAATTTCTTTAGCTTTTTCTAAATAAGATTTCTTTAAATTAGCCATATCTTTTTGTTCGACATATTCTTTTGAATATGGAACTGATATTTTTGGCATATTATCTCTAATTTTTATATTACTTTCTATATCTTCTTTTACATCAATCGCTTTTTCTTTAAATACTTCTCTAAGATTTTTATTGTTATCTTCACTAAATGCTATAAAATCACTTATCATATTATTACTAAATTTTTCATAATCTTTACTATTAAGAAAAGTAGTTAAATCAACAGTTGCGTCTATATTACTTAAATTTTGTTCAAATCTATGAACTAAAAACTCTTTAAATTCATAAGTTTCTTTTTCTTCTACTTTTGTTAGTTTTCTTGTATTATCTTTATAATCATCTAAATTAAAGTCTTTCTCACTACTATCTACAACTATTAGATTATATTTTTCACCAAGATTTTGTGTATTTCTAAATTTATCAAATGCTCTATCAAACATTTCTCCTGAAAAATCATTTTCTTCTATTTCGGCTTTTTCTTCATCACTAAGATTATCAATAAATTCATTAAATTTTTCACTAAATTCTTCTATTGAAGTTTCTTTTGGTAAATCAAGTGCAAATTTTTCAAAGTCATAGTAATTGTTTTTATCTAAAACTACATCTATATTTTTACAAATACTATCATATAATCTATCTAAATTATCTACATCATAACCTTTTCTTTCTGTTAAAATTAATTCATTTATAGGAACAAAAAATCCTATTTTTTCGCTAGAAAATTCTCCATTACTATCTCCATAATGTGAGTTTAATTCATAGACTTTACAATCTTCATCTAAAACTAATTTAACAGCTTTTGTTACATCATCAATAGAATTTGTATCTATATTTTTTAAAACTAATCCAAATTTATCATCTACATATCTTGCCTCTATATTCTTTTCACTCATTTTTCCACCTCTTATTAATAGTTTTTCTAAAGAAAATTATAACATAATTTTAACTAATTCTTTTAAATTTTAAGTTTTTTATAAAATAATTTTACAAATTTTATAAAATAAAAAAGAGAAAGTTTTAAAAACTCTCTCTTAATTATTTAGTCTTTAAAAACACTAGCTAAATAATAAGTTAAGAATAAAAAGCCTACTATAAAAAAACAAACACAAAACAATAAAATTATATTTTCAATTATTGTCTGTAATTTCATTCTCAAAGGACTATCAGGTTTTAAGCAATTCTTTATTATAGTTATAATAAAGATAGCGAATAAACTTATAATTAAAGTATTGAAAATTACTTTAAAATATATTTCTCTTTGATAGATACCTACAAAAAACAGTAAAATATCATTATTAAATTTAATCATTCTATCACTTCCATTTTCTCAAAAAACATCAGAAAAAAATAATCATTCTTTTCTTTGTTTTCATTTTTTAAAAAAGCTATTTTATCTACTTCAAAATTTTCCATTTCTTTTACATCTTGAAGATAATAATTCTCTTTAATCATTCTTTGAGTTAAATTTTTAATAGTTGCGTTCCATTCACTTATTGATGAATTACTGTTATAACCAGCAACCAATATTCTTAAAGACACTTCTTTTTCTTCTTTTTCTAAATTCAACATTTTAAAAGAACGATAAATCTTTTCCATATCCATATTTCTACCTCAACATTCAATTCAATTCAATTTTATCTTATTAATTCTATTCACTTATTTTTATCCATATCTTTTAATTTCATCTGTTAGAGTTTCTTTTTCTTCATTTTTCTTAATTGCTTTCAACTCTCTAAGTTTTTCAAAAAAGTCCTCTTCTTTACAAACAGAGCCTATAACTTCTAATGTTACATCTTCTTGATTTTTCATTGGAATAATATTATAATCAAAATCAAACATAGAAAAGCCATAGTATTTATCAGGTGTATATATAACAGTAGTCTTAAAAGATACATCTTCATTAATAGAACAATTAAGAATATCCCCCTCATATATTTCTCTTCCGTTCTTATCTTTAAGTCCTGTATATTGCAAAATCAAATAGTTAGGATTATATATTTTAAAACTTCCATTTTCCCAATCTATTTGAATATTCAGACTTTCTTTTATAGTATCATCAGTTATCCCTTGAATATCCCTCAGTCCTATATCATCTTCCTTGTTGATGATAAATCTTTTTTCTTTTAAATCCCAAATTTTAAATTTAAAATCTCTACTCAAATTTATACCCCCTATCTAAAATTTTATTATATTATACCATAAATTTTATTTGATTTCAAGCACTTAGGACATTGTTGTCCACAATAAAAAGCTAGTAATTAAACTAGCTTTATGTTTTTGTTGTTTATTAATTTTTGACTTAATAAATATGCTGTATTATCTTCATTACTAACAACTTCTATTCTAATATCTGTTTCTTTCAATAAGTTCTTTATAAGTTCTTCTAATTCTATATAGGTATTAGTTGATATAAATTTAATAGTTTCTAAATGATTATTAGGATTTTTTAAAACTATTCTTAGTCTTTCTAAATTAAGTAGAAAATCATCAGTAAAATTTTCCTTTATTTCTTTTAAAATAACTTCAAACATATTTACATTTTCTAATAAGATTTCTTTATTTTTATTCTTTTTCTTTTCTGTATTATACATTACTTTAATTTTTGTTCCATCATTTGTAAGAATATTTTTAAAAGAATTAATTATAACATCTTTATAGCTAACCAAAAAACATTCACTTAACTTAGCTGTCAAAAATATTGATAAAAGTTCTATATAAGCACTAAAACCCTTTACATAATTTGTTAGTTTACCATTACTATCTCTTTCAAGTTTTAAGACTTCTATATAGGCAAAATTTTCATTTTCTATTATTCTAAAGTTATTTATATCTAAAAACTCTTTAAAACTTTTAAAAGGTGTTTTAAAACTCTTATTGAATGTTTCTAAGAATTTATCATTTTCAAATAACGATATTATTTTTTTAGGACTGATTTTTGATTGTCCTAAGCAATCAATAAAAATTCCAAAACTATCTCCTACAATTCCACTAAAGCAACATAGATTAGTATTCATAAGTTTTTTCTTATGATTATCAGTTTCTTTAACACTTCCTTTAGTAAAGTAATCTTTAATTTTTTTTACCAATTCATCTTCACTAAAATTTACTATTTTAAAATAATTAGCCATTTTTTTATTGTTTTTTCTATCAAAAAAATAATAACCTTTTGTTAAAAAATCAAATTTTCCTAATTTTTGCATATAAGCTGGATTTTCTTCGTTATTAATTTTATAAATATTTCCTATTTCATCATATTCTTTATTTAAAATTCCTAGATTATTTCTCAAAACTTCATAAGTATGTGAACGAAACAAACGAAAAGACTTATCATCAGGGTCATCATAGTACCACCCATCTTCAACTTCTTTAACAAAAGTACTAACAAAAACTTCTTCTATGATTTGACTTATCAAATTATCTTCAAATTTAGTTTCTTTTAAAACTTTTCCATTTCCACTTTCTTTACCTAACCCTATTATTTCATTATTTGAATAAACAGCTTTACATTTTAAATAGATAGCTAAATTCAATGTTAAAAGTTTTAGAAATGCTTTTGCTATAAAAGAAAAACTAGCAACAATGCTATTTTTGTTAAATTTTTCGATATAGTCTAGCTTTTCTATATCTCTAAGAACTAAATATTTTCCTAAATCATTTTCTTTAAAGATAAAGTCATTAGATTTCATAAAATCATCAAAAGTTTCATAGTTTTTATCTATAAATTTATTTAAAATCTCAAGACATTCTTTTTTATAAAAATAATCCATAAGACTTTTTCCGTCTGCTCTTGTAATAAAAAGAGAATAATCTTTAGTTGCCATATATGTTCCAAAACTACAATATATTCCTCTTTTATCAAGTTCTATTTCTTGTTTTTCCCAATCTGTCATTTCTAATCCCCTTGTGCAATTTATTTTAATTGTATATTATTATCTCTCATATCCTCAAATTTCCCAATATTCTTTTTGAAAAAATAAATTTGAATTTCCTTGATTAAAGATTAAAACTTGTTTTAAGTATACTATTGCTCTGTCTTTTGTTACAAAGTAATTTCCTATCTTATATCTTTTATCATCTGTTTCAAATCTATTATCCCTTGTTTCTTTAATTTCACCTAAATCATTTATATAAAAGTAATGATTGTTCTTAGGAACTCTACAATATATCCCATATTTTTCATTGATTTGTTTCACTTTTTCAATTATTTCTTCTAGTTCTTCATCATTTACTTCTAAATAGTTATCTTCTGTTGTTAGTTCATAATCTTCTTCATCTTCTCTTTCAATATATCCAACAATATATAAAATTTTTTTTACATCTTTATAATTATCAATGTTTTCTGTTTGAAATCTTCTTCCTTTATCTTCTTTAATAACAACAGTTTTTTTATAAGCTAACCCAAATTCAGCATTTATACTAGCAACACCTATTTCTTCATCATAAAATTTACCTCTTTCCAAGACTTCTATATTTTGAAATTCTATTCTAATAATGTTATCATCTTTTCCTACTTTATTATAAAAAATTTCAAATACCTTTTCTCTTTTATCTCCATTTTTATCTACAAAGAATTTATTAAGATATTCAAATTCATTTCTATTTTTATCATTTCTATTTTCCATTTTTATTCTCCTTAAATTTAGAAATTACTACTCAATTTCATCTAAAATATATTTTTTGTTTTCTTTATCATATCCTAAAATTGCAAAAAATCTAGCTTTTTTGTTTAAATCGCTATCTTTATATAATTCTATAATCAGATTAACATTAGTTTCAATTTGATTAATATATTCGTCATCTTCAGTATATAGTTCTTCTATATAACTATTTAATTTACCAAGTCCTCTATTTACATCTGACGCTGGAACAGAAAATATCGCACCACCTACACCATTATCAAGTATTTGAATAAGATTGTACATTCCTAAACTGTCATTTAAGTCATCTATGATAATTCTATCTGCACCAAGTCTTTTAATTAAGTTTAACGCATTAGAAACTTCATCAAAATCGGTAAGGACAGAAACAACATTGCTTGTATTAGTTTTAAGGTTAGGTGAATTTTGAATTGTAATAATTTTCTCATTAACATCAATCATATCTTCCTCAACTTCTCTTAAACAAGCATTTAAAAGGCTTGTTTTTCCTGTCATAGTTCCACCAACTACCATTATGTTTTTATATTCCTTTATGTATTTCTTTAATAGATGTAATTGTTTTTCTGACATAATATTTGAAAAGTCTTCTAATCTAATTGCACCATAAACGCAATTTTTTTTCCTAATAACAAAAATAGGTGCTTTCAAAGTTACCCCCTTTATGCTTATACTACCATCTATTCTTTCTCCATTGGGTAATATTGCACTTATTATATTATTGTTTCTATCATTATATCTATAATCATCTCTCATAGAATAATAGTCTTTTAATTTGATATTGTTATATTCAGCAACTGTTTCTAAAATCTCAATAGCCTTTTCTTCACTTATAACTATATTTGTTTTTAAAGTTTCAGTTGATAAATTAATTTGATTTATTTTTTTGTAAAAAACTTCACCATTTTCATTAAGACTAATTTCTTTTACCATTTCATTATCTAATAATTCTTTTAATTCTTTTCCTAATATATCGGCATAAAATTCTTTTATTTCTTCCATATTTCTCTCCTTTTTAATCACAATTAGAATTTATAAAACATTCATCATAATAGAAAATATTAAAGTTTCCTCTTGTTTTATCATTAATAAATTTTTTTAAATTTTCCTTAAATAATTTAATTCTTCTTTCATTTGTAAAATAGTTTCCTATTTTACTTCTTTTATTATCTTCTTCTGAATATTTATCAGTTGTCTTGACAATTTCTCCAATATCATTTAGATAATAATATATTTCACCTTTAGGAACTCTAAAATAAATTCCGTATTTTTCATTTATTTGTGCTACTTTTTCCTCTATTTCTTTTAATTCTTTATCATTTACTTCTAAATAATTTTCTAGTTCATCATCAATATTATTATTATAATAACCTACTAAAAATAAAATCTTAACTTTTGGCTTAGAACTTTCTTTTATTTTCTTCTTTTGTGTTATAAATTTAATAGTGCCTTTTTCTTCTAAAATAACACAATCTTGATAAGCTATTCCAAAATTTTTTATACTAGCAACACCTATTTCTTTATCAAAAAAATTACCTCTATTTATTATCATATCATTTTGAAATTCTATTTCAATAGTATTAATATCTTTGTTGTATCTTGTTATTTTTAACTCTACAACTTTTTCTCTTTTATTTCCGTTTTTATCTATAAAAAATTTTTCTTTATGTCTAAAGTCAAATTCCATATTTTTCTCCTTTTAAAAACTTCTTTTTTGTTATATTATACCACATTTTTTAATAAATTTCAAGTTCAATAGACAATATTGTCCTTTTTATTTTTGCTTTTTTTAAATAAAAAAAGCTAGTATATACTAGCTTTTTATCATATTTTTATTTTTGTACATTTTCATTTGTTTCTTCGTTCATTGTTTCAACAATTTCTTCTTTCTTTTTTAAACTTTGTTCTATGATTTCTTTTATAACTTCATCAAGACTTTTTCCTTTTAAATCAATAGGCTCTTTACCTATTTCATTAAATATAAGTTCTGTTTTACCTTTAACATATTTATCAGGAACTATGCTTGTTAGATTAAATTTTAAAAAATTTTTTTTACCAAAAACAGTAACATCACTTAAAAATCTTGAGTATTTTTCTTCGTATAATTCTTTTTCTATTGTTATAAGTGGTGTTTCAGTTTTTAAATACTTGTGTATTTCTTCAAAAATTTCTTTTTTATTTTTTAATTCAGAAATATATAAATAACATATTTTCTTTTCTTCGTCTTTATTTTTCAATATTGCTATTCCACTTATTTTAAATGATAAATTTTTAACATCAAGAAATATAAACATTTCTCTTTCATTATTATTTTCTTCTGTTTCTTTATATGCTTTATTAATCCATTCTTTAAAATTAGGATATTTTTTGTTTAATTTTTGCTTTTTAAAAAATGTAAATTCTAATTCTTTTTTAATAATTTCTTTTATTTTTCCATTTAATTCTGAATATTTTAAAACTTTATTTTCTTTTAAACCATCATTTTTTTTAAGCAATATATACTCTTTAAGAAATTCATCAATTATTTCCTCATTATTTATTCCGTAAAAAAATTTAATTTTTTCTAAAAGTTTAAATGTCTGTTCTAATTGCGATATATTCTTTTCCAAATTTTCTTTTTTAAATTCATTTTCTACATCAATTGAAACTACTAAATTAATAATTTCTAAAATTGTATTTTTTAAAAATTTTCCTCTTTGTTTTTCATTAAAATTATATCTTTCAGAACAATATCTTGTAAAAAATTCATCAATAAAATTTTCATTAAGTTTTATTTTATTTGATAAAAAATTGTACCTTATATCATCAAAAACTTTATTACAATATAAAGAAAAATCTATATAAACATTAGAAAAAGTTTTCACAAAATCTTCTCTATAAATGTTTTGTATTTTTCTTATATTTTTTTCATCTGTTTTTCCAACAAAATAATTAAGTCTTAAAACAGAATTAATAAATTCTATTTTATCTACATTTCTTAAAAAATTTTTTTGTGATTTTTCAAATAAATCTTTTAAGTCTTTAGGTCTTCTTAAACTATAATCGTCCATTAATCTTGGTGATATTTCTTCTCTTTTTAACATTTTTATACCTCCGTTTTTTTATATTATACCATATAATCAAAATAAAAAGCTAGTAATTAAACTAGCTTTAAAAATTATTTATTCTTCATCTTCTTCTACATAATCACGAATGAAAAAACTAAATATTTTCTTTAATTTTTCTTCTGTTAGTCCACTTTGTGAGTGAGTTTTTAAAATATTCTCACTAGGAAAATAATCCTTTATATCAAATATTTCATCATCTACTATCAAATATTTACTAACTCCCTTAGTGCTATTTAACCAATCCATTATCTGTAATCCTCTTATTCCATTATGCTCTCTATTAGTTAGTCCTATTACTATCTTATCATCTTCTTTCATATCTAAACTCTTTGAAAGATGTCTATAAATGAACTCATTCCACCCCTCAACACTTGTTCCTATTCTCCAAGTTGAAGTAATGCAAATTCCTATCTCATTTTCTTTACAAAATCTAAGTAATTTAATGAAATTAATTAATGTTCTAGGGTCAAATTTAAAAATATCTTTATATCCATCATAATCATAAGTTAATTTAAGTGCGAACGAATATCTGTCTTTATTAGCTGTATTGACAACTCCGTCCATATCCAAAAATATTACTTTCATATTTTTACCTCATTTCTGTTTTATTTATTTAATTTTTACTGTATTACAATCCTTGATTATTTTCTCTATTTCTTCTTCTTTGACTTCGTCTATCGCTAATACCTCAACAATTTTGTCTTCAATTTTAGTCTTTTCTTCTAAAACTGTAAAAGTTTTAATATTAAAAAATCTTGTTAGTTCCCAAATTTTATCATCTTCTAACTCGACTGAAATTGTTTCTTCAATAGGAGGAACAATCACTATGGCTCTCAAATTTTCTTCTTTGAATTTAGTAACAGTGATATTATAACCACAATATTGTCCAACAAAAATAGTTTCAATATTTCCTAAATCTTTTTCTTTATCAATTTCTGCTTTGATTTCTTCAAAGGCTTTATCATCTAGCAATAAATCAGGTAATTCTGTTTTAATCATTTTCATCACTCACTTTCTTCTTTAATTAATCTATCTTTCAAACTTTTCCCTTGTGTATAGCTTTTCAATTTCTTTGCTAAATCTTTAACTTCCAATATCATAGCTTTTTCGTGTTGCCTTTTTCTAAATCTTTTTTTACTTCTTAGTTTTTTTAAAGCCTTATATTCTTCATCTTTTTTTAGATTATCTGCCATAGCTTTCATTTCATTTAAACTATGAAGTTCATAATTTCCATTTTTTACTTCTATGGCTCTTCTTTCCATTTCTAAATCAAATATTTCTATTTCAAATGGTATTTTTGACTTTTTCTTTTCCATAATTTCCCTTTCCTAATCACATAAGACATTTAAGTCTATAACCTTTATTTTTCCTCATAAGTCATTTTTCTTACCATATCTTTGAGATTTTTTAAACCTGCTTTTTGACATTGTCTTCTTCTGAATTTCTTTCTACTTCTTAGTTTTTCTAAAACTTTTTGTTCTTCTCTATATCTTTCTTCAAATTTTTCTCTTTCTTCTAAATCAACATCTCCAAATGTCATTAATTTGCTTAAATTTTCACTCATTCTATCATTCCTCATATTCTTTAAAACTATTATAATAATAAACTATTTCTTCGTATATTTTATAATCTTCTTCATTTCTTACATCAAAACGATAATCTAATGTATCACAATCTTTGTCATATATCATTATGAAAGAGAATGTTTTATTATCTTTTTTTATTTTTAACTCATATTCTTTATGATAAATTTCAGGTTCACCTAAGAAGTTTAATTCTATGTTTTTTACTCCAAACTGAAATATTATTTTTTTAAGAAAATCATATCCTTTTATTAATTTTTCACACTCAAAATTATTTATGAATTTTAATATTTCTATGGATAAGTTCTCATTTTTTATGTAATTAACAATTTCGTTTGTCATTTGTTTAAGTTTTTCATCTAATTCTTCCATAATTTCACCTTTAATCCTAATCTAAAAGTTTCTTATCAAGAAAAACATTACCTATAACTTCCATTCTTTTATTATTCCCATTAATAAACCCTACTTTTTCTTCAAATTCTTCATCATAAGCTATAAAACTTGCTGTTTCTTCATCAAACATTATAATATGTTTCTTATTGTAAAACATAACTATATCTGCCTCATAGATAGGAGTATCTTTCATATCATATAAGCCTGTAAATTGAAATAGTTTTATATCACTAAAAAAAGCTAAAGTTGTATACCCTTTATGGTCAATATATTCTATATAACTTTCTTCAAAATTAATCTTAGTTACTTTTACTATCTTTTCTCTGTTTTTTAAAAATGCCTTATATTCAATTTTTCTTTTCATTTTTTTTATCGTTCCTTTATATCTTTATTTTTTTGACATTCCTTTTTCTAATATTTTTGCAAATTCTATAACATCTTTTTCTATTTTTTTAAATTCTAAATTAGCATTTTCCAAATCTGTTATAGAAAATCCTTTTGGAATTTCTTTAAAATCATAATTAATTGTACTTCTTGGAAATTCATCTGCAACAGCAAAAAAAATATTAAATTCATTAAATTTATTTTTCTTTTTTTCCATTTATATCATTCCTTTATTAATTTATTATATTTTCACTTAATTCTTTCATTTGTTCAGCTATCTTTTTCTTTTCTTCTTCATCTTGTATTATTAATTTTACTAATTTTTCTTGTCCTTTTCTACATTGTTCTTCTAAAAATTGTCTATCTTCATCTAAAGTCTTCATTACTCTTCTTGAAGTTTTACAATATTCTTCTCTTGTCTTTTTATCTAACTTTACATCTTTTATTCTTAGTGAAATTGAATTATCAGTTTCTTTTTTCATTTTTTTATCTCCCATTTTTTTCAATTTTACTTTCGATTTTCAGTCAAAATTTCATTTCTAACTAACTTTAGTAGTTATTTTTACAAAAATAATCTTTCACTAAATTAATATAATTTTTTAAAATTATATCCTCATATTTTATGTTTTCAAAATCATTAAGCATTTCATCTTCTAATTCCCACAAAACTTTTTCATTAGCTGTTGTTTCTACAAATTCTGAAATCAACATAATTTTTTCTTTTATTTCCCACTTAATGTTATTTTTAATAGCAACAATTATTCTCAAACCTAGATTTAGTTGATATAAAGGCGAATTTTCTTCATTATCATTTGCTAAAATTAAATAATTATCTTTCAAAAAATTTCCACATTTTTCAAAAATAACTTTTGTATCAGGGTATTTTTTTATAAAATTTTCAATTTCTTCTCTATTATATGTTAGTATTCTAGTTCCAAACATTAATTTACCTCTCTATTGTTTATGATTTCTATTAATTTCTTTTTAAAATTTTTTCCTAACTCTAGTCTAAAAACAATCTTTTCTTTATTAAAAATAAATTCATAACTAAAACCCCTACTTGAAATATCTTTTTCTTTTATCACAAAAAAATCATTTTTAAATCTATGATATAACATTTTTTCTATATATTCGTAGTAAATATAATTAGAACTATTATTTTCTCTGTCATTAATACGAAATTCAAATTCTTTATAAATAGTATTAAAATATCCATTCTTATTGATTTCTTTTAATATTTCACTTTCTAACCATCTTAATTGTTTCTTTATTTCTTTAACTTCAATCACATTATATTTTAAAATATTTTCTATTAGTGATTTTTTATGGATAATTCTTACTGATTTTATTGAATTTTTTAAATTGATATTTGTTTTTTCTAAAATTTCTTCATCTAACAAATACATTGGTATTTCCAATGAAGTTACATAATTTTTTCTTTTTTTTATATCATTAGTTTTTTCTTTTAAAAATTTATTCTTTTGTATTTTTCTGATTTTTCTCTTTTCATTCAATCTTTCAGAAAAATCTAAACTAAAATCATCAAATAAACTAGGTAAAAAACTTTTAATTCCCATTTACTTCACCAATCCATTCCTATTTAAAATATTTCTTCCAATTCTTTATATTTTATATTTTCAAGTTCATATTCTTTATCTAAAATTGAACTAAATCCAAAATTTACAATATCATTTAAACTATTTTCATCTAACTTTTTAAATTTTTCACTTTTTACTAATCCAATCATTTCATCTTGATTGAGTTGTTTTTCTGTAAATTCTAGTTTTTCAAGTTTTTCAACTCCTCTATTATACATTGGTATTCCATAATCATCATATCTATATTCTGTTTTCCAATAATCTTTAAAATATATTATTTTATAATATCCATTATCTAAATTTTCTATTTTCATAAAAGTTACATAAGAACAATTACCACTTTTTTGAAAAGTTTTATAAAAATACATTATTTTTTTATTTTCACCATTTTTTATTTTATTTTTTTTCAATATTATATTTAATTTTTCTAACATTTTTTCTTTATTTGTTATAATTTTAGGTACATCATTATTTGTTATGTTTTCTAAATTTTCTTTCATAAAACGCAAATAGATAATGTCTTCTTGATTGTTTGAATAAGAATTTATAGAAATATAGTTTTTATTTTTTTCTTTTGCTTTTAATAAATTAATCTTTTCCATAATAAATCTCCTATATTAACATTTTTTAACTTTTTTATATACTCTTCATATAGATATTTTTTTAATTTACTATTATCTATCTAATTTCTTCTATCCATTCATTTATTTCTTCGTTACTAAATCCTAACTTCACAAAGAATTTATAAAGTTCAGATATAACTTTTAATCCTGACTTTATTATTTGTTCTCTATTATTAATTAGTTCATCTTTATCAATTAAATCAGTGTCTTCATCAAAATCTGTTACAACTTCAAATTCATTAATTTCATCTATAACAGATATTAGTTGTTCCACTAAAGTGCTTTCCAAATTATATGATTTCAATTTATTCAAATCTATTTGAACTATATCATTTAATAAAGATTTTTCTTCACCTTGTTTATATAAATGAGAAATAATTACAATTTCAGCATTATGTTTTTCTTTTAATAAAGAATTAAACTTATATAACTCTTCTTTCTTTTCAACTTCACTTAATTTATGGTCATAATCTCTAAAAACCTCAAAGTTACAAATCCCTAATTCAGATTTATATTTTGCATTATATATATATCTTACTTTTTCTTTCATATTTTTCTCCTTTTATTCAATTTCTTCTATAACTCCGTCTATTATTTTCTTTATCTCACTAATATATTCGTAATTTTTTTTAATTTCTTCATAAGATAAAATGTCATAACCTAAAGCTATATCCAAAGAATACAATTTACCCTGCAAATATTCTTCCATATCTGCTCTACAATCAGGACTACCAAAATCGAAAAGTTTAAAATAAACTTTCAATCCATTCACTTTATCTATTATATTAGTTGTACCTAAGAATTTTGATTTTTCGTCATAAAAATCATCTGTTTTAATATCAAATTTTTCTTCTTTTAGTGCATTTATTATTTTATTGAAAGTTTCTAAATTAAAATATTTTTCATAATCTTCTATTTCTTTTGAATAATTTCTTTCGATATATTCTAAATCTTTTACCCAATTTTCTTCCCAATTCATTTATTTCTCCTTTTTTAATACTTTATAAAATTATAATAAAGATAATAAGAAATTAAAAGCAAAAGTAAACCAAAAATAAAATAATTTAAACTACTTTTTTTATCTGAATTTTTATTAGAAGAAAAAATAGAAATAACTCCAGCTAAAAGAAAACCTATTCCCAATAAATAAAAAGAAAAAAGGTTTGAATAGAACCCAATAAGGTTTAAAAATAACCCAATAAAAAAATATAAATCAATATTGTCTTTAGGTATTTCATCACTATTATTATCTTCACTGTCATCATATTTTTGAATAGAAGTTGATATGAATATAGAAAAAAATATAAAAATTGTTCCTAACATAAGTGTTAGTAAGATAAAAAACTTTATTGTTTCTTTATCCGTTATAAAATTTATTATAAAATTCATTTTCTCCATTATCGTTTCATTCTTTGTTATAAATTCCATTCTTTCTCCTTTTTTAAAGTTAATAAGTAATATGCACCTGTTTTTTAACAGGTGCTTTATCTATTTTGTTTGTTTTTTCTTATTATTATAGGTTGTGCCATAAGAATTACATTATCTTTTTTAAAAAGAAATGGTTCTCCAAATCCATTTTTTCTTTTTAAAGTAAAGCTAAAATTTTGTTCTCTATCTTTTAAAAGTTTCTTTAAGTAATATACCCAAGTCTTTATAACGCTTAATTCTACATAATCCCAATCATATTCTTTTAAAGCGTTCATTTTCTTTTCTATTTCACTTACATCATCTGTTTCTAGTGAATTGAAGAAATTAAACTCAATCTTATTTTGAGAACTGATTTCAAAGGAATAAGTTATTCCATTTTTTATTATCATTTTTCTTTCTTTTATTAATTTTTCTATTTCTAACATTATTTCCAAATCATTAGTAAATTCTTTATCAGTTAATTCTAATTTTAATTCTAAAAAGTCATCTTGTCCTAAGTTTCTTTCTAAAGTTCTTTTTAAAGAAGAAATAGGTACTATTTTATCATTTTCTGATAATGGCTTACATATAATTTGAGTTTTCTTTTTATCATCTATTACGATTTGTAAAACATCTAAATCTTCAAATAAAGCTATATCTGAATATTTAGTAAATCCTTTTATCATTTCATTTGTCAATTCAAACATATATTCTTTTTTTACATTTTCACTTGTTTTTATGATAACAGCTTTATATAAGTCAAACAGTACGAAATTATTTTTAAAAACAAATATTCCCTTTTTATTGTTTTTAAAATCTTTATCAAAAACTTTTACTAAATCCATTATTTTTCTACAATCATCACTTTTTAAAATCACAATCATCACTCCTTATTTAATCTAAAATGTCTAAAATGTTTTTTCTTTTGATAGTTATATTATACCATAAAATATGTATATTGTCAAGTTGTTAAGACAACATTGTCTTTGTTTTATTGTCAATATTTTATTTAAAATAGACTTGCAAGTCCATTATTAAAAATTAATTTTAGATAAAAAAATAAATAAAAACAAAATAAAAAAATGCAAAGACTTTTAAATCTCTGCATTTTTGGAATTGAATTGAATATTTTCCCTTTGAAATTGGAATATATTTATTATAACATTTAGAAATTGAAATGTCAATAAGAAAATATACTTAACTTTAGATAAATAGTAACTTAGAAGTCCATTTCCTTATCAACTTTATCATCTTTATTAGAAGATTTTTCTATTTCTTCTTTTTCTTTAGTTTCTTTAACTTTTTCGTCTTTGATAATATCTTCTTTTAATATATCTCCTAATTCAGGATTTTTTAATATTTCTTGAACTAGGAATGGTTTAATGGTTTCTTTTGCATAACTATTGAAATCAGAATATTCTTTTAAACAGTAATCACCCTCTTCTCCATAACTTTCATAAACTAATGTTATATCACTGTTATTTTTGAAGTTTTCCCAATCTCTAATGTCGTTCATATTCATATTATTGAAAAACTCTTCACCCATTTTATTTTTGATGTCATCAAATAACTTAGTTTTTTCATATACCATATTTCCGTCTTTATCTTGAAAATCTACACTGCCTTTATCACTTGAGTATAATATCCCCTCTTCTGTCATTACTTTAAAAACAGGTAATTTGTCTACTAAGTCTAATTTATCTACTATTTCTTCCATTTTATTTGAAAGTTTTTCTATCTTATTTTCAACATTTACAGCATTTCCTAAGTAATCTTTTAAGGCTTGTAACTTACTATCTCCTTTATCAACTTCTTTTTTAAGTTCAGGATATTTATTTTCAATTTCTTCTTGAGTAGGTAATTTTTTATCAGTCATTTTATTTAGTTCTTTTAAAAATTCATTATCTACTACTGAGGTGTCTTGATAACATTCTTCACTATAATTATCAAAATCAGAATATTCAGAATATTCATAAACTCTACCACCATTTTCATTTTTGGCAACAATTTTAAAACTACTATCTCCTGTTTCATCATCATAATAACTTGTTCTTTCTATTATGTATTTTTCACCCTTAATTGTTCTTTCAGTAGTGTCATCACTTTCAGTAATATATACTTCTTTTCCATATCCTTTCATATTCTTTACTTCTTCTTTTTCTTTTACTTCTTCTTTTTTATCTGTTATTTCCAAAAATTTTACATCTCCAAAAGTTTTTTCTTGATAAACTCCAGCCTCTTTTTGAACTGCTATAACATTTTCTTCTATTCTTTTATAAAGACTTGGATTATGTCTTAATGTATCTTCTAAACTTTCTTTAATAGCTTTTTCACTATAATCTGCATAATCATTATAACAAGTGAAATCTTTAATAGAGTTGTCATCATATTCACCTTTATCGTTTTTTTCAAAATAAACTATTTTGAAAGTATTAGGGTGTTCTTCAGCAACTTGATACCATTCTATTATGTTATCAACATTCATAAAATCCCAAGCCATTTCTCCTATTAAACTTTTCATAAATGTTTCTGTTGTTTCTCCCAATTCTTGAGTTCCACTATCGTAAAACATTTCATTTGAATTATAAACTTGGAACGGAGGTAATACTTCTCCAAAGTCAAAAGGTAATCTTTCTAAAACTTCTGCTTTTATTTCAGGGTATTCATCAATTATAGATAAAGGATTATATTCTTTTATATTATCTTGATTATAAATTTTATCAGCATATTCTTCATCATTAGGTAAATTATTTTTTTCTAAATAATTTTTATTTAATCTTTCTATATCTTCATCAGAAAATTGGAAGTAACTTATATCATTTAATTCTTCTTTTGAAATATCTAAGTTTTCTCTAAATCCATTTTTTACTTCTTTTTCAACTATTTTTTCTCTATAATTATCGTAAAGTTCTTCTTGTTTTTTATCTATTTCATCTTTAAATTTAAAATCACTTTCATTGTATTTATATATTTCTTTAGAAAATGATTTTCCTAAACCTAGTGGAGAAACTTCATCAATTTGTCCTACAATTTTTGAACTCATTTTTTCTATTTCTAATTCGTAAAGTCTATCTAATTCTTCCTTTTTATCTTCCCTAGATAAATTTTCCATTTTTTTATTAAAATCATTTTCATTGATATTAAATTCATTTATATATTCTTTAATAATATCTTCTTTATCACAATAAGCAAATGCCATTGTCATTCTTTCGTCTATATAATCATAAGCCTCTTTATTGATTTTTTCTTTAAATTCTTTTTCTGATAAAGAATTATCAAAATTTTCAATATTATTTTGAATAACATATCCAGCTGTTTCTTCTATTAAAGAATTAATAGTGAAATCTTTCTTTTTTCCAAATTCTTGAAGTGGATATGCAAATTCACCTTTTAATTCTTCTATTTTTCCACCTATTTCATTTAAAAATTCACTTTTAGGACTAACAAAATCCTTACCTAAAATTTTCTTTAAACTTTCTTCATCAATTCTGAAAATATCTTGATTAGCACTAGAACCAAAGTCATCTAAATTACTAAATTCATTGTAAGAATAAAGGGTTTTATTATTTACATCAAAAACTTTTAAATCTTTACTACTATTCCCTGTTTCATCATCATAGTAACTACTACTTGATATTTCATATTCTTTTCCATCTAATTTTACATATTGACTATAATCACTTTCAGTAATATATACTTCTTTTCCATAACCTTGCATAAAAATTCACTTCCTTTTATTTTTTGTTTTTATTTTTTGTTTTTATTTTTAAATTAATTTATTAAAAATCACTACGATAACCAAAAGTTTTGTTTGTAACTTTTTCTTCTTTTTCTAAATGTTCTTTTTCAATATCTTTTACAACTTCAACTTTTTCTTTTACAACTTCTTTATTAGGAACTTTATCTAAAATATCCTTTCTTAAACTTTCAATAGTATCAGGATTTTTAGCATATTCTTTTGATAAAGCATTTATAACAGTATCTTTTGCATAATCATTATAATCAGTAAATTCTTCTAATGTTATATTATCTCTATCATCTTTACTTTCATAAACTATTGATACAACTTCATCATTTCTTAATTCTTTCCAATTTCTAATGTCCTTTAAAGACATATTATCCCAAAACTCTTCACCTTTTAAGTTTTCTACAAAATTTTTAATTTCAGTTATATTATTGTTTTCACTGTTCTTTTCATAAAGAACACCTTTTTGTGAGATTACTTGGAAGTTAGGTAATTCATCTTGTAATTTTAATTTATCAACTATTTCAGAGCAATGTTCTTCATAAAGTTTTGTATCGCCATAAGTACGAAAAACATCTTCAGCTTTTGTAGTTCCATATACTTTGGCATTATCTTTAACTTCTGCCTCTCCATATACTTTGGCAAGATTATCAATATATTGGGAATGATTAAACAATTTTTCATTTCCTTTTACTTCTGTTTCGCCACCAATTTCTATATCAGTAAAGATTTCAGCTTTATCATATATTTTAGCTTTATTATATACTTGTGCATTACCAAATACTTGTGCCTCTCCATATACTTGTGCATTTCCTCTTACTTGTGCATTTTCAAAAAGTTGTGCATTTTCATATATTTGTGCTTTTTCATATATTTGTGTGTTTCCATATACTTGTGCATTAACAGATATTTGTGCCTTTCCACCTACTTGTGCCTCTCCAAATACTTGTGCATTATCATAAACACTTGCATTTCCTCTTACTTTAACATTATCATATATTTTAGCATTTTTATATACTTTTGCTCCATTATATATTTGAGCCTTACCAAATATTTCTGCCTCACCAAATACTTCTGCACTTTCAGAAACTTCAGTCTTACCATATATTTTGGCATTACCATATACCTCAGCATCATCAAAAACTCCTGCATTATCGTATATTTGTGCATTGCCAAATACTTTAGCGTCATTATATACTCTAGCATTACCACTTACTTTTGCATTATCATATACTCTTGCCTCATCAGATACCCAACAATTACCCTCTTGAGATAAATTTTCTTCTTTTTCTATATACCCCCCTAAATCTCCTGTCATAACATCTTCAAAATCTTTTAAGGCTCTTATTTGATATAAAGTTCTTCCATTTTTTCTACTTTTTTATATTCCAAATAATTATTAAATTTTATAAGTGCAATAGGATATTTAGATATAAATTTATCGCTAGTTACTAATCCTTGTATAATGAAAATTTCAGCATAATTTCTAAAATCACAATAAAATTCCATATATTTTTCATTAAAATCATTCATAATTTATCTCTCCCCTTTTTACAATAATATAGAATATTATAACATTTCTAATGAAAAATTTGTAAAAAAAATGCCACTAAGTTATCTTAATGGCAAACTAATTTGTTTTATTTTTTAATTTTATATTTTTTCTTTAACTTTTTTAAATCTTTTACATTTCTAACAATTTTAGGAACAGTAGAATAAGAATTTTTACTATAAAAATCTAGTGAAGTGTCATATTCTATATCAAAATAGTTTATTGTTTCAACTTCTAAACCTTTAGCTAAAGTTAAAATGGTTACTCTATTTTTTCTATTATAATTTTCATCAAACATTTTTTTTACTGTATCAGGAAACATTTTAAATCTGTAAAAACAACCAATTTCCTTTATAATAGAAAGTTTATTTCCTACTAATCTTTGACTAACACAACCTTGTTTTTTATCAAAAGCATTATAATTTATATATTTGACATAGATAGTTCCTTTTAATACTCCATCTAATTTCTCAAATTGATTATTTGAAAATTTAATTTCATCTATATTAGTTATTGGTACTTGTTTTTTAAAATCAATTTCAAACAAGGCTATACCAAAATTCTCTATTCCTACTTTAACATCAATTTCTCCATTTTTATAAGTTTTAAAGCACTTCTTATTATCTTTATAATAAATGCAATGTATATATTTCATTTTTGATAATTTCTTAACATCTCTTGCTAATTTTCTATACATTTTTTCACTTCCTTTATAATTTAATATAAATATTATACCATAAAACAAACATTTTTTCAATAAAAAAGGACTTATTCAGCCCTTTTCTATAATAAATCCTTTCTATTTATTCTTTAATCTTATAGTAGTAGTCAATTATATCAGCAAAATCTTTATCTTTAACAAAATCTACTCCTTTTTTGATAAGCCATTTCATAAAATTTATTTCAAATGGTGTCTTACACATTCTATATGGAAAGTTTTGAGTAGGATTTTTCTTATATTCTAGGTAACATTTTCTAGCACCTTTCCAAACATTGTAATATTCAGATTTTAGTTTAAACATAAATCCATTACTGTCTGCAAATACAAATCCCTCATCTTTAAAACTTGTTCTACTTGCTATTGAACATAAGTGTTCGACTTCATCAAAAGCATTTATTATCTTGTATACTTCAACTACTCTTATCATATTGCTATTAAGTGGTAATAAGTAGTTTTCATTGATAAATTTTAAAGAATTGTTACTGTATTCAACATCTATATTATGTCCATTTAAGTTCAAATCATTTTTAACTACATCTAATAAAACAAGTTCTTCTTTATCAAAGTTTATGATATGTTTATCTTTAAATGATTTAACTTCAAATAGTAAAGTACAATTTTCTCTTTTGATAAATTCTTTTAGTTCTTGTTTTACTTCATCTTTTTCTCTGTTCCATAGTTCTTCAAAATAAGTTTTCCAATCTCCACCTGTTGTCGATTTAGTTGCAAGTACAAATTTATCATCTATTACTGATACTAAACCTAAAAATCCATTTTCTTTGATTTTTACAATAACAGGATATGATAGATTTTCTTTAAGTGTATCTTGAAGTGTTTCTTTCATTTCGTTCATATTAAAGAATTTATTATAACTTCTTAATTTTACTTCTCCACTCTCTTTATCTACAAATAAGCCTCTTGCTTTTATCGTAACATCATTCCATATTTTCTTTCTAAAAACATTTTCTCCAAAGTTTAATGATAAAAGATTAGGATTACATTCCTTAACTTTTACTAATTTACTTATAATAAGATTGTTTACTTCTTCATTCTTTGTTAAATCAGTTGTATCTCTTTTGTAATTTAGCTTTTGTTTTATAAAATAATCTTTATCATACACATCATTTTTGATAGTTTTTATTTCTTTACCATCTTTTGTAATTACAAGATACATAAGTTCTCCACCAAACTCAACTTGCCCCTCAAGGTTTATTGAATGTTCAGTAGTTTTGTTAGTTCTATGTCCAAAAATTTGAGTAAATTCTTGGCATTTCCCTAATCTAAAGTTTTCTTCGTAAATACCACTTATATCATCATCATATCCACCTATTCCCTTTATCATAGCCTCTGCTGAAACATAAGCAAGTCTTGGTACTGACGGAAGTCCTGCGTGAGTACATAAGTAGTTTACTCCATTAAAGTTAAAAGCGTACGCTTGTCTTAATCTCTTATAGAATACTCTACATTGTTTTTTTAATTCTTCAACTTCATCATCATTCATATTTTCTGTTAGTTTAGCAACAGTTTCAAACAAGAATTTTTTAGATATTCTGACATCTCTATTTTGACACCAATTAATGAAGTTTCCATATTCGTGATTACCCTCTAACAAAATAACATTAGGTTTCTTAGATAGATACATCATTCTTTTTAGTGTTTCTCTATGTTCTAAACCTCTGTCTAAATAATCTCCTAAAAATATAAATAAAGTATTTTCATTCCATTCTTCTTCTAACATTTTACCTAGTACAGTGTTACAAGAATGTATATCTCCTACAACAACAACTTTTTCATACTTATTTACATCATCTATATAGAAATTATCTATTTCAGATATATCACCTATTTTCTTAACTCCTTTTGAAAGTTCTGTTTCTTGTATAAGTGTATAACATCTTTTGATAGCGTCTTCAGGAACAAATTTATATCTATCTCTTTGTCTGTTTCTTTTTAAACATTCTTCTAAAGATACATCTTTAAATTCCTTAACAAAGATTGTATATTTATACATATCAGCAAGTGCTTTATAATTTGCTACCATTTTTTGAGTAGAATGAGTTGCGTCAATTACAGTGAAATCTCCTCTTTTCATTCTTTCTTCCAAACATTGTAATAGCATATTCCAAGCAATTCTATCATTTTGTTGAGATATAGATAAATCTCCGTTTAAATCAAGTATAGGATTGCATATCATAGTTCTAAAATCATCTGCACATAATGTATATGGCTTTAATCCGTTTTCTTGAATATATGTTGATTTTCCACTTCCCATTGCTCCTCTTAATAATAATAATGTTCTCATTCTATCCCTACCTTTGTTTTCTTCTTTTCTTCGTTTTCTTTAATCTTTTTCCATTTTTTTAAAATTTTAAAATATTCCCTCTGAACCTCCCACAACTGTAAGTCATAGGGTTCTAAAATTTTAATATAATTAAAATTTCATCTTACAAGAACTAGATAATTCTAATCCTTTTAGGCGTGTCCAGTTCGCCTCTATCGTATAAGACAGTTAAGTCTACAACATTACTTTTTCTCAATATGTTTAATGCTCCATTACAATCTGCATTTATAAGATTACCTTTTTTAGTCATATACAAGCCTCTTTTTACTCTTCTACCACTAAATATATATTCTTGTGGATTATCAGCATTATATAGTGGTAAATTATCTCTATCAAAGAAACTTGCTTTTGATGTATAGCTTTCTTCTTGTAATATACATTCTATCCCATACATATCGCATAGATATTCTAACTTATTTCTTAGCTTTCCGTATGGTATATTTACAAAGTTCTGATTGTTTACCTTTCCTATATTACTGTTCCTTTGGAATGTTACATTGTAACCTATTACTATCTTTCCTATATCATTCTCTATACAATAATTTATTATTGTTCTTGCTGTCTTAGATAGATAATCATTTACTCTGTTATTTCTTTTCGTAGCAATTTTGCCTTGTAATAATTTTATTTTTTCTTTTATCTTTTTCTTAGTATCTTTTAATGATTGTAAACTAGCATTTCTCTTATTATAGTATTGATTAATAGATTTTAACTTCCTACCATCTATTATGAAACTTCTACCATTATTAGTAACACAAGTACAAAGATTGTTTATACCTAAATCAATTCCTAGTGCATTTTCTTTATTTAGATTTAATTTTTCTATTTTACTTTCATATACATATTGTATTTCAAAGTACCTAGCTTTTAATTTTGGTATTATTCTTATTTCTTTAATCTTCTTGTCTTTTAAAATAGTAGGTATCTTAATACTTATTCTCTTATGCTCACTAGCAAATAAGTATGAATAAGGTATTGTAAGAGTATCATCTTTAATTCTAATAAAACCTATAACAAGAGTAGTAAAACCATTCTTATCAAGATAACTAGGCATTTTAATATCTTTGAAGTTATACTTTCCTTTTTTAGCAAGTTTTAATAATGCAAAAAAGGATTTAAAACTACCATCAACTTCCTTTAAGATTTGTTGAGCCATATTAGAATTTAAAAGCCTATAATTATCACTATTTTTTAACAAGGTATAGTTTTTCTCATAGTTCAAATACAAACCCTCATTAAAATAATATTGTCTACAATTATATATAGCCTCATTAGTAAGGTTCTTAGCTATATGTGATAATTCTTTTATACTTTTATATTCATCTTTAGTAAGATGTTTTACTTTCTGTTTTACAGTTAAATACATTCTAACACCCCCTTTCTTATAGAGATATTATACTATATTTTACTGTTTTTGTCAAGTAATATTAAACTTTAATATTTAGGATTTAATCTTGTATACTTACTAAAATATCGTCCATTTCATCTCATAGTTGAAACTACAAGTGTTCTTGCACCATATAAAAGCAACAAAATTATTTCAAAAAACAAAAACACTAAATAGATAAGCAATAATAAATCGTCCATTTTTTCTCCTTTTATAAATAAAACTTACAAAACCTTTCAAAAACTAATAATTCATAGTTATTTTTTAATTCTTCTATTTCACTATAATCAAAATAACTTTCAAATTCTTTTAAAGTTAAAGGAGTGATATAGTCATTCCAAGTTTTATCAGAATATCCAAAAATTTTTAATTCTTTTTTCATTATTCTATATAATAACTTATTATAATTTTTATCATTTAATTTTTCTTTAACTTTACGAAAATATTTATTATTACAATAAAAATATAAACTTTCTTTTTTATTTAATCCTTTGAAAATATCTTTAATTCTATTCCAAAAATAATATTTTTTAGTAAGTTTTGAATTTATATTTCCTATTATTGCAAAAATAAACAATGTTACCAATAACCAACTCATAGGAACACCTTGTACAATTCTTTTATTAAAAAACAAGAAGTATTTTTTCTTCATTTCTTTCCAAGTGAGGTTATTTCCTTTCAAATAACTTTTTAAATTGTCTATTTCAAAATAAAGAACAATTAAATAAGCTGGTATAAACCCTAGCAAATAAAATTTCAATATTTTAAGAATGTCTATATTTATTGTAAAACTATATTTCATAATTACTCCCTTTTATTACTTTATTTCAGTATTATAAAAAAAGATGTTATATATATTTTTCTTTTGTAATTCTAAAATATCTTGTGGTAACTTATTTAATTCTTTTATAAAATCTTCTTCTGAAATTATTTTGTAATTTTCTTCTACTTTTCTACCATTCACATAATATTGACTAACTGTTTTACTGTATTCTACATCACAAGAAATATAAAAAGAAGAAAATTCTTTTATAGTATCTTCATCAATCACTATCTTTGGTATGTTTTCTTTTGTTATTTGAATTTTAACTAAATCATCTATATAAATATCTCTAAAATAAGAAAATTTCTTTTTCTCTCTTTCGTTAAAAAATCTATCATAATTTTTTTCTGAAATAGTTTCTGACTTTTTACCTATTTCACAAGCAAATTGTGTTTGATAATCATTGTGATAATCATTGCCTTTTTCATCATCAAAATTCAAAAAAATTATTTCTTTACCTGTATTTATATCTGTAAGTCTTGTTATTACTTTAATTGATAACTTTATATTTTCATTTTTTCCCTCATCTGTATAACTTATTCTTTTTTCAAGTCCTGTTCTTAACTTTTTCATAATTTTCTCCTTACTTTTTTCATCTAATCTATTTCTGTATCATAATATAAGTAAACTGCACGATTATCTTTTCTTTGTTGACGAATATCAGAACTAACTTCTTCATTACTGATTTCTTCTAAGTCGTTTAATTGTTTAAAAAATTCTTCTTGTGATGTTTCCTTGTATTCTGTTTTTGTTATTTCATTTTCCAAATAAGAAAAAGAAATTCCATATTTAATATTATATTCTATTCTAAAAGGAAATTGTGCAAGAAGTTCTTCGTTAAATTCTATCTTAGGACTATTATCCCCTATCAAAATTTTCATAAAATCATTTATATGTAAATAATTATAATATAAATATTCTAAATTTCTCTCTCTTTCCTCTTCTGATGAAAATTCTTTATAATCTCTAAAATATTTTTCTTTTAATCCTATTGGTATCTTACAACAGAAATTAGGATTATCTTCAAAATCTAAGAAAAGAATTTCTTTGTTTGTTTCTTTCTCTATTAATTTTGTTTCAACTTTTATTAGAAAATCTCCTTTTTCATATTTTTCTGCATTAAAATATCTTATTCTTCTTTCAAGTCCTGCTCTAAATCTTCTCATATTTTTTCTCCTATAACTTCATTATTTGTATTTCTAACAATAACTTTCTTGCTACTAAAAATGTATTAAAACATATTTAACACACTAGATTGTTACTACTTCATTGAGTATATTTTCAATACTTTGTATCTATGTATCTTAGTATCTACTCATAGTTCCTTGTACTCTCCATAGTCGTAAATTCCTGACTAGCCAT